>LFRM01017193.1_pt1 | contig 10914 bp, 11 predicted proteins | sample 618341 | NCBI WGS metagenome assembly LFRM01 (sample SAMN03654438, study PRJNA283298) | anaerobic digester metagenome | isolation source: pool of bioreactors CSTR01a, CSTR02a, and CSTR03a thermophilic anaerobic... | place: Denmark: Kgs. Lyngby | collected 2014-05-21
TATAGCTCTTATATTTATAGACTACTTAACAGTAGTATTAATAATTAAACAACCATCAATCATTTCCTACAATACCTGTAGTTTGTATTTCCATAGTGCTTGCTTAGATTGGAAATAGTAAGCATCTTTGATAAACCTTGTCATATATATTTCTGAGCATAAATAATAATATTTAAAATTACATCACGTATTAGTTTAATGAAATCTTTCAGAAATAAATCACAATATGATATAATGAAAAGGGAGAAAAACTATGAAATATCAACTTATAAGAGAAGATGTATTACCTAAATGGAAAAACTATAGGAAGTTCATTCCACTAATTTTTGAAAAAATATTTACTATCATTGATGATGAAAGAAAAGGATGGGGAGCTACAATTGTCTTAATCGATGATACCTATATGCACTCCATGAACCTAATGTATCGGAATATTGATAATTCCACAGATGTTCTTACTTTTTTGAGCGATGAAGAAGAATATCTTGGAGATGTCTTTATTAACGTTGATCGATTGACTCAACAAGCAAATGACTACGGTCATTCTTTAAAAAGAGAATTTTGTTTTTTAGTTGCTCATGGTGCACTGCATCTTTTGGGTTATGATCATCTGACTAAGGAAGAAGAAAAAGTTATGTTTAGTCTCCAAGAAGAAGTATTGAAAGAGATAGCTCCAAGAAAATGAAAAAGTTTATAAATGCACTTGAGGGCTTGTTCTATGGTCTAATAAAAGATAGAAGTATTAAAATACAATATTTTCTAGGAACACTAGCAATTCTATATTGTTTTTATCTTCAAATTGAAATAACGGAATGGATGATTGTCATATTATGCATTGGTCTTGTATTAGTTAGTGAATACTTTAATACAGCTATTGAAAAAATGTGTGATGAGTATACTAGTGAGTATCATCCAACCATAAAAGATATTAAAGACATAAGTGCTGCAGCAGTCTTTATAAGTGCACTTGTTTCCTTTATAATAATGATATTAATCATCATAAAAAACGGAGGTATTATCTTATGAAAAAAGATTATCAATATTTGGTAGATTTAGCCTTTGAAGCAATGGCAAATGCATATGCTCCTTACTCAAATTATTACGTTGGAGCGTGTATTCAACTCAAAGATGGCAAAACAATAAAAGGAGCAAATATTGAGAACGCATCTTACGGAGCAACTTCATGTGCTGAAAGAAACGCAATCTTTGCAACGTACTCATTAGGCTATCGACTTGAAGACATTGAAGCGATTGCGATTGTTTCTTCTGGGAAAATTTTGGCTGGACCATGCGGTATCTGTCGACAAGTGCTCTCTGAATTATTACCTCAAGAAGCACCAATTATATTAAGTAATAGAAAAGAAACCTTAACAACAAACATAAAAAACTTATTGCCTATGCAATTTGGAAAGCGTGATTTAGTATGAGTTATAAATCTGGATTTGTAGCCATCATTGGACAGCCAAATGCTGGTAAATCTACACTATTAAATACAATTATGACGGAAAAAGTAGCCATAGTGAGTGATAAAGCACAAACCACCAGACAAAGCATTCGGGGAATTCTGACAACAAATGACTATCAAATCGTTTTTATTGATACTCCAGGTATTCACGAACCAAAAGATGATTTTGGTCGGTTTATGAATAAAACATCTTATGGTTCAATCGAAGGGGTAGAAGTTATTTATTTTATTTCTGATGCCAAACGCTCACTAAACTTTCATGAAAAGCAAATTTTAAACAGGTTACAAATATCACCGGATCAAAAGATTTATTGTGTGGTCAATAAAATTGATGAGATTAGTTCAATTGAGCTCATTAAAGTTCTAGAGAACTTGCAAAACGCTTATAAATTTGATGAAATAATACCAATTTCAGCCAAAACAAAAGAGAATGTTGATCGGTTGTTGAAAATAACACTTGACCAACTTCAAGAAGGACCGCAGTATTTTAGTAACGATGAAATCGTTGATTATAAAAAAAGTTTTCAAATTAAAGAAATTATTCGAGAAAAAGTTCTTTATGTGACTGAAGATGAAATACCACATTTAACGGAGGTTCTTGTTGAAAACATAGAGGAACAAGAGGATGCTGTAGTAATAGATGCATTGTTAGTTGTTTCAAAGGAATCGATGAAACCAATTATTATTGGAAAACATGGGCAAATGATTGCGAAAATAACGCGTCTTGCTCGAAAAGACATTCGTAAAATATTTAATAAACCAATTGATTTGCAGCTATACGTTAAGGTTGAAAAGGATTGGAGATCTAAGCAACGCATTATGTCCGATCTTGGATACATGGATGAATGAAACAAGTCTTGGTTTTGTACTAAAAGTAAATCCATATAAAGAATATGACGCATTAGTATTCACATTTTTAAAAGAGTATGGAAAAGTTACCTTTTTATATAGGGGATATTTTAAGTCACAATCAAAAATGTTATCCAAAGGGCTAAATTACACACTTTACGAGTTTCGTTTCAATTACAGAGAAGAAGGGTTATTAAATCCAATCGAAGTGACATCAATTCAATCATTTTCTAAATTGTTGTTGAGTCCTCAAAAAGCAAGTCTGGCTCAAATAATTGATACAATTTATTTAGCACTTGATCATCATGATCAACCTTCTGATTTATATGCTTTGTATTATAGTTATTTATCAGCTTTAGAAAGCGCTAGATATGATGAACTCTTAGTAGTATCTCTACTTTTGAGTGAGTTACTTCATTATCTTGGCCTTTCTCCATTTGTAGATGGAGCAATTAATTCAAAAGAGGAAAAAGTGAATGATTTTTCCATTAAACTTGGTGGTTTTGTACTTGAGCCACATAAAAGTCTCTTTTCACTTGAAGAGTTAAAGCAAATTAGGTATATTTACAAAGGACGCCTTAAGGATTTAGATAAATTGAAAGAATTTTCTGTTAATAGAAAGTTAATGAATCTTTTTATTGAATTCTTTGAGTTTCACACATCCATCAAATTAAATAGTTATTCTGTATATCAACAGTTAGGATAGGGGAAAATGAAAAAATACACATTAGATGAAATTGCATCACATTTAAAAACAACTGGATATTTATTCCAAGGATCAGAAATTTATGGCGGTTTAGCCAATACTTGGGACTTCGGCCCATTAGGAGTTGAACTTAAAGACAATATCAAAAAAGAATGGTGGAAACGATTTATTCAACAAGATCCTAATAATGTTGGTATCCAGTCGGCAATCTTAATGAATCCACAAGTTTGGAAAGCAAGCGGTCATTTAGATACTTTTAATGATCCACTAATGGATTGTAAGTCCTGTAAAACGAGGCATCGAGCAGATAAATTAATTGAAGAGCACAACCCAGAAGTTAATGCTGGTGCTCTATCAATTAAAGAGATGGAAACATATATTGATCTTCATAAAATTAATTGTCCAAATTGTGGGAAACATGATTTTACATCTATTCGTCAGTTCAATTTAATGTTTAAAACATTTCAAGGAGTGACTGAAGAATCTAGCAACACCATTTATTTACGTCCAGAGACTGCACAAGGTATGTTTGTTAACTTCAAAAATGTACAACGATCTATGAGAAAGAAGTTACCATTCGGTATTGGGCAAATTGGCAAATCTTTTAGAAACGAAATTACTCCTGGTCAACTCGTCTTTAGAACACGAGAATTCGAACAAATGGAACTAGAGTTTTTCTGTGCGCCTGGTACAGATTTAGAATGGTATGCTTACTGGAAAGAAACATGCATGAACTGGTTAATCGATCTTGGTTTAGACAAGAATCGTCTAAGATTTAGAGATCACGCAGAAGATGAGCTTTCATTCTACTCAGTTGGGACAGCAGATATTGAATATCTCTATCCATGGGGTTGGGATGAACTTTGGGGAATAGCAGACAGAACAGATTATGATCTAAAGCAACATCAAGAACATTCTGGTGTTTCTATGGAATACTTAGATCCTTTTACAAACGAGAAATTTATTCCTTATTGTGTAGAACCTTCAGTAGGAGTTGAAAGATTATTTTTAGCATTTGTTTGTGAAGGTTACTCAGTTGAATCATTGGAAAATGATGAAGAACGTACTGTTCTTAAACTTGATCCTCGCTTAAGTGCTTATAAAGCCTGTATTTTACCATTGTCAAAGAAATTAAATAACAAATCAATGGAAGTCTACAACCTTTTATCAAAATATTTCATGGTTGATTTTGATGACACAGGTTCAATTGGAAAACGTTACAGACGTCAAGACCAAGTGGGAACACCTTATTGTATAACGATTGATTTCGATACCTTAGAAGACAATTGTGTTACTATTAGAGATCGTGATACAATGCAACAACAAAGAGTTTCTATTATCGATTTAAAAAGCTTTTTAGAAACAAAACTTTAGAATTAATGAAAAGAATTGACCAAGAAATATTAAACGATATTCGACAAAAGACTGATATTGTCAACGTCATTGGGCAGTATATTCCCCTACAAAAAAGTGGACAAAATTATAAAGGAATCTGCCCTTTTCATGATGATCATGATCCAAGTTTGTCAGTTAACTCTAAAATGCAAATATATAAATGTTTTGTCTGTCAAGAGGGTGGGAATGTTTTTCGGTTTGTACAAAAATTTGAAAAAATTTCATTCGTTGAAGCTGTTGTAAAAGTTGCAGCTACAGTTGGTATCGATTTAAGTGAGCAACTACAATTCTTACCAAAACTTGAACTAGATCCGAAACTACAAAGAAAATTTGATATCATGAATGAAAGTAAAATTTACTATCAGTATTTACTCAAAAACACACTAAATACTGATGTAAAAGAATTTCTTAAAGAACGTCAAATAAGCAATGAAATCACAGAAACATTTGAAATTGGATTTTCTGATCCGAATTTATCGTTAACAGATTATTTGGTTTCGAAAGGATATCGCATCGATGAGTTAATCAATTTAAATCTGACTTATGAATACGATGGTAATTATAAAGATGTATTTTCTAATCGAGTCGTATTTCCTATAGCTGACACTAATAATCGCGTTATTGCATACACCGCTCGAGCACTACAAGAAAATACAAGCAAATATATTAATAGTGCTTCGACTGATTTATATCAAAAATCTGACCTTTTGTATAACTATTACAACGCTCGACAAAACTCACTTAAAGATTTCGAACTAATCGTATGTGAGGGAGTTATGGATGTAATCTCTTTTTACAAAGGTGGGTTTCAGAAAGTTGTCGCCACTTTAGGTACTGCTTTTACTAATGAACAAATACAACTTATTAAAAGACTCAATTGTTCCGTAATTTTGGCTTATGACGGAGATACAGCTGGTAAAAAAGCAACCTATACTATTGGAAAGCAACTAGTTAAAGAAAACATAAAAGTAAGTGTAATTAATAATACGACTACTTTAGACCCTGATGATTTTTTAAAGAAATACGGTCTTGAAAAATTTAGGCAAACCATTAACAATCCTCTTCATTGGGTTGAGTTTGTCATTAATTATGCTAGTAATTTATATTCACTTAACTCGTATGATTCTAAGAAGACTGTGGTTGAGATTGTTATTGAGGAATTAGCTCAATTAGATCAAATTGACCAAGATTATTTTCTACAACAGTTGTCAGCATTAACAGGATTTGAAATTGGTTCATTAAGAAATCAAATCGATTCTACATTAACCAAAAATGTCAAAAGCAGTCATCAGAAAAGCTCTTATCGAATAAATACACGTAAATCTGATAAAAATTATTTAAAGACAGAATTGATGATTCTTGCCCATTTATTAGAATCTAAACATTTAGCAAATATTTTTCGTTTGAAACTAGGATATTTACTGAACGATGAAATCAATTCACTCGCAAACACTATACTTTCAATCTATCAAGACGAAGATACAATTGAAGTCGCTGATTTATTGACAGTTCAACTTTCGCAATCTCAACAACAATTATTACTGGAAATTACATCAAATGAAATTTTTCATTTTGAAAAGAATGAAACAACTCTTACTCAATCAATAAACTTGTTAAAGATTGAAGAGATTAATAAATCAATTAATTATATTAAGAATGAAATATTGAATGAGAAAGATGAATCAAAAAGACAGTTATTAGTTAAATCCATGGTACAATTACAATTGGAAAAAGAATTTTTTAACACGGAGGAAGCCAATGAAAAAATATAAGACAATAACAGAAATAAAAGATGAGTTTTTAAAAATCTACAAGAAAAACAAAAAATTGACCCAAGAACAAGTTGATAGTTCAATTGATCATCTTGATTTATCAGATGAAGATACTGAAGAGCTCTTAGAATGGTTTCAAACAAATAAGATAAAAATTACAGACGATAGTCTCGATGAGCTAGATGGAAGTGAAGCTGAGAAAGTTGTTGATGATGTAGATGACATTAGTGATGACTTCTTTACTGGTGAAGAAGGGGACGAACCTTTTGATGATAGTCTAAATACCGTTGATTTAAATTCATATATTAACAAAAATATTAATATATCAAATATTAGGATTAATGATCCTGTTAAGATTTATCTCAAAGAGATTGGTCGAGTGAATCTTTTGGATGCTGAAGATGAACCAGAAATCGCAAGACGTATAAAAGATGGTTTAAAAGCTGAAGAATTATTGCGACATATGTACTTTGAAAAAACAGGCATTGAACCAAATATTGATGAAAAACCTATTCGTGTAGAAAAATTAGTAAAAGAATTAAATGTATTATATAAAGATGACAACGCTGGTGAAGGCTACATATTGAACTGTGAACGCACATATCTTGATGGATTTGATGCTCGCCAAATTTTAATTGCAGCTAATCTTCGCTTAGTTGTATCAATAGCCAAAAAATATGTCGGAAGGGGCATGTCATTTCTTGATTTGATTCAAGAAGGAAATATGGGACTTGTTAAGGCAGTCGAGAAATTTGATTACACGAAGGGTTTTAAATTTTCAACGTACGCAACTTGGTGGATCAGACAAGCAATTACCCGTGCAATTGCAGACCAAGCTCGCACGATTAGAATTCCTGTTCATATGGTTGAAACAATCAACAAACTAACCCGTATTCAACGTAGTTTAGTTCAAACTTTAGGCAGAGAACCCTCTGCAGAAGAAATAGCTAAAGAAATGGGTGGCATTACACCTGAAAAAGTAAGAGAAATTCAAAAAATAGCGATGGATCCTGTATCATTAGAAACACCTATCGGCGAAGAAGACGATTCTCATTTAGGGGACTTTATTGAGGATAAAGATATTACTTCACCTAGTGCTTATGCAAATAACGAATTACTAAAAGACGAAATTAATATGGTTCTTGAAGGATTAACAGATCGAGAAGAAAAAGTCTTACGTTTACGATTTGGTCTATATGATGGAAGAACTAGAACGCTAGAAGAAGTTGGTAAAGAATTTAATGTCACTCGAGAAAGAATTCGTCAGATTGAAGCAAAAGCATTAAGAAAACTAAAACATCCATCACGCTCTAAAAGATTAAAGGATTTTCTAGACAGAAACTAATGTTATCGAATCGATTAAACAGTATATTATTACAAATAGAGCCTTGTGAAACGCTTTGCGATATTGGTTCAGATCACGCTCTATTAGCAATTGAAGCAATAAAACAATCAATTGTTGATAGAGTTATTTGTGTTGAAAATAAGAAAGGACCATTCATGCGTGGTCTTGATAATGTGAAAAAACATAAATTGGAAGATAAGATTGAAGTCATTTTATCAGATGGAGCTCTCAATGTCACAGATCAATGCGATGCTTGGGTTATAGCAGGAATGGGTGCTGAAACTATCATTAAAATAATCGAAGATTCGATTGACAAAGCCAAGCAAGTCAAACAATTGATTCTACAACCACAATCTAAACTATCTTTTTTTCGTAAAAAGATGAATGAATTTGGTTTCTTATGCAAAAATGAAACACTTCTTCTTGATGACAAGTTTTATCATGTGTTTTCTTATTACTATCAAAAAGACCTACTACCGATATCAGAAAGAGAAATCAATATTGGATTTATTTCGTTAAAGAAAAACCCACAGTTGTACTTACAGTGGGTTAAAGAAAACATTTTAAAATTGGAACCAATTTCTAAACAAAGTACTGAGAATTATGTATTGTATCAATATTTTAATCAAGAATTATTGAGTAATCAATTTCTGGATATGGATGTGGACTAGCTAGATTAACAACCTTTAAATACTCAACAACTTGTTTTGTTAAATAGTTTGGTGTTGATGCACCAGAAGTTACACCAACTCGCCAGTTTGTCTTTAGCTGGTTTAAATCTAAATCATGGATTGATTCAATACGGATTACATTTTTAATTCCGTGTTTGCTTGCAATACTTGCAAGCATATTTGTGTTGTTACTTGAAGGATCACCAACAACAATCAGAGCATCTAGAGCTGAAGATTTTAAGATTGCTTCTTGTCTTATTCGAGTGGCGTTACATATTTCATTGGCTATATTTGCTTCTGGAATTTTTTCAAGAATTGCTTTAAGAAGATGCTGGATTTCTAAAATTGATAAGGTTGTTTGATTTGTAACAAATGGATATTTTGTCTTAACTTCCAATTTGTTTATTTCTTCAATGTTTGAAACAAAATAGACAGATTTGAAGTTTTCAATAATTGCATTTGACTCTGGATGCCCATTTTTACCAATATAGATAACTTCTTGGCCATTTGTAAGAGCATTTTGAATTAGTTCCTGCGTTGATTTAACATCTTCACAAATCGTATCAACGACACTCAACCCTTTGTTTATTGCTTTTTCGATGACGTGTTGAGAGGTGCCGTGAGCAGAGAGGATGACTATGCCACTGTCAATGTCATCAAGTGCATCAAAACGAGAACGATTTGCAGTCGAAATTGTCTTTATGTTTTTCCGTCGCAGCGCCTCAACCACAAACTTATTGTGAACGATAGCGCCAATGATCGATATTTCTGTCTCTGGATTTTCTTTTCTTGTTTTTATCGCCATGCGGATTGCTTTAACAACGCCTTTGCAATATCCTCGAGGCTTGATATCAATAATTTCCATATTTACCTTTCTGTGAACGGTTTGTCCACTAACAATATATCACAAATTTTGGTATCATTACATTGTAAACTCCAAAGGAGGATTTATGAATCTACAATCAAATGCACAACAACTATTTGAAATAGAAAAATTTACACATTTAACTCCCGTGCAGCGTGAGGTTTATCCACTGTTTTTAAAAGGAGATGACTTAATTGTTTCATCAGAAACCGGAACTGGAAAAACACATGCATTTTTGCTTCCATTAGCTGACAAAATTGATTCTTCGAAAGAAATGCTTCAAGCTGTTATTATTGCACCTACCCGAGAATTGTCTCAACAAATCTTTATGTTTGCTCAGAAAATGAGAGAAGTTGACTCAGACTTAAGGATTGATTTAATTATTGGAGGAGCAGATAGGGATAAAATGAGTCAAAAATTGACTCGTCAACCACACATAGTAGTAGGGACGCCTGGAAGAATTCTAGATCTTTTTAGTAACGGAATTTTGCGTTGCGAACAAGCAAATGTGCTCATTTTAGATGAAGCGGATATGATTTGGGAATATGGATTTATGGATGATGTTGCTCAGATTGTTTCACAAATGAAACCTTCAAAACAGATGTTGGCTTTTAGCGCCACAATTCCAGTTCAGTTAGCTCATTTTCTTAAGAAATCGATGAGAAATCCACAAACGATTAATGCCCCTGTAAAAAGTCGGATTCAACCGAAAATCGATCACGTTATTTTAGACAAGAAAAAGATGAGTTATGTTGAAATAGTATTAAATATTATGAAACATTCTCAGATTTCAAGTTTAATTGTTTTTGCGAATACTCGTGAAGAAGCAGCTGAAATTTCAGAAGAACTATCGAAAAGTGGTGTAGATGTTTTAGAGCTTCATGGTAATTTATCATCTCGAAAACGAAAACAAACAATTAATCGTTTAACTAGTGATAATCATTTCGTATTAGTAGCAACCGATATTGCCGCAAGAGGATTGGATTTACCTTATGTAAGTCATATTATATCCTGTGGTTTGCCTTCACATTTAGAATTTTATTTGCATAGAGCGGGGCGGACTGGACGTATTGGGAAAGAAGGAACTTGTTACTTAATTGCTACAGAAAATGATAAAAAAGACATTGATAAACTTAATAATCTAGGAGTAAAGTTTCACTATCAGAAAATCACAGAACAAGGATTTAAAGATATTCAAAATTTCTTTAAAAAACGAGTTTACCATAAAAAAGTTGATCCAGAGATTCAACAAATTCTGAATCGAAAGAAAGTTGTAGTGAAACCTAACTATAAAAAGAAACGAAAGCTAGCAATTTCTAAACTTCAACAACAAAAGCGTAGAAAAATGATTCAAGAAGATATTGCCAAACAAAAAAAAGAACGTGCTAAAGCACGCTCCAAGAGTACACAATAGTTAACTAGATCATCTTTAAGATTTCTTCTTTGAGTGTCTCAACTAGTAATTCTTGAGGCACTTTTTTTATCAGTTTACCTTTTTTAAACAGTAAAGCTTCATTAATTCCGCCAGCAATTCCAATATCTGCCCGAGCAGCTTCTTGTGGACCATTGACTGCACAACCCATTACAGCAACTGTCAAGTTTGAATTAATTCCATTTAAAAATTCTTCTATCTCTTTGACATAGGGAAGCATGTTATATTGTAGACGACCGCAAGTTGGACAAGATACTAAATCTGCAACATCATCGATTAGTTTAAAAGCTTTTAGCAGTTGTTTACAAATTTTCATTTCTTCTACTGGATCGTCTGAAACAGAAACTCTAATAGTATCTCCTATCCCTTGATTAATTAAAACACCCAAAGCTGCACTTGATTTGACAGCTGAAT
>LFRM01246651.1_pt1 | contig 10908 bp, 10 predicted proteins | sample 618341 | NCBI WGS metagenome assembly LFRM01 (sample SAMN03654438, study PRJNA283298) | anaerobic digester metagenome | isolation source: pool of bioreactors CSTR01a, CSTR02a, and CSTR03a thermophilic anaerobic... | place: Denmark: Kgs. Lyngby | collected 2014-05-21
ACGCCAAAGATAATTTTTACAGCGAGTGCCGATTTGCTGACGGTTTTGTCAACATTCGCGGTATTTCCCAAACACAGGTAGATAGGCTGGCTTCTGAAGAAGGAATTGCGTCTGGAAGGTCGCATGGTCAAAGATGCCCGTGTTTTTTTCCCGGATAGGGATGACAATGTTTATCTACGTTTAGTATCCATTCGTCCTGAGCAGACCATTCGCTTGAATGATGTGATGCTTCTTGCAGGAGCCATGCCGTCCGCCGGCTCGCGGGATATACTTGTGGATCCCGCTTTTCTGGAAGCAAATGGTTTGCAACCGGGCGATACTATCCATGTGATTATCGCCGGAAAGCAGGTTGAACTTACCGTTACTGGCGTGGCAATAAGCCCGGAATTCGTCTATGCCCTGCGCAACCCCATGGATATCTATCCAGACCCAACAACCTTCGGTGTGGCCTATCTGCCGCTGGGTGTAATGCAAAAGTTGTTTGGAGAAGAATTTTTGAATGACATTGTTTTTACGTTGGCGGCAGGATACACCTATGAAGATGTGGAGGGCCGGCTTAAACCAAAGCTTAAATCTTACAGCCTGGAGAGCATTTATCCCGGAAAAAACCAGTTCAGCGAAGCGATGCTCCGACAGGAACTCCAGGGAGTGCAATCAATGGTTACATCAGTACCGCTGCTTTTTTTGATTGTGGCAGCGACTATCCTCTACATACTTCTCAAAAGAATGGTGGAACAGCAGCGGGGGCAGATTGGTATATTAAAAGCTTTAGGTTATTCCAACCGGGAAATCCTTTTCCATTATATTTCTTACGCGTTAATCATCGGTGCCCTTGGCGGACTTTTAGGTTCTCTGCTCGGCTTTTGGCTTTCATATCCCCTGATGAACATCTATGAAACGTTTTTCAACCTGCCAGGGCTGACAGGCCGTTTTTCTATGCGTTATTTATTTTCAGGTGTCCTTTTCTCCATCTGCTTTGGGACCCTGGCCGGCTATTTTGGCAGTAAAGAAGTATTAAAATTGCAGCCGGCGGAGGCAATGAGGCCGCCGGCTCCGCCACTTGCTAAACAGACACTGCTGGAGGGCTGGCGTATCTATTGGGATAATCTAACTGTTCAGGGCAAAATGGCCACACGCAATGCCTTTCGTAATCTCGGCCGCAGTTTTTTCACCTTGGTTGGGGTCATGTTCGCTTTCAGCCTTATTGCCACGACGGGATACTTTTTATCAATAATGGATGTGCTTATTTTTGATCAGTTCACCAGAGTGCAGACGCACGATATCAAAGTCGTTTTTGCCGCACCTGTCGACAGCCGGGACGCCCGGCTGGAATTGTCGCGCCTGCCGGGTGTAAACAGGGTTGAGGCCTATCTGGAAGTGCCCGCCACACTAAATCATAGTTGGCTTAAAAAGGACACTGTTATTTTAGGTCTGGAACCGAATTCTGAAATGTACAATCTCCTTACCCGCGACGGAGTAAAGGTGGCTTTGCCGGCTGAGGGCATGGTCCTCGCACAAAATCTTGCCGAGAACCTCCGAGCCGAGGTAGGGTCACTGCTGGAAATAGAAAGCCCCTACGCCAAAAAATCTCCTGTTTATTGCGAAGTTGTAGAGATTATTCCACAGTATCTGGGAACAAATGCCAGCGTATGAAATGGCTACTCTGGTTAGTTCTGGCTACGGTGCTGGCGGGCGCCTCGGTCTACTCGTCAACACGCCCGCTGCAGACAGAACTGCTCGAAATAAAACCCCGGACCATAGAGGAGAAGTTTACCGAGTCCGGCACGGTCTTCGCAACCTGGCAGAAGGAATTTTTTAGCGTATCAGGCGGCAGAGTATTGACTGTAAATGTAGAAGAGGGCGACACCGTTGCTGCAGGTGAAATTCTTCTGGCACTGGATACCCGGGATATTGACTATCAGATCGCTCGGCTGAGAGGAGAGCTGGAGAGCCTTAGAGGACAGGAACGACAGGCTTTAAGCGGACCTCGTGAAAGTGAAACAGTGCAGCAGTTACCGGCACTGGAGCAGCTACAGGTCCAACTGCATGCCGCCAGAGAGGAATACGAACGGGTTAAAACGCTTTATGAGGCCGGCATTGTTAGTCAGTCCAACCTTGATGAGGCAGAAAGGGCGGTAAGACAGCTGGAGATTCAGTTGACCCAACAGGAGCAGCATTTGCTAGGAGCTAAGGAACAGTTTTCCGGTTTGGAGGCTTCCATTCGCGCCCAGATCTCTTTACTCGAGTATCAACGGGAAAATGCCGTATTTACTGCGCCGGAGGCGGCCACTGTCGGCACTGTACATGTTAAAGAAGGGGCTGTTGTTGCTCCGGGTACAGCACTGCTTTCCCTTTTCCGCCCCGAGGAATATGAGGTGGAAGTCTTCCTGCTGGCAGAAGATGTAGCTCATGTGCAGCCCGGGATGGAAGTAAGTGTAACCTACAAGGGGCTTGGCGGCGAAGAAGAAGAATTTGGCGGCAAAGTAAAGAAAATAGCCCAGGCGGCAGTGGAGCGAATTTCCTCACTGGGGTTAGTAGAACGGAGAGTAAAGGTGACCGTCGCATTGTCGGGAGACATGAGTAGTCTGCGTCCAGGCTATGCAATGGATGTGACCTTTGTAACACGGCGTGAAGAGGATAGACTGGTTGTTCCCAAAACTGCACTTTTCAATTATGAAGGGCAGGACGCTGTGTGGGTGGTTCGCCAGGGGAGAGCGAAGATTCAGGCCGTGGAAAAAGGATTGGAAACAGACGATGGAATAGTTGTATTTTCCGGGCTCGTAGAGGGAGATCTAGTGATCCGTAACACTCGTCTGGATGGCCTAAAACCCGGCGCACGTGTTGTACAGGAATGATGGGCGGGGGTAGGCACTGTGTGGATCAACTATTGGCGATACTACATACATAATACATAAATAATTTTGTCATTATTTACCGCGGAACCAAATAACAACTATCCTCGTCCAATGGTTGTAAAACGGTTATGCTGAGCTAAAATATACGGATAAGTTAGAACTACAGAGGGGTGAAATCGATTGAAAAAAATTGTTGTCTTGATTCTCTGTATGTTAGTTGTCTCTTTAATGCTCACAGGTTGCAGCAATTCAGGAAAGAACGATGAGGTTTCCTTTAAGGCCATTGTCCTCGAGAACAACCAGACCCATTTGCTGGTAGAACCTGAAGAGGGTTCATCTGAGTTAAGCTCTGCCGACCGGATCATGGTTTCAGTCAGCGAGGCAACTCTGTTAGACTCCCATGATAAAGAGATTACTATAGGTGATATTAAAAGCGGGGATCGGGTCCAGATTGATTATGATGGGCTTATCGCCGAGAGCTACCCCGCCCAAATCAACGGGTGCTCTAGAATCAAAGTATTACAATCTCTGGATGAGCAGGACGCGGATGACAATGATGGTTTTGCACAAGAGACGCAAGAAATTCCATTTGAGAATGGTTTTTACAGGCCGGATTTTGACAGCTTGCCGGAGGAGATTGCCGGCTGGATTAATTACTCCCTGGAAATCCCCTGTGTGCAGGAAAAAATGCACGGCGGCGATCGCTATGTGCTGATAACGGAAGGGATGAAACCTTCAGGCGGTTATGAGGTAAAAGTAGAAGAAGTTCTCAAGCATCCGGACAGACTGGAGGTTAAGGTCAAGTTAACGTCACCGCGAGAGGGGGAACCGGTGGATACGGTCATCACCTGCCCCTTTGATTTGATTATCGTGGAAGAGCGCGAGCTGCCTTTAGTCTTTACAGATGTGGATAACCCGGACAGATATTTTATGGGGCTCCTGGGCCTGGAAGAAATTGACCGGCCCATTGTTGCCTCCTCGGATTGGATTAAAATATTCAGCCCCCGGCCGGAAGAAAAAATTGAAGGGGCGATTTCTCTGGCAGGTATTGCCTGTGTATTTGAAGGAAATGTCAGCTATGAGCTGCTTACAGAGGATAATAATGTGTTGCACAGGGGCTTCACCACGGCAGCAATGGGGGACTGGGGCTATTTTGAAGAGGAGATCCCTGTTCCGGCGGATTATAACGGTGATCGGCTGATTTTACAGTTATACAGTGAGAGCGGGAAAGACGGCTCGAAAATGTTTATTGTGGATATTCCCTTATATCTTCCCTAGCCAGATAGGTCTGGCATGTCAGGGTCCAGTTCTCAACATAATGCCCTAAAGCCCATTCGGCCATGATGACCTCTTCGCCTTCTTTTAAGGGGATCCTCTCCAGAGGGGGGGCAGCCAGGTTCTCCTGATACATCCTATATACTATTATCTCCTTATCTGTAACCACCAGCGCCAGATCTTTAGCAGGTGAGGTAAACACATCAATGGCGCTGGGGACATGGTTCTTAACCCGGGTCCAGGGGATGTTCAGGTTATTATAAAAGACCACGTGGTCGGGCGGAATGACGGTAATATTGTAATCCGCCTCCTCATAAGTATTGGTATTCCCGTTTTCCCTTGCACCTGCTTCCCCGCCTTTTTGGGGGTAGTTAATCCGGCCTTTGAAAATCCAGTAGCCCATTTTCCTTGCCAGGCCGTAATTATCCTCATCCTGCAGGTTGAACTTCTGTTTCAAGCCGAGCTGCTGCAGCAATTTCTGCCGCCCATGCTCCATGGCCGCAACGGCTTCCGGGCCCGCCAAATCCGAAAATTTGACCGCCTTCATTACAGGCAGACTGTCAACGGCGAATATTCGCCGTTGACTTTTTTCACTTGTGCTGCCGTCCCTTAAAGATTCCTGTTTTATCCTTTCCTCAACGGAAACATAATCATTGCCGATATAGTTAACCCGGCGATGGATATAACCCTCTTTTCCTTCCCAGCAGCCGGGATCTAAAGCAGGTTCCGCAGGATCTTCTTTTCCTTCTTCTCTTTCTTCTTCTTCCTCCTGCCCTAAAATATTGTTAACGATTAAAATATCCTCCTCTATTTCCCCCTCAGCTTTTCTAACCACCTGGAGCCGGTAAAAACCGCTCCTTCTGGGAAATAAAATCGTCCCTATCTCCAACACAGGGGCCAGCTTCCCCTCTGCCAGCGCCACCCAGAGTGTGCGGTATTGTATGCCCGTATAATCCTGATCGCCCTCCCCCGGGGCACGCAGCCCGAGCAGCACGCCTGTTTGGTTACCTGGAGAATTACCTGTCAGGCTGCCGGTGCCAAACATAGCCGCCGTACCTGCTGTGGTTCCCTCTGCAGTCACAAAGGGGGAAAAGATAGTTTCATCGACTTCATCGGCGAGCTTTTTAACAAGATAGCTGTTGTTAAAAAGGTTCAGCAACAATTCGTCGTCATTTTCCCGCAGCAGTTCACAGAAAAAAAGGTGGCTGTCGGAAAGGGTGAAAACTTCTATTTCCTTATTTTTAAAACGAAAGCCCTCCGGAAAGGCCTGGTGATGATAGAGCAGATAAGCCTCTGCTTCGACTCTTTTAACCTGAAAGCGGGGGTTGCTCAGAAGGTGCTCGCCCAGCAGAACATATTTATCCGAAAAGTGCAGGGTTTTGCCGATCCATTCCTGCGCCGGCTCCCCGGCTGCAGCCCTATCCTCCTGCAGGAGCGCAACGATCTCCCAGCTCCCCTGCAGGGGGAGTTCAAGGTTCCGGGGAGGGATAATTCTTAGGGTATACTCCGAGTTTGGGCCGGTGCAGCCGCCGGTCAGGATTCCTGCAAGCAGCAGGAGAAGGACGGCATGAAAAATTTTCCTCACTTTTCGCTCACCGCTTCCCGTGGTAATGTAATCGTTACCTGAGTGCCTTGGCCAACCTGGCTGGCGATCTCCAGCTTCCCCTTCATCAGCCGGATAATTTCGTCGGCCAGCGACAGGCCGATGCCGCTTTGCGATTTGCTGGATTTCCCCTTAAAAAACTTTTCTTTAACATGGGGCAGTTCCTCCGGGGGAATCCCGCAGCCGTTGTCTGTGATGTAAAAGTAGAGCTGCTCGTTGTCGGCGGCTGCCTGCAGGGAGACCCGGCCGCCGGGAGCCGTAAACTTAAAGGCATTGTCCAGCAGATTGATAAAAACTTGCTTCAAGCGGTCTTCGTCGGTATAAAGGAAGGGGTCGGCCCCCTCATATTTAATCTGGAAGTCTATTTCTTCCCGCAGGGCCCTGGGGGTAAGCTGGATGCGCAGGTGCTCCAGAAGATCGGCAAGGTTGACCTTCTTCTTTTTTAGCGTAATCTTACCGGAGACAAACCTGGAGAAATCCAGGAGTTCGGCTACCATGGCCGTCAGCCGGTCGCTTTCCTTTTCAATAATATCCAGGCCGTCTTGCAACAGCTCTCTGTTTTCAAAACCTTGCTTGAGGGTAACGGCCCAGCCCTTGATGGAGGTCAGCGGTGTGCGTAGCTCGTGGGAAACTGAAGAAATAAAATTGTTTTTCAGTTCATCTTTCTTGATAATCTCACGGGCCAGATAGTTCAGCGTTTCAGAGAGTTTGCCGATCTCATCCTTGGATCTCCGGGGGCTTTTTACCTCATAATTACCCCTGGCCATCTCCTCGGCAACCAGGGTAACTTGTTTTAACGGTCCGGTAATCGTGTTGGCTAAAAAAATACTGACCGCTCCGGAAAAGAGAACCACCACGCCGCCAAATAACAGGTAACTATAAGCTACGCGCCTGATCTCTTCGTTTACCTCACTCAGGGAGGCGACAAACCGTAAAACTCCCACCTGCTCTTCCGCTACGCGGATGGGGTAGGCGACGGCCATGACCTTTTCCGTATCATAGTGGAGACGCCCGACCCAAACTCCTTTCTCCCCCTGCAACGCCGCCTGGACATCGGCCGTCCCCCCGGACAGTTCGTCTATAACCCCCAGAGAATTCATGATTGTGCGGCCCTCCATATCAATAATCTCTACCTGCGCCGTTACCTGCTTCCAGAAGGTATCTACATTATTGAGGACATTTTCCTGCAGCGTGGCATCGGAAAAGTAGCGTTCATATAAAGCTATAGATGTCTGGAGCTGGTTTGCCAGGGTGTCTTCCAGATTTTTATAATAGCTGTTGCGGATGCCGGTGATTAAGAACAGCTCCATGATGATCACGGTAATCAAAATGATAAACATAAAATTCATGACCAGCCTTCTCTTGATACTAGTCATGCTTACACACCTGCTCCTTTCAAGCGGTAGCCGACTCCCCAAACCGTTTCTATCCAATGGGGAGCAGAGGGGTCATCTTCCAATTTTTCCCGTATCCTTCGAATATGGACATCTACTGTCTTCAGATCCCCAAAATAATTCTCGCCCCAGACGTTGTTCATGATCTCGTTCCGGCTGAAGGCCTTCCCAGGGTTGTTCATAAACAATTTCATAATGGCAAATTCTGTAGGCGTCAGCTCTATTTCGGCGCCATTTTTATAGAAACACTGCCCCTCCAAATCCAGTTTGAGCTGCTGGAAGAAAAGGCAGCGGGCTTTGGCAGAGGGATAGCCGGCCAGTTTGCGCAGGTGGGCGCGGATTCGTGCCACCAGCTCTAAGGGGTTAAAGGGCTTGACCATATAGTCGTCAGCCCCAAGTTCCAGCCCCATAATTTTATCCATATCCTCTCCCCTGGCTGTCAGCATAATGATAACAACCTGCGGCATCAGCCGCCTGATCTGCATGCAGACTTCAAAACCGTCCATGGAGGGGAGCATCACATCCAGAATAATTACATCGGGATAATAGTTTTTGGCTATCTCCAGGGCGGTCTCTCCGTCTTCCGCTTCCAGAACCTCAAAATCTGCTCTATGCAAATTAATGGCGATGAATTTCCGGATAGAGGCTTCATCTTCTACAATCAGGACCTTTGTTTTGCTTGTTTGCATAGAGGGGTCACCCCCTTTTTCTCTTTCACTGCTATTGTACTATAAACGTGGAAAACTTTCTGCAAGAAATCTTTAAAAACTAAAACCTTAACTTTTTTGTAACCAATCATTAATCCCTCTGTAAATAATTGTCGAAGCAGAACAAATATAATGGAAAGGAAAGGAAGCAAGTTAGGAATGGATTTACAGTATGCATGGAAAGGGGCGTTCTCCTGATATATGGAAAGCAGGTACCATAAATTACAGTTTAGTATGCGGCTTAGTATGCGGCGCCCCTGGAATCTGCCGTATTTTCCTCCGGCAATTGCGCTGCTTTTCTTTTTCCTGGTCTTGACTGCCATTTTTCATCAGGACTATCTCCGGGCTGCCAAGGAAAATAACGGCCTGTACCCCGGAGAAAGTATTTTCTCCAATGAGCGTGTTGATTCATCTATAGAAGAAAGGGATAAGACTTTGCCTGTGGAGGGCGGGGATACTCAGCCGAAAAAAAGACCTGTAAATTCATCTGCTGTAGTGCCGCCGGCAGTCCCACCGTCACTGCCACAAACGTCGCCATCACCAACGCTCCCGCCGGCGCCGCCGGCGCCGCTCTCTCCAATGTCTTCAACTTCCACGGAGGCGAGCGGAGGCTATGATTATAGCCGGCCGGTGCCGGCAGCGGATGTCGCCGTTACAGAAGAGTATTTCGCCGATGCCGTGTTTATCGGCGACTCCCGCACGGAGGGCTTGAAAATGTTTGGCGGCCCGCAAAACGCCACCTATTATACCTGTAACGGCTTAAAGGTTGATACGGTCTTTACCAGGCCGGTTGTCCCCACAGCCTCCGGAGAAAAAGTGACCGTCATGGAAGCATTGCGGCAGGAGTCGTTTAAAAAAGTCTATATCATGCTGGGCATCAACGAGCTGGGTTGGGCTTACAGCGAGCTGTTCATTAACAAATACGCTGAAGTTGTCGAGGAGATCAAAAAAAATGCGCCGGCGGCGCAGATTTACCTCCAGTCCATTCTTCCGGTCACAGCAGAGCGTTCGCAAAGCGATGACATCTTCAACAATGCCAATATCCGCAGGTATAATGACTTAATTCAACAGATGGCCGCGGAGAAGCGCCTTTATTACCTGGACGTGGCACAATGTATGGCCGATGCGGAGGGAAATCTTTTTAGCGATGCCTCCACCGACGGGATCCATCTGAAAAAAAATTACTGTGAACGCTGGTTTGATTATCTTAAATGGCATTATGTTCCCCATAACAACTGGGAGTGATTATTTACACAGGCCATATAAATTATTGCTGAATAACAGCTCTGACGACAGAGTTTTTCCACTGAAGGAGGTAGGGAAATAATGCACAGGATGGTCGGGATTTCTGTCTTTAACGGAGGCGGCCGCTTTGGCCGTCTATTAAAGAGAAGCAGTGCAAGGTACAGCAAAAGGTGCAGCGCAAGGATAGCAAGGATAGCGCTGCTGGTGCCCCTTGCTTTTATGGCGGCCATTCTCCCGGGTTGTAGCCGTGCTGCGGAGGACATTACTCTTAACGTTGAGGAATGTGCCGTGATCCTTAGGGAGAAGATTGCCTTCCAAGATACCCTGGCAGCAATCGACGATGAGATGATTGCTGCAATTTACCGTATCGCTCCAGAGGACGTGGTGGAGCAGCAGGTATACGTCAGCACCGGCGCTACCGCAGAGGAGATCGCTGTTTTTGAAGCTGCGGATGCCGAGGCTGCCCAGAGGATTGAAACAGCGGTCTGGCAACGGGTTGCCGACCAAAAGACAAGTTTTGCAGATTACCTGCCGGCAGAGCTGCCCAAGCTCGAAGAGCCAATTATTTTCGTCAAGGGCAGGTATGTAGTTTTCTGCGTTTCAGACCACAACGAAGAGGTGAAAAAGGAGCTTAAGGCACTGATTAAATAAGTTTCACGGAGAACATCAAGGACAAAAATTTTAATAAAGGACAGCAACGGTACGTGTATGCGCTGTTGCCCGGCGGCGCTAGGTTGACATAAATATTTTAAGCAAAGGACGGTAACGGTATAGGATGGTTTTTAGCAGCTTAATCTTTCTTTTTGTGTTTTTACCGGCTGTGCTGTTGAGCTACTATATAACCCCGCGCCGCTACAGAAATGTTATCTTGTTTGCCGCCAGTTTATTTTTCTACGCCTGGGGCGAGCCCGTTTATATTTTATTGATGTTATTTTCCACGGCAGCAAACTATACCCTGGGGCTGCTTTTAGCCGGGTGCAGGGTGAAAGGCCGTAAGGCCCGCCCGGTCCTTTGGGCTGCAGTTTTAATAAATGTAGGGTTGCTGTGTTTTTTTAAGTACTCTGCTTTTCTGCTGCAGACCGTAAACTTCCTGCTGGGGACCTCCCTGGCGGACCCGGGGCTCAAGCTGCCCATCGGCATCTCTTTTTATACCTTCCAGGCACTCTCCTACATCGTTGATGTTTACCGCGGCGAGGTGCCCGCACAGCGAAGTTTCATCGCTTTTGGCACGTATATCGCCCTTTTCCCGCAGCTTATCGCCGGCCCGATTGTCCGCTACCGTACAATTGCCGGGCAACTGGTTGGGCGGAGAGAAGGGCTGGAGAGTTTCGGGGAAGGGGTAAGAAGGTTTGTCGCCGGGCTGGGCAAAAAGGTGCTGCTGGCGAACAATCTGGGCCTGCTATGGCAGCAAGTTCAGCAAACCCCGCCCTCTGAAGTGACTCTGCTGGCAGCCTGGNNCTGGGAAGCTGGTTCCGGGACTATGTTTACATCCCTTTGGGAGGAAACCGCCGGGGGAAGCCGGCGCTTTATAGGAACTTGCTGGCTGTCTGGTTGCTCACCGGATTGTGGCACGGGGCCGGCTGGAATTTCGTCCTCTGGGGATTGTACTACGGCCTGATCCTGGCCCTGGAGAAAGCCTTTCTTTTAAAATGGCTGCGCCAAGCCTCCCGCTTTACCTGCCATGCTTATGTCCTTTTACTGGTCCTTCTGGGATGGGTGCTCTTTGCCTTCGACAGCCTGCCTGTGGGAATGCAATATCTTCAAGCCCTGTTTGGCCTGGGCGGCGCAGGCGTTTACGACTGGGAAGCTCTTTACTATCTATATACCCA
>LFRM01344863.1_pt1 | contig 10903 bp, 5 predicted proteins | sample 618341 | NCBI WGS metagenome assembly LFRM01 (sample SAMN03654438, study PRJNA283298) | anaerobic digester metagenome | isolation source: pool of bioreactors CSTR01a, CSTR02a, and CSTR03a thermophilic anaerobic... | place: Denmark: Kgs. Lyngby | collected 2014-05-21
TTTTTCGAAGTTTTTATATGGGTAGTCATCATATCTCAAATTCTTACGCGTGCCAATGATATGGTTTCGTATGTTTCATATGCAGCAGGCTATGCTGCAGGCAACTATGTAGGTATAATTATCGAGAAACGTATTGCCTTTGGCATTATCCTTTGCAGGGTCTACACCAACAAGTCGGGCACTAAGCTATTAAAACTAATGTCACTAAATGGTTTTGGTGCAACAATGACACATGGCACTGGCTCTGTAAATGAGGTAGATATTGTTGAAACAATACTAGATAGGAAGCATCTTAAAAAGGTGTCAAAAATTGTTTTAGAGTTCGATAAAGATTCATTCTATGTTATAGAAGATATACGCACCAGATCAAGAGGGGTTTTCCCAAAATCAAACTCACTATTGAGACGCTGGCGACCAGCTAAGTAAATTTTTGAATAACGGAATATAGCAGTTTTGTAAAAAGGAGGATATTTTTCTCCTTTTTGCATTTCATAGAAAAAAGATTTGAGTAAACGTAGTATCTGAAAAAAATCACATTTTCAGGGTTAAGGTGTAAAATAATAGCTAAAATACTTTTCTAAACATTTCTACTGCCGTCGATTTGACGAAAATGGCATGAAACTCACATCTACCATCGTAGAAATGTTGGGAATGAGATAAAATTCGTTTCTGCAGCAGTTTATTGTCCATTTATTGCACTTTTCTGCTTTCGTTGTGGTATTATTGTAGATTCATGATATAAAAACTCATTTCCCTGAATAGAATTATTTTCTCAACTCCTCTTTTTTCTTTTTTATGCTACAAATCTATCTTTCAGGTCATAAATTCGTCGTATTTTGCAGAAAAAGTACCATTTGCTCTTTTCTAAACATTTCGACGGCGGTAGATTCAACTTTCATGCCATTTTCGTCAAATCTACCATGGTAGATTTGTTTTCCAACAGTTGAAAGATTTTCACAACGGTAGAAATGTTTAGAAACTCTATTAATCTAAGAATTATTGGTGGAAAATGCATATCTCAAAGGCCACTTTTTTATTACAAATCTGGCCAATCCTCAATTATCAATTGCTTCTCAACCACTTGCTCTATACTATCGGGTAAATTATGGAAAAAGTCTATTCCTGTCAGCTCTTCCAACTCTTCAACCGAAAGGGCATAATCCGTTAAACTATAGGGTTGTGGATGTGCTCTATGCTCAAACCAAAAAGCAATAGATTTGTAGGCAGCGCCTTTTTTTGCTAACAATGCCATAAAATAGTATTTAGGAATCACAATCTTGCTCTCTCCTATTGTGCCCATTACTTGGTTGTCTTTGATTGTTCCACCCTTCACAACATAAAGTGTGTCTCTTATAGCACTCAACTCTCCCCAACCTTGCACTTTTCTTTCAAGGCTTGCCCATATACCTCCATTAAAGCTATGCATTTGAGGACTAGTATTAGAGTAATAAAATGTTTGCTCATTGGCAGGTATAGAAAACAACCTATCGGCTGAAGCTACTAGGTGTCCTCTATCATATCCCGAACCTCTATAATCCATAGCATTATTGGTATAGCTCAAAAGATATGGATCTGGCGACCATGCATTGGTACGCTTAGTATGTCTTTCGGATGTTTTGTCGTAAAATGTAAGTGCAACCCATCGTGTATGATTCGATGCAAAATTATACTCCATGCTATAATTACGTGTGCTATCGCCCACATTATCTACTGTATAGTGCACCACAAAAGCCGCTTTATTATCAGCAAAACTTTCTGACAAACGCGGCATCTCAATTCTTACAGTATCATCAAGATGATTAGATGGGGGCAATTCATGCAACTTTTCTCCTACAGCTACTGTCTTTTCAACCAACTCAGCTTGCGTAAACTCTATTATCTTCTTCTCTTGCCCTGCATATATAGTAAGTCTGCCACTTCTATCATATCCATCGTTCTCCTCTACTATCACAACAATAGTTTCTGTCCCTTTCCCTTGTGTAGACGAAAGCGAGTACCATGGATGTATATCGGGTTTTTCTATTCTCCAGCTATTATTTGTAGAGATTCTAAGCAAATATTCACCTGCATGCCCCTCTAGCTTTTCGCCTTTGTACACTAACTCAACATCGAGTTTCTTCGATATAGAGCTTAAACCTATCTTACACGTATTAAGAAGCAAAAGAAATATAAGCAAAATTGATATGCCGAGAATAATTTTTTTCATGGTAATAAACTAACAAACACATTAATATAAATAACGAAGAGAAATCTACCCTTCGTTATATTGTCCTATTTATTTGGGACTTTAAGTTCATAATATAACTAATATATTAGAATATAAAATTTTGATTATAAAAACTACAAGTTACAATCCAGGCCAATCGGATATTCTTTTCTGCTTCTCCACCACATTTTCTATTTCATTGGGTAGATTATGAAAGAAATCTATGCCTGTCAATTCTTCTAATTCTTCAACAGATATTGCATGGTTTTCTAATTTATAGGGCAAAGGGTAAAATCTATTTTCAAACCAAAAGGCAATAGATTTATAGGTGTCTGCTTTCTTCGACAACACTGCCATATAGTTGTATTTAGGCACTACAATCTCGCTTTTACCTATTGTGTGCAACACTTGATCGTCTCTTATTGTGCCACCCTTTACTACATAAAGTGTATCTCTAAATGTATTACTTCTACCCCAAGCTCTTACTGCCCCTTCCAATTCTAGCCAAATACCTGCATTAAAACTGTTTACTTGTGGCGTGATATTAGAATAATAAAATGTTTGCTCGTTGGCAGTTCTTGAATAAAGCCTATCGGCGGATGCCATAATATGCCCCCTATCGTAGCCAGAGCCACGATAATCAGTTTCGTTATTTGTCCACTCTATCAATTGAGGGTCGTAACTCCATGCATTGCTTCTTCCTGTATTACTCTCCGCAGTTTTGTCGAAAAATGTGAAAGCAACCCAACGCGAATGGCGCGATGCATAATTATATTCGAGACTAAAGTTTAACTGAGTATCACCATAATTATCTGGTGCATAGTGTACAACAAAAGCAGCTTTATCGTCTACAACATCCTTCGACAAGCGAGGAATCTCTATTCTGTAAGCCTCCTTTTTGGGATAGTAGAGCACGCCCTCATCATATTTATCTTGCGTAATATCTATACTCTTTTTTGTTGCACCCACCGAAACGGTGAATTTGCTTGCTCTTGGTACATCGCCATTTTCGGCTACCTTTAAAACAACAGTTCCATTGCCTTGTCCAGATGTTATTGAAAAAGAGTACCAATCATCAGAGGCTGGTTTTTCTATACTCCAACTTCCAGTTGTAGTAATTCTTAGAAAAGACTGACCACCTTGGTAGTTATATTTTCCACTGCCTTCTAAATCCACTTTCAATACTACTGATCCACTTCCTGAGCCTCCTACGTCTACATTACCAGACTCGCTATCACACGCATTAAATAGTAGCACAAAAGAGAGAAAAAGCAGTATGCCAAGATAGGTTTTTTTCATAATTATAGTATATGGGTTGATTAGCAAAAAAGAACGAAGAGAATATTTATCTCTCCGTTCTTTTTGATTAATTGATTGCTTTATAAATGTATAAAGGGTTATTATTCGATTGTTATGTCGTCAACAAGGAGGTCGTAATTAGCTGTTTTACCCACCTTTAGTGCAAATAAATTTTGACCCGATGTTGTGTTTATCTGACTTGCTATTGAGCTTATGTCAAGTGTTACTTGAATCCATTCTCCACCTGTGTTGATACCTCCATTTGCATAACTATTAGCATCTGTAGGTTCTATTACTTGATGAGAATTATAAATTTCATATTCATCCATATTATAAGTCTTATAGTCTGTACCCATTACAGGTTTTTCTGCAGTACCTATATATACATTCATAGATAGAGATTTAACAGAAGTACCTTTTACCCAAAAGTTAATCTTTGTTTTGCCTGCTGCAGAAAATCCTTCGGGAACAACGGCCGTAAACACATAAGCATTAGCAGTATGCGTTCCTTCAAACTGCATTGCACCTGAACCATTTCTCCCTCCTGTTGCGCTTTCTTTTCCGAAAGTTACTCCAAAGCTGCTTAAAGCACCTGTAAATGTAGTCCAATTATTAAAATCCGATCCTGGAAACAATAACGCGCCCGCAGGAGGAGTAGTTCCTGCACCTGCTTGTGTTACAGCAACAGTTTTTGTAAGAGTGCCATCTGTAATAGTTATTGCAGCATTGCGTGCTTCTGCACCTGTATTAGCTTGAACATTAACTGTAATTGTTCCATTATTAGTTCCACTTGCAGGAGAAATTGTAGCCCATGCAGCATTTGAAGATGCTGTCCAAGATACATTAGCAGTAACTGCAATTGTTTCGCTTCCAGCTTCTTTTGCAAAGTTCAATGAAGTTGGAGCAACATTAATAAATGGATCTACTCCCTCTGTCTCAGGTTCCAAAACAATAGGAGTATCACCAATCTGAGGATCATTCCAATCGTTTATTGTTGCTCCAATTATAACTGGCACTACAACAGGCTCACCCGATTCGTCTAAGGTCAACTTAACAGTATATGCATATCTATAGGTAGACAAAAGCTCTTGTGATGTAGGAGTCCATTTATAATCCTTGCCACCTAAAGAGAATACAATAGTAACATCTTTAAGATTTTGACCAGGAACAACTATTGCAGCAACGGCTGCAGTTTTATTATCACTTGCAATTTTTACATTAGGAGTAATATCTTTTCTGGTAGTGCCAGTAGTGATTGCACCATCTGCTAAAGCAAGACTTCCGTCTATTATCACATTTTTAAAGCTTACGCCCAATCCTTCTAATGAGATTATATCTTCACCTAACTGAATATTCATCTCGAGTTTAGAAAGCATATGATTAAACTTTAATGCTACATCTGGAGCTGATTTGTTTTGACCTTTTGCATTATTAGAATACAGTAAGTCTATAGTTGCCAAATCAGATTGAGATGTTACATCAATGCTGTATTTATAATCAGTTATTGCTGTTTTGAAAGGATAGTAAGATACAAAATCTAAATTTCCAGTTTCTGGAAAGTTAATTGGAGTACCTGCTGCAGTAAATTTTCCGTTTGCTGTAGTAGTATACTTCACATTCGATTTACCATCAAAAATAGCAACTTCGGATAAAGCTTGGCCTGCTTGAAGTGCGTAAACACCAATTGCATCGCCTGCATCCCAAGCGTTATTGGTAACACGTGTTTGCAATTCTCCAATAGTTCCAGAGAAAGCTGCTTCATTAGCATCGCCTATTACTCCACTTTCTACATCCGATTCGCTACAAGATGCAAAAATGGCTAAACTAATAAATAATAATAAAAACCTTAAGTGTTTCATAGATTTAATACTTTAATATATGATTTCTAATTAGCTGTAAATTGTATTTATCTTTTATGTAAGATGTGATTTTCAAATAGATGGTATATCACTATTCAAATTTAATGATTATTTTCGAAACGAAAAACAAATAGCAACATTTTATCTCCGATATGCCAATAATAAATAAGTTGGCTAAAGAGTTTATTAAGGAGTTACTAACTCATATTCTTTGGCGTTCTTGAGTCCCGCAGCTCCAAAATATGCTTCTAAATCTCCTTTTATAATTACTTCAACTTTATACATATCTGAATTGGCTTGTAAGTTCAACTCGTTGCGTGATGCACCAGCTGGAAGCTGTACTGGCACAGCATTATTCTGGTCTGTCTCATCGGCATTGTCAGCAATAATTATGTTCGAATTGGTAGCTCCTTCTGCTGAGAACACATATCTATTATTTACAACAGAACCCACTATATAACCTTGTACCCAAACGCCTTTTTCGCCTTGTAATGCTATTGCATCTGAAACAGTGTATGGGTTCTCTTTTGTTCCATCATTTGTTCCTCTTTGACTAATAGTAATAACTATTGGCGACAATGCTTTATGATTGGGTGCAGTAATGGTAACTTCTGCTATTCGTGCTTCTTTGGCATTGTTTACTGAAGCAGATAATGTGAGGGTAGCATCGCTATTTCCATTTGCAGGATTTATTGTTAACCAGCTCGCATTAGTTGTGGCAGTCCATTCAACATTAGTTGATATAGCAATTACTTGCTGACCAGCCTCTTTAGCAATTATTGCACGGTCAATATCGATAGTTAGAGAAGGTGGGTCAAAACGTGTTGACTCGTCTTCGCTTATTTGCACATCGTCTAAATTACGAATGTTTAGTTGCCATTTTCCAAAAAACACTGACATTACACCTACAATATCTCCTTTTCCTTTAGGTAGAAGTTCGTCTTTAAACGTGGCGTTTTTTGATGTTCCTACAATAATGGTATTTCCATTAGTATCAATAAGGGTTCGGTCTGTTATAGACTTATCGACTTCTGAATAGTAGGTAAGATCTGTATATTTATCAAACTGTATATTTTTAATTTCTATAAGTTTTGCATCGTACATACCATTAAGAGCTTCTTCAATAGTTAGTACTTTTGGTTCAATCACGACATCAGTTGCAATTACTTCTGCTCTTGCAGTAGAAAAAGCAAGCTGAATTGATCCACCATATTTTGAAATAACAGCATCCGAAAGGCCTATAGTTATCTCATCGCCCATATCAAAATCATGTGCAGTTTCATCAACACGAAAAGCTAAAGCATTGCCAGCTTCATCTTGAATGTATCCATTCTTAGGAGAAGTACTGTTTCCCCCAGTTTTATCAGAAGTAACAACAGCTTTTATTTCCAAAGGCTCTGTAATAGTCCATGTATCTAGTCCATTATTAACATACTTTGCGAGCAGTTCTTCAATAGTAATCAACTCAGTTTCCTCTTGCTCTGGATCTAAATCTATATATTCGTCTCCTATATAACCATCAATCCAATCACTAATAGTAGCTTTTACTGGAACTAAATTGGGCATTCCCGAACTGTCTAAAGTTAAAATCAACTTGTAAGCATACTCCATTGAAGAAGCCAATTCTTGTGGGGTTGGAGACCATCGAAATTTCTTCTCTCCTAAAGTGAATACAATTTCAACATCCTGAAGATTTTGGCCAGGCACTACTATTGCTGTTGCAGTTGCCAACTTATTACCTTCTGCAATATTTACATTAGGAGTGATATTTTTCTTTGTTGTGCCTATAGCAACTGCGCCATTTGCCAAAGCAAGCTCTCCATCAACTATAATATCATTTATAGAAACCACTAATCCTTCTAGCGAAGTTAAGTCACTGCCTAACTCTAAATTAAAGACCAATTTAGAAAGCACGTGATCAAAATCTAAATCTACATTATTAATATCTTTACTTTCACCTTTTGCATTGTTTGAATACAGTAGGTCGATAGCTGCAAGATTAGATTGAGTTGATACGTCTATATTGTATTTATAATCTGTAATTACTGTATTATAGGGATAGTAAGATACAAAATCTAAATTTCCTTTTTCAGGAAAGTTGATTGGAGCACCTACTGCTGTAAAAGCTGCATTTCCAGAAGTAGTATACTTCACATTCTGTTTTTCGTCAAAAATAGCAGCATCAGATAATGGGTTACCTGCTTTAAGTGCAAAGACACCAATTGCATCGCCTGCATCCCAACTGTTATCGGTAACGCGAGTTTTTAATTCTCCAATAGTAGCAGAGAAATTGGCCTGATTGGCATCATCTATTAATCCTCCAACATCAGAGTCGCTACAAGCAGCGAGTATGGCTAAACCGACAAATAAAAACAAATATTTTAAGTGATTCATATTTATATTTCTTAGATAATGATTATTAAGTTGATCAAAAATTAATTGCAGACTCTATTAATTCCAGTGAGTCAAACTTTTCTGTTTTTTCACCGCTTCGCCATCAGTTAGATTTGGGAAGAAAGTAAATCCTGTCAACTCTTCTAGTTCTTCCACAGATAAAACATATTCGAGGTAAGATGGACCTGAGGCAATGTTTTCCATGTTAAAAGCAATTGAGTGCCACTCCTTAGTTGTCTTATCCTGTTTAAGTAAAGCTTTATACATATACTCGGGAACGGCAATCTCTTTACCATCAATATCTGTTGTTACTTTGAATTGATCTTTTGGGTATAATATGCTTCCTGTTACAACATACAGCGTATCGTATCTTGCATCTAGGGCCCAATTACGTGTTTTGTTCTCCAGTGTATTCCATGATCCACTATTCATATTAGAGTTTTGTGGAACTATATTTGACACATAAAAAGTTGTTCTGTTTATTTCTCTTGTTGCACTTCTATCGGCACTTGCCAACATGTGTCCTCTATCGTATGGGCCAGATACCCAACCACTATTAACAACATTTGGTTGATATCTTTGGGGAATAATAGGGTCGAAAACCCACTCATTAGTTCTATTTCCTGAATCCATATAAATAGGATGCAAAGGAAATGCTATCCAATAGGGAACACTATTTAAAGTGTCGTACATAACAGTATAGTTTCGTATTGGCTGATTCTGAGGGCCAGTGTAGCCATTAAGCCAACTTGTGCTACCAACCATATGAATAGCTTTAAATGAATTTGGCGCATTGTCACCTGCTGTGTAATGAGGTATTTCCATGTAGTTTGTGGCCGGTGTAACTTCACTTGTAATATCTCCCAATCTTATTTTATAACTGTAGCGATTACCCCCTTCTAATACATGAGGAACAGTCCATTTGTAGATATCGATATCATCTACTTTAAAAACTACTTTAATGCTATTTGCTTCAGTTGTTGGAAGAAGCAAAGCGTTTATCTCTTTTTTGATTTCAGTTCCCGTAGGAGTCAACGATAAAACACCTGTTGATGATTCGTCGATAGTAAGGCTTCCATCGGCAAGAGAAAAGTTGGCGTCTGTTTTTACTCCATTTATCTCAACAGTTAACCCATTAAGAGAGCCATTTCCTTTTGGCTCGACAGTGATGATAAGTTTTGATAAAACGCGATTAAACTCTAAGTTACTACTTGTATTGTTTTTATCGGCGTTTTTAAGATTGTTGCTATACAATAAATCAACCTGATTGGCTATGTCTATTGGATAATTGTACGAAGTTAAATTTAAATTGTATGGATAATATGCGATGAAATCGATAGCAGAGCCATCATCTGGATAATAAATTGCTTGACCATCGTGAGAAAAGTCTCCGTTGCCAGATGTTGAGAAAGATAAGTTCTTATAATTTTCAACAATTGTTTCATCTTTAAGGGTTGCACCATTCTCGATGGCAAACACACCTATTTTATCCCCATTTTCCCAGTTAGCACCTATTACTCTTGTTTGCGCTTCAATAGATGAACTAAAGCTTACAGGCAAACTTTCTTGTTTGTGAAGTTGATCATCTTCTTTATTACAAGCAGAAAATGCTATTAAGATGATTAATGACAGAAAATATAATTTCTTCAGCATATTAAAATATTTAAATAACTACTATTAAAACATCATATAAACCTTCTACAAATGAAATACTCCTCATTACAATAAAAGATTTAAAATACTACCCCCAAATTTAATGATTATTTTTTGAAATAAAAACACTCTACAACCTTTTAACTTTGATGCAAGGAAGAAGTGTAAGCAGCGATACAACGAAACATAATTGTTCATTGCTATAGTTATCACAAAAAGAGAGAAGTTATCCGCTTGAATAAGGCCCTCTCTTTGCACAAATCTTGATAATGTTGAAATTATTAATTAGTTGAAATCAACTCATACTCTTTTACACCTTTCATGCCTGGACCTTTAAAATAGTCCTCTAACGTTCCATATAACAGTACTTTAGCCTTGTACATTTCAGGATTGTTTTTTAAATTTAAATTGGTGCGCACCTTATTATCGGGGAGTTCTGCAGGCATTGCGTTTTCAACATCCGACTCTTCTTTATTATCGGCAATGAGCAAATTCGTGTCTACAGCACCTTTTAATGACAATCCTGATTTTTCTGTTCCTACTATATAGGCTTCAACCCACACAAAATCTTTATTTCCCTTCTCACCCTTATTAGCCACTGCTTCAGCTACTGTATAGGGTCGTTCTTTTGTCCCATTATTACTTTCAGAGGCAGATTTGCCTTTTTGTATTACATTTATAATAATTGGTTCTAAGTTGTTATTATCAGTTGGAATAATAGCAACTATGGCTGTACGTTGTGTTGTTGCAGTATTCTTTGTTGCAGATACAGTAATATCCATACTACCTGTTCCACCAGCTTTAGGATTTAACGTTAACCATTCAGCATTTTTAGTAATAGTCCAGGCTTGAGATTCAGCTGCAGTAAGCTTAACTATACGGGAAAGTTGCGTACTTGCATCAAATTCTATTTTTGTTACGTCACTTGCAAACTCTAATGGTGTTTTCTCTTTCTCAGGATCTAACACTTCAAAGCCATCTGCTCTATAACCTTCATCCCATCCCTTAATTGTTACTGTTCCTATTTCCACTACATAGGGTTGGGCTTCTACATTTAATTTCAAATTATAGATATATTCTTTGTTAGACGCTAGTTTCATAGTAGTTTTTGGAGACCAGTTATAAGAATTTCCACCTAAAGATAACAGAACCTCTACATTTTCAAGGTCTTGAGTAGGCATCAATAGCGAAGTTACTGTTGCCGATTGATTATCCTCCGCAATATCCACAATAGTAGCTATTTTTTGTTTTGTATTGCCTAAAGTAACTACACTAGAGGCTAAGTTTATCTTTCCATCAACTACCACATTATTTAAAGAGGCCGTCAATCCAACAAGCGAGGTGGAATTGTAACCAAGTTCAATATTCAACACCAACTTCGAAAGCATATGATGAAACTCTAAATCAACATTTGGAGTATCTTTACTTTTAGATTTTGCATTATTAGAATACAGAGGGTCGGTACCTGCAACTATATTGTATTCAAAGTTAG
>LFRM01338484.1_pt2 | contig 10901 bp, 10 predicted proteins | sample 618341 | NCBI WGS metagenome assembly LFRM01 (sample SAMN03654438, study PRJNA283298) | anaerobic digester metagenome | isolation source: pool of bioreactors CSTR01a, CSTR02a, and CSTR03a thermophilic anaerobic... | place: Denmark: Kgs. Lyngby | collected 2014-05-21
CGCATAATAACGCTTGGCAGTTATCATCTCCTCCCGGCGACGGGAGGAAAGAAACCGCGCAAGCTCCGCTTCAATCATTTCAATATAACCGCCCCGCACGCCATTCACTCTCATTTCTTTTGTCATCATTAAAACTCCTGACCGTGTTTACGTCTGTATTAAAACAAAACACTCCACGTAACCAAAAAGCTTTCATAAAAAGCCCAACCACACCCCGACAACACGTGAATTGTAACACTGAAAAATAGTAAATTTCGTAAAGATTTTCCCGCTAAATTCACAACAAAATGTTAGCGTTAATTGTGAAAAAGCATTAAAAACTGAAAACAGCGCCCGCCGCTGCATCCTCAATAGCATATCGCATTGCATCCATCAGATGGTCGCACTTGCCAACCGGACGGTTTACAGGCTGCCCTGATGCGTCCGTTGCCCAGACATAATTACGTATTTCTTCAGCGAAAGCTCGGCAGCATGGATGGATGATAATTTTGTTTCGTCTGACAAGGTCAATCCCGGATAGAAGACTGTCCCGCCCCTTGCGCGACGGGACGATACGATATAGTCCAAGATCACGCAGCTCAGATATCGACTTCGGCTCCGCGGCGTCGGCACAAATCCGCTCCTTCTTATATCCCCGTTCGATTATCAGGCGCGCAAGCCGGTCGTTTGTCAGCGAACGCTCATATATCTCGTCGAATACATATATCTCATGCGCGGCAGGGTCAAAAATACCGCAAAAAAGAGCGCTCGGATCGTTCGTATAACCGAAATCAAGCCCGAATATTGCCTTTGTACCGGGACGCTTGAGAATATCAGCGGGCGTAAACTCCCGGATTTCATAGTTTTCATAAACAAGCCCGCTCTCACGCCCCCACTCGCCAAGCCCGGCAACACGATAACGAGCCGGACGCTCTTTTTTCATCGCCTCGAACATGCGCCGGTCAGCCTCGTCAAGAAATTCGTTGCACATGTAGTTTTTCGTAACCGCAAGAATGTCGGGCGACGGCGGCACATCAAAGAACCGACGCTTCAGCCAGTGATTCTCACTCCACGGATTAAACGTCAGCGTTATCTGCTTGAAGTATCCGTCGGGCACAGCACCGCGTATAAGCTCGTCAAGCGTGTTAAAATCATCTTCATCCGTTATCTCAAACGCTTCCTCAATCCAAAGCCAACATAAAACACCACACTCAACAGCAATTGATGTCAGCTTCATCGGATCGTCAAGCCCCTTGAAGATAATTTTTTGCCCTGTCCGCCGCCGCGTTATCTCAAGAGGCGAGGTGCGAAACTCAAACTCCCGCTCAACTCCAAGGCGACGCGCCGCCCATTTCAGCTCCGTGTAACATGAGCGTTCAAGCGACGCGTACGTCCTTCGCACAACGAGCAAATTAGCAAGCGGGTACTTCCGCAGCCCGTTTATATACCAAAGAGCCGTCGTCTTTGACTTCTTTGACGCGCGCGAGCCTTTGACAACACGGTACCGCCCCCGGAATCGCCAAAAATCAGCGTACCCACCTCCCACAGCTTCCGCGATGTCAACCTTACGCCAAAGCATCGTTACCCCCGCTCATATTGTCATCGCCGTCAGAGAGTAACTTTTCCTCGCCGACAATTAGTGTTTGTCCTAAACCTCCGCCGTCGCTGTTGAAAATGCCGTAACGACGCGCTAACATCTCAGCCGCCGACATTCTCTCCTTTACTGAAGCACTTTTCTCAATTACACGTGCAGCCCGCTCGGTTTTACCCGACGGACCTGTCAGCTGCTCAACAACGACAACAGGCTCGCGAACACATCCACGCATCACTGATGTCAACATCCGGAGAACCTCGTCACACCCGGCAATGCCTGAATCCTCGTCAAAATCATAATCCGCAAGCCCCAGCTCCTCCCTGATAGCTCTGTTTCTGAGTAGGGAAGCACGGCTTCCCGCACTGTAACCGGCAAGCCGCGCCGCTTCGTCTACATTTTTACAGCTTCGATAATATTCACAAAACTTCCTTTGCTTTTCAGTCAACTTCCTTTTCATATCAAACCGCCCTGCGTAATTATTATCGAGGTGTCATAATACCTCCCGTGGGGTAAATATTACCACGCCAAAGCGGTAAAATCCGTCATCCTCAAAGAGTCCCATCTTTACAATACACAGCGCCTTCGGAAAAAACAGCTTTTTTAAAATGCAGTACCATCCCCTTATAGCTGCCCGTTTAGCTTCATGTATCTCTCACAGCGCTTTCGCGCATATTGCTCGTCATATTCGCCGAGAGCAAATGCTGTTTGCTGCCATGTCTTGCCGTATAAAAACCTATGCTTCATCGCCGACCGTATAAAAGGTATATCAATCGATTCAATATAGCGCTCGATCCTTTCATACTTTGAGATAAGCTCATCCATCCGTGTCTTTATGGAATCTTCAAGCTTTGATATTCTCGAATCAAAGTCGGCAGTATCACTCTCGGGGTGTTCTTTACCTTTTAATGCTGCAGCCGCTTCGCGAAGAGTTTCAAGCTCACGAAGCTCCGAGCGCAATAATTGAAGTTCATATTTTATGTGACGGTACTGCGAAAGCTCATTTTTAATGTTATAAGTCGGCTTCTTTTCGCTAATACGACTCACCTGCTCTCATAATCTTGTCTGTTATCTCAGAAAGCGCTTCGGATACCGAATCAAGCCCGCATATTTCAAGAAACTCCGCCATCGTAAGCTTTTCAATGCACTCCTCGCATATAATCTGCCCAACACCATGGCGTAGCCCATATATGTATATATCGCCAGGGTAAATACAGCATCCGCATGTGCCGCATACAAGCTCACTGCCGCACCCTGATTCGCAAAAATATTCGTCTGCGTATTCTGCGTCGCCAGCATTGAGCGGACATTCTTCCATATGGCTAAACCCATAGCCGCAAACGTCACACATTGGGAACCTCCAAACAAATGTTCGTTTTATGTGAGAAATAAAACGCGCTAAATTAAAAGCGCGTCTTATTTTTTGTGCCCCGATTATACCATAAAAAATGGAAATTGTCAATATAAAAACGAACAATTGTTCGTATTTTCCGTACACACCGTTATATTGTGTTGTTTGATATTAAAATAAGAAAAACAACATAAAGGAAAATACATACTTCATGCTTAATGCTTGACAAATATAATATATATATTTATAATAAAAAAGAACACAGGTTCGCATAATAACAATAATAACCATAAAAGGCTTAGGTATCATATGAATAATAAAGCCGCCGGGCTTATAATCGGTGCACATATGTCAATTTCAGACGGCTATACAGCCATGGTGCGGGATGCAATCAGCATCGGCGCCAATGCAATGCAGTACTTTACACGAAATCCGCGCGGCTCCGGGGTGCGCACATTTAATGAAGAAGATATTAAAAACGCACTCAAACTATTGTCTGAAAACGGAATACCGTGTAGTCATATAATAGCCCATGCGCCCTATACAATGAACCCCTGCTCAGCAAAGGAAGATGTACGGCGCTTTACAATTGATATAATGCGTGAGGATATAGAACGCCTTGAGTATTTCCCGGGCACGCTGTATAATTTTCACCCCGGATCACATACAGGGCAGGGGGCTGAGGTAGGAATAAAACAAACTGCTCATTGTCTTGCTTCGATAATGACAGCCGAACAAAAGACAGTCGTCTTAATTGAGACGATGGCAGGAAAGGGCAGCGAAATCGGGCGCTCTTTTGAAGAAATAAGAGATATTATTGATGCGGCTGAGGCTGAAAACACATCAATTAAGGGAAAAATCGGCGTGTGCCTTGATACATGCCATATCAATGACGCCGGTTACGACGTAATAAACGATCTTGACGGCATCCTTGAACGCTTCGACCTTGTCATTGGATTGAAACGTCTGCGCGCTGTGCACTTAAATGACAGCAAAAACCCGTTCGGCTCCCATAAGGATCGCCACGAAATTATCGGAAACGGCGAGATAGGCATACAAGCAATCGAACGCGTAATAAACCACCCAAGCCTTCGCTCGCTGCCGTTTTGTCTTGAAACACCAAACGACCTTGCCGGATATGCCGCAGAAATCGCCCTTCTGCGCACTCTTTATAAAGACTGACATAGTGTATATTCATGCATATTACTCAATAGCAACTGAGGTTACCTGACATGAATTTATGTCGCATCACCCCACCTGAGCAAACGTGTTGTTTTACCGGACACAGGAGGATACAGCCTTCACAGGTAGAAGAGATCAACAAACGCCTTAACATCGTCATCGATTCTTTATACAAAGAAGGTGTCAGGCACTTCCGCTGTGGCGGTGCACTTGGTTTTGACAGTCTGGCAGCTCTCGCTGTAATACGCAGCAAGCGAGAGCACTCGGATATAAGGTTAATTTTAATATTACCATGTATTGACCAGACGCATGGCTGGAGCCGGGTTGATGAGCGAATTTATGAGCGCATACGTGAAAGCGCGGACGAGGTTGTGTACACAGCGACGGAATATTCGCGTCAAAATATGCTTTTACGCGACCGGGCGCTTGTCGACGGATGCGGTATATGCGTCGCTTATATGAACTCTGCCAGCGGTGGGACAGGTTATACCGTACGCTATGCTGTCCGCTCAGGCTTACGTGTTTTAAATCTCGGCAAATGCGCCATACCTACTTTCGCGACTGTGTAAATAAAGTAAGAAGAAAAGAATGTTATATCATCAGCAAAAAAAGCACGTCCCGAGGGCGTGTTTTTTGTTGTAAAAATCCTTATTATCCCAGATAAAATCACAATCACCCCCGCAGCTGAATATATTAATACTAAAAAATGCGGAAAGGTTGTGTTTTTTGGACGTGGACGGGATAGTCAGTTTTCCTGAAAATCCGGTAAAGTCCTTTACCGAGACAGGTTATATAAAGGTCGACGTGACGACAGCGGGGGGAGCATTGCCAGTTGAGGGCGCACTTGTGACAATCAGCCTTGCCATTCCTGAGTGTTCATCTGTTAATGCAACTTTTATGACAGATGAAAATGGCAAAATACCGAGAATAGAGGTACCGACACCTCCTCGAACTTGTTCATTGACTCCGAGTGCTGCTCCAACAGGTATTAATCCATATTCAATTTATAATATTGAAGTCACAAAAGATGGATATTCCCCTGCATGGGCTCATGGTGCACAGGTTTTTTCCGGTATAACATCGATACTAAAAGTAGATCTTGTGCCAATAATAGAAGGCGAGAATGTGGATGGCTCAACTGAGATATAAATGAAATATATAATCCCGGCACAGAGGGAGAAAATAGCTTTTAACGCCGAAGCTCTTTAGCTTCAATATACCCCATAAACGGTACGGTACGTATCTGATAATGACATTCTGAACACATGTCACAATCTCAGCGTAATGTCAACAGACTCTCCCAAGCTATACCTAAAACATATCCCGTCCGGAGAGTACATATATAAATCCTGACAAAAAGCCTTCCGCTTGTTTGAACGGAAGGCTTTTTTATATTACAATCATCAACCCGTCCTGCGCCACATGGACGGCATAAAGAGCATTATAATCGGGTAAATTTCAAGGCGTCCGAGCAACATATCAACACTTAAGGTGAGCTTAGATACATTTGATAACGTTGAATAATTGCCAACCGCCCCCATCCTGCCGAATCCGGGCCCCACATTGTTAATACATGCAATAACTGACGAAAAAGACTCTTCAAAACTAATAGCGTCAAGTGACAGGATTAAGAGCGATATCGCAGAAAGAACTACATATATATTTAGATAAACATTTACCTTTGATACAACACTCTCGTCGATAGCTTTACCGTCTATTGTTATTACCTTCACACGGCGGTTGTGCAGCATACTGCGGAAGCTATGCATAGCTCCCTTTGTGACAATCATTGAGCGAATCACTTTTATACCGCCGGCTGTCGAACCGGATGATCCGCCGATTACCATTAAGAATAAAAGTATATAATGTGTAAACTGCGGCCAGGTATTAAAATCAACTGTTGCAAAACCTGTCGTTGTTATAATGCTTGACACAGTGAAAAAGCTGTGATGGATAGCTTCCCATATATTTTTAAAATATGATATGACATTAACCGCGATAACAGCCGTTGTGGCAAATAATATACCGAAATAAACGTGCATTTCTTCACTTTTTAGCGCCCGGCGAATGTTTCCGGTTAAAATTAAAAAATAAATATTAAAGTTTACGCCAAAAAGCACCATGAAAATAGCGATAACTACTTGGCAATATGTGCTGTACGCCGCAATCCCCGCGTTTCTGACTGCAAAACCGCCCGTTCCGGCGGTTCCAAGGCTGACCGTAACAGCATCGAAGGCAGGCATCCCGCCACACAGCAGGAATATTATTTGTAAAAGCGTAAGACCGACATAAATAATATATAAAATAGCTGCAGTATGGGCAGTTTTTGGAACAAGTTTACCGACGATTGGGCCGGGCGTTTCTGCCTGCACCAAATGAAGCAAATCGCCGCCACCGGTATGTGTGGTGCGCGAGCTTTTGTAGGCTTCCGGCATAACAGCAAGTGTAAAAACAAGCACACCCATACCGCCGATCCAGTGGGTAAAGCTGCGCCAGAATACCAAGCCACGTGATAATGCTTCAACATCCGTCAGTATTGTAGCGCCAGTCGTCGTCAACCCCGACACACACTCAAAGAAAGCGTCTATATAAGACGGGATTTCCCGTGAAAGAAAGAACGGCATTGCGCCAAATACTGATAAGAGTATCCATGATATCGCAACAATAACAATACCCTCACGGGAATGAAGCTCACGGTTTTTTTGCTGACAGGCAGTGAAATTGCAAGGCCTATCACCGCGAGAGTGGCAATTGTAACGATAAAAGCACGCCAGCTCATGTCCTCCCCGTTTAACAGCGATATGGTCATTGAAGGTATCATGGCTAATGCTTCTACTATTAAAATGCGCCCGATATAGAAAAGCAAAGCAGCTGTATTCATGATAAATTCGCTTCTTTAAATAATATTAGTCGTTAAAAATATCGTTTAGGTTGGTCACAGCATCGCTTGTTCTTGATATTGTCACGACTGTGTCACCAATGTGAATCGAATCGGAACCTGTCGGAATTATAATCTGATTGCCACGGTGTATGCAGGCGACAAGAGTGTTTTTCTTGAGCTTGATATTTATTAAAAGCTCACCAAGGTGTCTTGTTTCCTCTGTTGCGATAAATTCAAGCGCTTCAACATTGCCCCCGGCGATACGCCGCAGCGTGATGACTGAATCTGCCCTCGAATGTCCCATGTCGCGTGCGTATCTGACAATTTCGGTTGTTGAAATCATCTTCGGGCTGATAAGGCTTTCAATGCCGCTTGCACGCAGGACATCTTTATATTCAATTCTGTTAATTTTCGTAATTGTCTTTGGCACACCAATGTGCTTTGCATACATGGAAACGAGCAGATTCTCTTCATCAATTCCGGTGAGCGCAACAACGGCATCCGTTGAGCTGATACCTTCCTCTATCAACAGATCCTGCATCGTGCCATCGCCCTCAATAATCATAGCTTCAGGCAAAAATTCCGAGAGCTTAAGGCATCGCTCATGGTCTAACTCAATTATTTTAACACTCATGCCAGCTTCAATCAGGCGCATAGCAAGATAACGTGAGATGGTACCTCCCCCGATTATCATAACATTACGCACGCGCGGCGCGGCGATACCAAGATTTTTTATGAGCTTATTAAAGTCTCGCCGTCCGGCCGTTACGGTGATGTTATCGCCTTCTTTGATTTGGAACGAACCGGAGGGTATAATAGCTTCGCCATCGCGCTCGACAGTGCAAACAAGCGAGCGAACTTGCGCGATTGATTGAAAATTGCTAAGCGTTACACCGCAAAGCGGGCTGCCGTCTTTAACATGAATTTCAACAAGCTCGACAAGACCGGCGGCAAAGGAATCGCGCTTTAAAAATGACGGGAACTGCAGCATGCGGAATATCTCCCGTGCTGCCGCAAATTCCGGGTTAAATATCATTGATATGCCGAGCTGGTCATTGAAAAAGCGTATATTGCGGCTATGCTCAGGAGAACGGACACGGGCAAGCGTATGACGGCAACCGAGACGTTTCGCAACCACACAAGCTAAAAGGTTTGTTTCATCATCTGCCATAACAGCGATGAACATATCAGCGCGTCCGGCGCCCGCTTCGGTCAGTGTCTCAACACTGGCTCCATTACCCTTTATTGTAAGTATATCAGCTGTATTTTGAACATATTCAAGTGCATCTGCAGAACAGTCAATAGCTGTAATGTCGTGGTTCTCCATTGCAAGCTGCTGGATTATAGCGTGGCCAACTTTCCCGACACCAGCGACTACGACTTTCATATGAAATAATTACCACCTGTTCTGGGGCGGCACGAAGCTGTCCCTATTATTTATCTTTAATTTATGAATAACTATTATAGCACTTTTTATACAGTAATACAACTTTTAATATAGAGAAGTTAATGTAAAACACACATAAGCAAAACTAAACTCATTTTTCAATAAAAACCGACGGTGTGTTCCGATATATCGAAACACACCGCCAAGCTGAGTTAAAAGTGAATGTTTGCTTGTCTTATTCTCTTTTTGCTTTATATGAAATCTTACCGTCAACTACTGTAGTTTCAACGTTGTCACCTTCTTTAATATAACCCGACAGCATTGCTTCGGAAACAGAATCCTCAACGAGCCGCACTACGGCACGGCGCAAGGGTCGAGCACCATATACGGGATCGAAGCCTTCTTTTGCAATAAGATCTAAGACACTATCGTCAAATTCAATGTTGATACCCACAGACGATATGCGCTTTTTCACATCATTAAGCATTAGTCCGGCGATTCTGCGTATATTCTCATCCGACAGCTTGTTGAAGACTACTATTTCGTCGACGCGGTTGAGAAATTCCGGACGGAAAGTGCGCTTGAGGGAATCCATTACTGTTGAACGTATGCGGTCATAGTCGGATGACGGGCCACCCGCCGGAGCAAATCCAAGCTGCTTCGGCTCAACTATGCTTGAAGCTCCTACGTTGGAGGTCATGATTATGATTGTATTCTTAAAGTCAACACGGCGTCCCTGTGCGTCGGTTAATATGCCGTCGTCAAGAATTTGAAGCAAAATGTTAAATACATCAGGGTGCGCCTTTTCAATTTCATCGAACAGCACGACTGAATACGGATGGCGGCGAATCTTTTCTGTAAGTTGACCGCCTTCGTCATATCCGACATAACCGGGCGGCGATCCTATCAGCTTTGATGTCGAAAAGCTCTCCATGTACTCGGACATATCGACGCGTATCATAGCGTTTTCGCTGCCAAACATGACGTCCGCGAGCACTTTTGAAAGCTCTGTTTTACCGACACCTGTTGGCCCTAAGAAGATGAACGAACCAATCGGACGCTTCGGATCCTTCAGCCCCATTCTTCCGCGCCGGATAGCACGTGCAACGGCCGTGACTGCTTCATCCTGACCGATTATCCGGGACTTTAAAATATCCTCAAGATGGAGAAGGCGTTCGCTTTCCTCTTCGGCAAGCCTTGTGACCGGAATACCCGTCCAAGCCGTCACAATCTCGGCGATTTCATTTTCGCCAACAACTAAGTCGACGCCCTCGCGCTCAGACTGCCATTTTTCTTTCTCAGCTTCATATTCAGCGCGCAGCTTCTTTTCCTTGTCGCGGCAAGCGGCAGCGCGCTCAAAGTTCTGCTCGCGTACAGCTTCCTCTTTCTCACGCTCAGCCTCGCGAATCTTTGCTTCAAGCTCACGTATTTTACCGGTCGGCGTGATACGTGAAATCCGCATCCTTGAAGCTGCTTCATCTATAAGGTCGATAGCCTTGTCGGGTAAGTATCTGTCATTGATATATCTTACAGACAGCTTTACAGCCGCCTCAATTGCTTCATCGGATATTTTCAGCTTGTGGTGAGCTTCATACTTGTCACGCAGACCGTGGAGAATCTTAATTGTGTCTTCAGGTGTCGGCTCACCAACCATTACAGACTGGAAACGGCGTTCAAGAGCGGCATCGTGTTCGATGTGGCGACGGTATTCTTCAATTGTCGTTGCACCTATAACCTGAATCTCGCCCCTTGCAAGCGCCGGTTTTAAGATATTCGCTGCGTCAACAGCACCTTCCGCGGCACCGGCACCGATAATTGTGTGTATTTCATCAATGAAAAGTATGATATCGGGGTTTCTAATAACCTCGGTCATAACATTTTTAAGGCGTTCTTCAAACTCACCGCGATACTTAGCGCCGGCTATCATCGAGGAAATGTCGAGCGTTACAATAATTTTGTCATTTAAGGTTTCTGGCACTGTTCCGTCGACAATCCGCTGTGCAAGCCCCTCAACTACGGCAGTCTTACCGACACCCGGTTCACCGATAAGGCACGGATTGTTTTTCGTACGCCGCGATAAAATCTGAATGACGCGTTCCATCTCAGTTTCGCGCCCTATTATCGGATCAAGCTTGCCTTCGCGCGCAAGTGCGCAAAGGTCACGCCCGTAATTTGACAGCGTCGGTGCGTTCTTTATTCTCGACCGTCTGCTGTCGCGGCGTGCAAAACCGGACATACCACCGGAAATATCACCATTTGCAAACCGCCCCTGTGAAGACATACGCACGTCACCGCCACCTGCACCGGTACGGTCGGCATCACCTGAATTTTCAGAAAGGAAATTCTCGGTGTCGGTACGTAAATCATCTACCGAAACACCGGATGTTTCAAGAATCTTCACAGCAACGCAGTCGCGCTCGTTAAGCAGGGCATAAAGAATATGCTCTGTTCCAATGTAGCCCTGATTGTATTTCACTGAAATATAAGCCGAATTTTCGATTATGTTTTTTGTGCGCGGCGTCATGTCGGC
>LFRM01011195.1_pt1 | contig 10898 bp, 8 predicted proteins | sample 618341 | NCBI WGS metagenome assembly LFRM01 (sample SAMN03654438, study PRJNA283298) | anaerobic digester metagenome | isolation source: pool of bioreactors CSTR01a, CSTR02a, and CSTR03a thermophilic anaerobic... | place: Denmark: Kgs. Lyngby | collected 2014-05-21
CTTGCTTAGCATTTTTATCTGAGTGAAGTTCTTCTTTTATTTCTTGAATTATACCTTTAGCACCCAAACGCAGAAGCTTTGGATAATCTAAAATGGTATGTGAAAGAGCAACGGTTTTCCAAAGAAAATACACTGCATATCTTTCATCAAGCTGTTGATAAATAGGATTATCATATTTAGTTCTTACCCACTCACGTATATTTCTGTTAAAGTAAAAAGGAAATATTTCATTACTAAAAGCCCAAACATCTTCAGGATCAATATCATAAGGATTAAGAGCTCTTTCCTGTACAGTTAATAATTCCCCCCATAAAATCCAACTGCTAGCATCTGGATACATAATTACTCCAATTTCTTTACTAGTAGAAGTTCCAGCTATTAAATCATCTTCTCTTATAATTGGTTTTTTATTTTCCATTAAGTACTTGTATGCATTTCCTTGTCTTAATTCAGGTACCCAAGGTTCACCATCATTATTTTCTTCAAATCCATTATCTTTGAACCACTTTGTTAAAATAGCAGGTCTTTCAGCACAAACTGCTGGCTTCTCAGTGAAATGAATTTGGAGAAATTTCTCAAGTCTTGGAAAATCATCTAAGGAATACTGAGAAAGGTTCTGATCATTTAAATATTTTACTCCAGGGTCTTTCTCTGTTGCTTTTATGAATTCCTTTTTCCTAGGCTTACTTTTAATATCTTTAGACCCAATAGAAGGTAGTTTCATATCATCCTTTTGCTCTTTTAACTGCTTTATTTGTTTATCTTTAAGTAGCAAAGACATTAAAAGATTAAAGTATGATATATAGGCGTAATTTCCTTTTATTATTAGTTTGCTTTTTAAAATAAGATTATTTACCTCGCTAGGTGGAATACTTGCCATAGAAAGCATGGTTTCTTCATCAATAAAGATCATCTGAACCGTTGTATTATCAACACCTGACTTTACACTAGCTTTTCCATCTTTAAATTCTATTGTTGCTGCCACTGAATCATTTTCGGTTTTAAGGCCAGCAGAAAAATTTATCCAACCATCTTCCAAACGCAAGTACTTGCGGTATTTCTCAACATTATTAAACATTAATGCCATTGCTCTCAGTGCTGCTTTAATACCAAAACCTGCCATATATTTGTTATTAATGATTTTACTCATAAATAATCCTCCTTCAAAAATTTTTTAGTAATTTTTTCTTTAGTTTTATTTAAGACTTATTCCTCTAGAAAGATAAATATTTTCACAATGTTGAATTTTTTCCTTATTCTGCCATTCCATATTATGATTTAACCAGTCATTTCCCTGAATACCAAGATTTTGATTTTTATCAAGCCAGGTAGGATTATAAGGTAGAAGCTGAGATTTTTTAACACCTAAACTTTTAAGGTAATCCGCAGTTAAAATTAGGTTTTCATCTGTATCGCTAATATTAGGAATTAGTGGTGTTCTGGGAAGTATGGTGAAATCCATGTTTTGGGATAGCTTGAAAAGCATTCTAAAGTTTTCTAGAATAATTTCATTTGATCTACCGCAGTATTTTTTATGTAAATCAGGATCAAATATTTTTAAGTCATAATAGATCATGTCAATATAGGGCAACATAAATTTTTCAAACTTGGCAAAATCAAATTGGCCACAGGTCTCAATCAATGTATTTATCCTATTTTCTTTTAATTCTTTAAGCAATTCACCTGCGAATTCAGGAAAAAGGGTTATTTCACCACCAGATAAGGTAACTCCACCACCGGATACATCAAAAAATGGCTTGTCTCTCATAACATGATTTAAGACTTCTTTAATAGACATTTCACTACCAACTTTTGTCAAGGCTTTTGCGGGACATTCTTCCACACATTCAAAGCACATATTACATTTGTTTCTGTCTATATAAAAAGGATTATTTTTACTTAAAGCATTTTGATTGCATACATCAATACATGTACCACAGCCTATACAGTCACTGGCTGAATATGATATTTCCACTGTGGTTTTTTTACTTTCCGGATTATGACACCAAATACATGACAATGGGCATCCTTTAACAAAAACAACAGCTCTAATCCCAGGACCATCATCAAGTGAATTTCCTTTCAATTCCAATATTAAAGGCTGTTTCATAAAATTCACCTCCATTTATTATAATTGTATTCACCCTAACATTCATTAGTATAACACTTGTTATATTAACAATACCATCCTTATAATAACTTGTCAATCAAAAATCTCCCTATTTTCATATGGGAGATTTTATATTATTGAAATAGTGTTTTAAATTGTAAAATAGCAGTATCAATAAATTGCTCTATTATTTCATCGCTTACTTTTTCATCATTTACTTTTTCTAATTTTGGTTTTAATATATAATCTGCGACTTTATTATTAACAAAAGAAATAAATCCATGCATTGCGCAAAGCAATTGAAAGGTAGCCATTGATGTTGTTGGTAATTCTTTTTTAATTAGGCCAGACTCCTTAATTACTTTTTTCCCAAAGTCTATAACCTTTAAAGCGGCTTCCAATTCTAAAAAAGCAATATGCTCAGTTGGAGTCCCAACATAATCGTAAAATTTAGGTACATCTAAAACCAACATTATATTATAAGCATTAGCATTATCAATTCCAAATTTTATATATTCACGACCTACAGATTTAAGTCTGTCCATTGGATTATTACCAGAATCATATGCATTAAGAATAATCTCATATAAGTTTTCAAAACTCTGAGTTAAAACAGCCAGATAAAGCTCATCCTTATTATTATAATATTGATAAATGGGAGTTGCTGTCATATTTAACTTCTTTGCAAGCTTTCTCATAGTAAAATTATTATAACCATCCTCGTTTATTAATTCTAGGGATTTATCTAAAATATTTTGTTTAACAATTTCAATTTCTTCTTCTGTTCTTGGCTTTCTAGCCATTACATCACTCTCCTTTAATACTAAATTGTTTTAAATAAGTTTTTATTTTTACTCCCATAAATTCATACATTAATGGTGTATCCTATCTCCAATATTTTGCTGGTTTTGAATATGAATAGTCAGAATAATTTCCATCAATCACTGCAGCCACAGCATATTCAACTGTATCTCCTGGGTTATATCCATAATTATTAATAGAATAACCATATTCCCAATTCCACATATTATAACCATAACTATCTAATAATTCAATGTATTCACTGCCATTTTGTGATACATAAACTACGTAGTAATCAGCCCCAACATTATCCCAGGAAATATTAAATCCATCTCCACCATCATAAATAGCTTTTACATTTGTTGGAGCCTTTGGAGTCTTTGGAGTCTTTGGAGTTATGGGCATTGAAACTGGCATTGAATATGACCATTCAGAATAATTTCCATCGATTACTGAAACAACAGCATATTCTACTATATCTCCTGGGATATATCCATAGTTATTAATAGAATAATCATAATCCCAATACCACATATTATTACCATCACCATCGATTAACTCAAAGTAATCAGCCCCATTACTAGAAACATATGCTACATAGTAATCAGCACCTACGTTATCCCAGGAAATATAGAACCCATCTTCCCCATTATAAACTGCTTTTACATTTGTTGGTGCTTGTGGAGTTACGCTTGTCTCTGCAAAAAATTCTTTAATACTTAAATTTAATTTTTTATCTAAAGTCTTAAGTAAATTAATGGGAATTGCAAATCCTAGGTTTTCTGATTCTTCATATTTTGCATATATTACTCCGATTACCTGCCCATACTCATTTAATAAAGCACCACCACTATTTCCTGGGTTTATACCAGCACTTATTTGTATATCAGTACTTCTGATTCCACTTATAATACCATTTGTTAACGAATTCTTTAATCCTCTAGGGCTTCCTATTACATATATATTTTCTCCTTTTTCAATAATATCAGAATCACCTAAAGGAAGAGCTTTTGTAGTTGTATCTTTAATAGATAAAGTTGCTAAGTCATATTCTTGAGAATATCCTGTTATTATAACTTTATCACTATAAAAGGATCCATCTTCATATTCTAAGACTATATCTACTGCATTCTCTATTACATGATAATTTGTAGCTAGCTTTCCTTTTTCATAGAAAAACCCACTTCCTGTTACAAATTCTCCATTAATGGTTTCTACATATATTAGAACAAGGCTATCTGATAATTTACCTATAGCTACAGAACTTAGTTTTTCTTTATCTTTTTCTTCTTTTATTACGACTTTTTCCTCTATTAGTTTCAAGTCAGTATTATAAAAAGTAAATATTCTTAGAGTTAGAGCCATTGCTTGTTCTCTAGTTGCAGTTCCTTTAGGACCAAAATTATTATTACCTATACCATTTATTATTTTTTTATTACCCATATAGGAAACTGCTTCTTTAGCCCAACTACTTATGAAGTCTCCATCATTAAATCCTAGCTTAAAGTTATTTGATTCTAACTTAGGATTTAATAACTTTATAGTTCGAAAAAACATAACTGCAATTTCTTCTCTTGTTATAGTATTATTAGGAGCAAATTTACCTTCTCCAATACCACTTACTATACCTAAATTATAGGCCTTTATAACTTCAGGATTACTTGTATCTGTAAACGGATTTTTAGATTCTAATTTTATAGCTTCACTTGATATTGATTCATATAATTTAACAGTTATTTCACAGAATTCTTCCCTAGTAATATTATCTTGATAATTGCTTAATAAATCTTCAGGTACTAAGTTTTCTGCTCTCGCCCTTTCAATTTCATTTAAAGCCCATGGTGATGGTTCTGCAAAACCTAAAGCACTACTTAATAGCATTGTAGTAATTATTAGCAAAACTAGAAATTTTTTCATAAAATTTACCTCCTAATAGAATCTCGTGGTCAGGGGCGTCCAGCCCCTGAAACACGGCCTTTTCTACAGTGACTACATGTAGTCGCTGTTATTTATTTTTTACTGTATAGCAAACCTCTTAAGTGTTCTACCTCGGTCTTTAACTTCTTGTTTTCTTCCTCAAGCTTTGCAATACGTTTCTCTTTTGCTTCGATAATGACTACTTGTGATCTTATTGTCTTATCGTATTTCGCTCTTCTATTCATTTCTTGGTTTACAGATTTTTCGCGTAGTTGTTCAATACATTCTTTTATAGCTTTATCACCATATAGAAAGCTCTTTGATACCCCGCTTTGCTTTGCCACACTATTAAAATTTATGGCTTTTCCCAAGATTTGAAGTTCCCTTATGGCTCTTTCTGCATTTTCTCTAGCATCTTGTCCTTGTTTTATTCTATAGGCTACTATCCCTTTCATGCTTCCACCCATTATATTTCCTCTCGGAATTGACCATTTTTATGGACAATTCCATCTTTACGGATTCGTTCTAGCATCTGTTTTAGTAGCACCAAGTACTCTGTATTTTTCTCTTCCCAATCTTTACGATTGATACATCTACTTAATCTAATTAATTCCTCTACTCTATTAATTTCAGCTTCATATTCAGGAATATTGTCTTTTCCACTGCAAAAGCTTGAACATCCTAAGCATTTTTCCATTTGATGCTTACAGGCTATTTTTGAAGGTTTAAAACAGATTCCAAAAGGAACTCTTACGGCATCTAAGCTAGCTCTTACAAATTCATAGTGTATGCTTTCTTCCCCTTCTTTATTAGAAAAATCCTTTGGTGGCTTTGCTCCCTCTACATGGAATAGTTTCAATTTTTCTGTAGTTTTCCATTTTTCATAAAGGGCATTTTCTGAAACCTTTACATAGTGTAAGGTCATTTGCAAGCTACAGTGGCCAAGTATCTGCTGAATAACACCTATTGGCATACCATGTTCAGCATATTCTAGTGCCCTTGTATGCCTTAATGCATGGGTTTTAAAATGATAAGGTTCTCCTGATGCATCTGTTATTCCTTTTCTTTGTATAAGCTTCCTGACTGCTTGTACAAATCCTTGTTTGCTGATGGGCATCCCCATATTTCTTCCTTCATAGGTATTGTAAAGATACTTTTCTGGGTTGTTGTCTTGTGTACTACTTTCTATCGCCTTAGCTGCTAGTTCCTTTACCATTTTCTCTACTTCATCTCTTATTGGTATTTTAAGCTGTGGTATACCTGTCTTTGTTATTTCCCCGCAAAGATAGGGAACATAACGGTTTTCACTCTTATTCCAAAGATAGTCAAGGCAATTATCATATCTTAGATTCAATATATCTGTGCCACGCCAACCTGTTTCTCTAAGTAGCACATAGACTGTCATCATTTCTTTTGGTTCTATATCTGTAATTAGGGCATCTAGTTGTTCTCTAATTGGTTCGGGTATATATCTTACTTTCTCCATAGTATCAGAAACCCGTTCTCGCCTTGGGATATCATCATCAAAGATAATCCTGTTGATATGCCTTTTAGGTGCTAATGGAAACTCTGCCATTTGGATATAATCCAGAAAGTACCTTATGAACGATACTGCCTTACTCCTGTAGGTAGCATTACTGCTTTTATATTCTTCCATCGTCCATAAGAGATACTTTTCTATATCTTCCCTACAAAGATTTTCTAGGAACCCGTCCTTGTATCCATGCTTGTAAAATATCCCAAAGAAATATTTCAAGTAGATTAATGTTTCGCTACAGTAAGACCAACTCCTGCGTGTAATCAATTTGCCTAGATACCTTTTTACCATTGACCTGTAATATTCTGGAATATCAGCAAAAGACATGGAGTTTTTCATGCTTTTATTGCATGCGGATATTTTTACACCTAGAATCCTTTTAGCATGCCAGATATCCTTTTCAATTTCCTCGCGCTCATCATAAAAATCTTCTATAAATTTTACAAAACCATTTTTAAAAGAAAGATCATGATTCCAATTTTCAGTGCTTCCTTTTCTCTTGGTGTAATGCTGGTCCAGATATCTGATGAATTTTTCGTCATCTTCTAATTCTTCTATTCTGTGTATATCTAATGTGTTTGAATAATCGCCTAGTCTTTTTACAGCTGTACTATATAGATTGAACGCAGTACCCATTTTAAGAACTCTATTTTTGAGTGAACTTATCAAATAATATTTCACTTCATTTCGCATTACTTCTTCTGAATAATGGCCAAAATCCATCTTCATTGCGGTTTGCCTTGAGGATGGGGATAGTCCGTTATCTGTAAATGCCTTATTCTGTACTTCCCACACATCATTTTCAATCCAGTAGCCACCATCTTCTGATAGGTAGGAAAGAATTTCACCATATCTGCCTATATCCTGTTTTCTTAATGCAAGTGCTCCATTACTCAGCATTATCCACCCCCGCCTTTCTAAGAGGGGTTCCAATGGTCTCTATGGCTTTTTTAAATGCCTTTGTGATATCCTCATCTGAGGGGTGAACATAGGTGTTTATAGTTGTGTAAATATTTTTATGCCCTGCTCTTTTCCTTAATAATTCTGGCTGCCACCCAGCAGAGTAAAGCATGCTTAATGATGTATGCCTGAACATATGAGGTGTAACGTATATGTCTGTTTTCCTACGAAGGGTACGAAACAGGTTGTCTACATCTGTGTAATCCATAGCCCTACCTATAGCTTCTCCTCGAAGTTTTATGAATACATGGTTTGTTTTAACTTCTCCTGTATGGTATTGGCATACATATTGTAGGAATAAATCAGATAATTCTTGTGTAATATCAAGTCGTCTTGGGCTTGACACGGTCTTTATTTCAGATAGGTTTTCCATCTCACCTCTGTCTCGAATATGGATGGTGGATTCTGACATATCAAAATCTTCTAGCCACAATGATAATGCTTCACCTATACGCACCCCTGTTTCAAATAGCATATATACAAGCAGGTAATCTCTTAAATTTATACATGAGTTTAACAGAATCGAGATGTCTTCCTTTTTAACTGTGCGTATTTCTTGCCTTGGTGTTTTCAGCTTTAATACATGGCTTTTGACTGGTCTACTATCTGCAATTCCATACAGAAAACTACGATAACTTCGTCCAGGTGCCCTAACAAATTTAACTAATGATGCAGCAAGGCTTTTTTCATACTCCTCATGCCTTGCCAGATACTCATAAAAAGCCATTATTGTATCAACTGCTTTGTTTACTGTCTGTGGTAGTCTTGCACTTTCATATCTAAGAGGGATTACTTTACATCCCAGATATGGATTCTGTAACCATGCTACAAAACCAGCTAAATCATCAATATTTATATCCTGATAACTTTTCTCCCTTCTTTCTAAATAGTCATAATACTGTTTTAAATGAGTACAATACATACGCAATGTGTTTCTAGCATATCCTGTATTGTCTTTAAACTTGAGGAATCTTAATACTTCTTGAATTGGTTTTCCATTATCATCATTTAGATAATATCTAATATTTCCATCCTTGTTTCTAGCTTTTACTACTTCCATTGTCTGAACTCCTTTCATTTTTGAGATACAGACAATTTATATACCATTTATCTTTCTTTTTCAACAGCGACTACTGCGACTACTGCAAATACTACCACGAGATTCCACTAATTTTCCCCTAAAAAACCCCACAGCGACTACTGAGAATACTATACTTTTCTACCACGAGATTCCTTAAAACTTAGTTATTCTCTTGTTTTTCAATTATTTATATTAATTATACAATTTATTTAATTATACCATTAAAGTACTAGTACTCAAGTTAAAATTTATTTATTAAATATTATACTCACTGATATAATTCAAGGATTATTCACGAGCCTCATTAAAGGCATAAAATTACAGTTGTGTTAAGAATGAGAAAGGCTGTAGCTAGGAAGTTTCTTCTTCATAACTACAGCCTTATGTAACAATTATATCACAAACTAATTTGATGTTTTTATCTCAAACTCAGGAGGTGTTTGAAGATGTTTTTTTACTGTGCATAATCCCATAGAGTTAATAATTGCTTTCTCATATTTTTTAGGAAATCCTTTGGGCAATTTTAAGTCGAAATCTACCTTTCCTATTAAACCAGTACTTTTATCCCTATCTATATCCATGGAAATACTCATCCCCTCTGTAGCAATTTCCTTATTATTACAAAAGCTAAGGGCATAAATACCGACACATGTAGCAATAGAACCTAAAAATAATTCAAAAGGTGACGGTGCACTTCCTTCTCCACCAGCTATTTCCGGTTGATCCGTCTTTATCACCTGATCCCTTATTTTTGCATCAACCCTAAGACCACCTGGAAACTCGACTTTCATATAAGACATTTTTATCACTCCTATTATATTTATTACTGCTAGTATTATTTCTATTTATATTATATCCTTCTGCCGAATATTATCTCTGGATATCTAAATTGTTTCCACATACTGACTTTAAAGAATATAAATACACTTAAACATTCAGTTAAAACTGTTACAGCTTGCAATCTAAACGGAATCCTTCTCTATCAACACTACACACTCCACATGGGTTGTGGCAATTTGGTAATACTAATACGCAGAAGTATGGAGTTTTGCGTATTAGTACCCCCTTATGCCCTTCTTTCAAATATCAATAGCTAATATTTTTTATTCTTTTGGAAAATATTGAAATCCTTTTATAGTGTAATTCTTTTGATTTCTTTCAGTAAATTTGTTGCTCGATTAATACAATCATTACTTACAATGTCTTCAATTATAGCAATGTTATAATCAGCTATCCATCTCTGTTGTTTCACATATCTAAAATCTGCTAAATATTGATGCTCTATAATCCTTTTATTAACTAGATTTACTAACTTTGTTTCTAGTTTTTTATGATTCTCATCTACATTTAAAACATTAGGAACCCAATCCGCTAACATACGTTCTTTCTCTAGNNGTTCTTTCTCTAGTAATGCCTTTAGTGAATGCATCAAAGCATAGTAGCTTCTATTCACAGATTGATTATATAACCTATTATCATATAGAATTTGTGAAGCATCTAAATCAGCAGTTGCAGTCTGTATTTCTATAAGATAATTCACAGCTGGCTTTATTATTTCCTGTTCAATTACTCTGCCTTCACCATCAATGTTTTTATGAAATCCTTCCGCTCCATCAATTAATGTATTTCTAATCATTTCTTTATCATCTGTAATAATCTCTGTATTATCAAGGATTGCATGTATAACTTCTATCAAAGTATTTGCTTGTAGTCCCTTTAGATTATAAAAACTATCAAATATCGGTAAATACCTTATTTTTTCATCTAGGTTCCTAGTCTTCCACATTGCATTTATAAATGATACTCTTTTTGAAAATTCGTTGTCAAAAAAATCATTAAATGACCCATATAAATTCATATTGTCACCATATAAAAAACCTATTATTGTAAACATAAGACCGTTTCTTAGAGCGTTAAGTAACGATTGTTTCATTTCATCAATTTCTGTTTTCCATGATCCTAAATGCAGATGAATATCACCAAAATCATAGTTATTTATAATACGCATATAAGATTCACTTAATAGATCCAAAGCAATAAATTCCCATGTAGTTACTCTAGTATACGGGATATATTCATCAATTAATTTACACTCAAATTCATCTTCTTTATTTTTCACCATTTCTACACCAAAATCACTAAGAAAATCATTACTATTTAATGTTGATATAGATGGTCGTGGAATATTAGTAATGAAAAGATTAAATATATCTTCAAAATCCTTATCAGTATACATTTCTTTATTAGCATATTTAGCGAGCAATCTTATTTCCTTCTTATCTTTAGAACCTTGCAAGTATAGTAAATTGGCACCTACTGGTAATTCAATAGATTTTGAATATTCACCATTACTGCCCTGAACTCCCATACTCATTATTTTGGGAAAAATATTAGTATTTATCAATATTTGAGACATTAAAATCCCCCTTATTATGTTCACAAACTAGAACATAGATTTTATAACACCAAAGATAACTTGATATTCTACATTG
>LFRM01018341.1_pt3 | contig 10893 bp, 8 predicted proteins | sample 618341 | NCBI WGS metagenome assembly LFRM01 (sample SAMN03654438, study PRJNA283298) | anaerobic digester metagenome | isolation source: pool of bioreactors CSTR01a, CSTR02a, and CSTR03a thermophilic anaerobic... | place: Denmark: Kgs. Lyngby | collected 2014-05-21
AGGCAAAACGAATTCACTAAACACTTGTTTTCAGGGACATTCGATCCAATTTGCCATTAGGGGTTAAAGGCATGCTTTCCAATGACTTTATTGAATTTGGCACCATATACCTAGGCACTCTGCCCTTCATAAATGTGGCCATATCCCCTGGGTCAGTAGACCCTACATAGAATAATACTATCTTTTTTCTTCGTTCATCATAAATACAGCAGGCTATCTGAACATCGGGATGTAAATTCGCTGCTGCTTCGATTTCACCTAGCTCAATCCGATGCCCCATATGCTTGATTTGGTTGTCCTTACGGGAGACAAATATCAAATCTCCCTCTTCATTGTATCGACCCAAATCGCCGGTGCGGTATATCAGTTCCGGGTAATAAGGGTTCAAGGGATTTTGTACGAATACCTCATTGGTCTTTTCGAAGCTATTATAATACCCTAAAGTTAAACGGGTGCCTCTAATACAGATTTCACCTACTTGTCCTTCTCCAGCTAATTTATCTTCTTCGTCCAACAAAAAGATATCAGTATTGGGAAAGGGCTTTCCGATAGGAATTACTTCATCCGATGCAAACTCCCTATCAGCTTCATAATAACAAGCCATACCAGTGGCTTCTGTAGGACCATAGAGATTAATCATTCTTGCATCAGGTAGGTGCTTCTTCCATAAATTAAATTGCTTAATGGGAAACACTTCACTGCCAAATGCAATAGTGTGAAGATATTTTGGAGGATCTTTAGCTAAAACTCCAAATGCCGATAGCATGGTTAACGCTGATACTACCCAGCAAATGGTATTAATTTTATGCTCATTTAAGAAGGCTGCCAGCTTTAGAGGAAACATAAAAAGATCCTTCGGAATTATATGGGCAGTGGCACCAAACTTCAATGTAGGATAAAGTTCCTTTAGGCAAGCATCTACATATAATGGAGTTTGGTTTCCAAATACCGTATTTTCATCAACTTTAAGTATTTGGGATAAGCCTTCTATATAATCAATAACGGAGCGATGATTAGCTACAACGCCTTTTGGTACACCAGTAGATCCGGAAGTATATACAATATATAGCGGGTCAATATCCAGCTGTCTCTCTCTAATCTGCCAAAGTGCTCCTTCATCTATTTCCGTATTTATTATATCTTCATACAGATACATTTTACCATGGTACTCATAAGTCTGCAAAGCATTTTGTGTTTCTCTATCACAAATAACTGCTCCAGGGTTCAGACTTTCAAATATTAAATCGATCCTATGACGAGGCATCTCCTCATCTATGGGAACATAACTACATCCAGCATATACCACACCATAATAAGCAACTATGGTCTCAATATGTCTACCCATAAAAACGATTAAAGGTTCCCTTTTATGACCTTGTTTTTTTAGAAAAGTTCCAATAGCCCTTGACCGAGTATAAACTTCTTCGAAGTTTATTTGATTCGCATCATCCGCATAGGCAGTTTTATTTGGATGTTTCGTAACAATATTCTCTAGATACTCCAATACATTTTTCTGCATATATTGACCAGACCTTCCTCTTTTGTGATTATATATTTCTCTATAATTCTAATATCTTAATATCTCTTCTTAGTTTTCCTTGGGATTTAAGGATGGAAGCTCCTGCTAATACCTCCATAACATCCAAGTAGCCTAGACCTATGGGATAATCTCGCTTAATTATAGACAGCTCAGTACACCCCAAGATTATAGCCTCTGCACCATTTTCTCTCAGATGATCAGAAGCCTTTGAAAACTTTTCCATGTCCACTGGCTGACTTGATTTTACACAATTATATATTAAGTCCATTATATAGTCTTGATAGATTTTCGTTGGAACAATCGGAGTAATTCCCCACCCCTCTAATTCATGCTGAAACAAGCTGCTATGAATTGTTCCATCAGTGGCCATGATCCCAGCCTTTTTAACACCATTAATTTTCAATGTCTCTACTGTTTCCCTAATCCCGTTAATGATAGGCACCGGTATTCCTCTTGACAACTCATCATAAAAACAATGAGCTGTAATACATGGTATAGATATATGATCGACACCCATAGACGCCAGTTCATTCCCAATAACTATTATTGGTGGTAGCGGACTTTCCTTGCTATTATCAAGGATGTATGCAGTGCGGTCTGGAATAGAAGGCTTGCTGTGAATCAATATCTCTATATGATCCTGATCCTTCACCGCATCTGTCATATTTGTAATTAATTCATAAAAGTAGGCGGTAGCCAAAGGACCAAGACCACCGATAACTCCTAAGGTTTTTGTCATTCTGATACCTCATTTCATTGGTTCTGCTGGCTCTGTTTCTGCTTTCGGAAACTTGGATTTATCATAGACAAAATAATTCCTGCCCCATCTTTTTGTATACTTTACCAAATCAGCATCTGTCATCATAAAGGTATCCATTTCTTCAGAATGCTTCGAAGCATCAAAATGATACCATCCGCTTCCGACATCAATCAGACTCCAAAAATGCTGAGTTTTTCCGCCTACTCTAGTCACCATCATATTTTCAATTTCTGCCCTAGTTAGTAGAACCTCGCCTAAGGCATAATAGGTAAAGCAGTCGCCAGCTTTATACCTAATAGCGCGAAAAGCCTCTTTGATTACATCAGTTTTATCTGAATCACCTGTATACGCAACATTAGCTTTCACATACTTGTATATTTCGTAGGCTACTTCCTGTTTGGTCATTTCCGGTTTTGTAATCTTATCCAGAATTTCATCAGCCAGAGAATATACTGCATCCTGAGTCGGTTCCAATTTTTTGACAGTGACCGTTATAGTTTCCTCTGCTATGTTACCCGCAGCATCCTCTGCCCTATATACTATCTCATAAGTTCCTGGTTTTCTTATATTAACCTTACTGGATTCTACAATGAAATCAATTGGGCCATCCTTGGCATCCTCTACGGTTACATTCTTCTTGTAAGAAATAGCTTGACCTTCATATATAATGATATCATCTAACCCGATAAACACAGGAGGATCATCATCATCTTTAATAGTTAAATTGGCTGGATATTGGGTTTTGTTCCTATAAGAGTCCTCTAGCACAATAGTAAGCTCGAAAACCCCTTTCCTCTTAAAGTTGGGCTTTCTCAAAAAGGAACAGGTCACTTCCGACACGTCTGATATGTCGGTAACAAAAGCATCTGCTTCAATTGTTTGATCCAAGTAAATTTCCTGATCACTAACAACAGCTTCAGGAGGGGTGGTATCTATTACCTTTAATAGAGAGGATACAATTTTGTCATTTATTTTTAAGTTTATTTTATGCTCTGTAGGTTGACTTACATCCAGGGTGTTCACATTAGTTATTAAAGAAACAGGCCAATGGCCGTGAGCTACAAAGTCATTTGTCGTAATATTTAAAGGCTGGCCTGCTTCCACCTGAACCGATTCCTTAACTTCTAGCACCGTAAGCTGTGCTTCAAGAGTAGTTTTGTTATTACCACCATCTACCAGTTCGATGTTCACCTTATAATTACCCGCTCTTCTGGTGCTTGGTTTTCTGGCAAATGAAACGGTGACCTCCGTAGCATCAGAAATATCTTTGACAAAGGCATTCGGCTCTACGTCTTCACCTTTTAATACCATAACATCAACTGAGATTCCTGTAGGAGGCTCAGAGTCTATAATCTCCAATTGCGATGTATGCACCTTTTTGCCTATCTGTATCTTCATCTCATATTTGCCGGGGTGATTTATATCAATAAGTTCTACTTCAGTAACAAAAGAACCCTCAGTTTTTTTATTACGCAGGAATTCTTCTACTTCCACCATGGGACTGCCTGCCTCAATCATAACTGTTTTAACTACTCTTGGCCTAAATATTAAATATACACTTATACTTACGATCAATACTATAATAGCTACCGCAAAAAAGCGTTTAGCGTTTAGGGTACGTTTTACATGTGTTTTCATAATTCCTCCAGTTTACATAGGTAAACACAAACAAAAGGCTATCAATTCTACTTAAATTAGGATAACAACTGAAACTTAAAATGTCAACACTCATATATTTACATAATTTTATATGTTTTTAACATTTTTCGTTTTATACTGTTATCTCTATCATAAACAGCCTAATACAAGTCTAATTAGCTTGTGATATATAAAGTATAACCATTTCTAAATTTTTATTAACAATCTGTTTAAAAATCCAAATATTTTTCATGTTATAATTGATATGTTATGTATTAATGAAGCGCAGGAGGATTTGAATGTTACCACTTTATAGTGTACGAAAGCCTTACACAGTTATGGTAGCTGTAATTTTAGTAATCGTATTAGGTGTAATATCTTTCAACAATATGACTACAGATTTGCTGCCAACTATTGAAATGCCATATATCATTGTAATGACAAGCTACCCAGGAGCTAGTCCAGAAAAGATAGAACAAACCGTTACTCGACCTTTGGAAGCAGTCTTAGGTACAGCCAGTGGCATTGATCAGTTACGTGAAGATGGTATGGAAAAAAGAGAAGCCTTGCTTACAGCAGGCGTTACCCGACTTCGTCCTATCCTCCTTACGGCTCTAACCACTATCCTAGCTATGAGTACCATGGCTCTGGGCTACGGTGAAGGTGCAGAATTAGTTCAACCTATGGCTGTAGTAACTGTAGGTGGATTAACCTATTCTACCCTACTCACTTTGTTTATAGTGCCTGTCCTATATGATATTTTTAATCGCAAACCTGTACGTAAGATAGATTATGGCGAAACCCAGGATACAAGCATGTAATGTAATTAAGCAGAAAAAACAACCCACTACTTAAATTTAAGTAGTGGGTTGTTTACATTTAGTCCAAAAACTCACTGACAGCTTACAGTGGGCATAAATTATTATTAGATTGTTATTTTACGGTAAAATAGTGAAATTTAATACCTATATTACACTATTAAGACTCTATATGCACCAACACACCATTAGATTTCGGTAGTGTGCTTTGATTGGTTTGGTTCATTTCACAGAAATAATCAAAGAACTTTTGCGCCTTATCTTCTTCTTGTGAACCTTTCTTCAACGCAACAATATCCCTTAAAATTTGCGCAATCCAAATATTATCTAAATAACGGGATCTACCTGCATTCCAGGTCATTTTATTTGAATCCTTACTATCTTCATAATAGTTCCAAAACAGAATTTTTTGAGATTCTTCCTTATTAAGCTGAATCCTATATTCCGGATGAGCAGGAATGAATCCATCTTCGCAAAGTTTTCCTATAAAACCTTCTCTTACCATGTAAATGCCAGTAATATATCTATCCTCTTCTTGCATGTCGGAATCTCTGTTTGTTATAACGATAGCACTGTTCTGATGCAATCTTACTAATTTTCTTACCTGTCCTTGCCGTTGACCGCTTTTTATCTCACCTGCTAAGACTTGCCAATCATCAAATACCTTGTTCTGCTCCTCCTCTTCAAGCCAAAAAGCTACCTGTGAGCTGGAATGTATCTTAAGATTCTTCATAATCTTCTTTCTCTCTTGCATGCGAAGCTGCTCTTCATATCGCTCTGCTCTTTCCTTTTCGCGAATCTTAGCCTCTATCCTTTTCTCTGCATCTCTTTCACTTTTCATTTCCTTAACTAACTCAGCAGCTCTTTTATCAATAATTGTTAAATGAGTGCCAAAAGCATCAGGAAAAACAAATCTTTTGTTGCCATCAGGGAAATGTATTTCAACTCTGGAATTTGAGAGTTCCACTACGCTTCCTTTGCCGAATTCTTTATGCATCACTTGCTTATTTAATAAATTCATTTCTCTACCTCCGTTTTCTAATGATACTAAAGCCCCATATTAACAATTTGGCTTTCCAGTAAAAGTAATCGATATTTTATAACACTATTAAGCAAACCATGACCCTTCTGATAACGTTCATGGGGAAAATTGTATTTGTATAAGTATCTCAGTAGTCATATCTCTCTTCTAAACGCTGCATTAAATACGATATGAAATAACACTAGAAACAGCTGAAAGCCTACTATAACTAACTTTCAACTATATCTAGTTTATCACGTTCAAGATAATTAGTCAAATTTCATGGAATTATTTGGTTTATTCAAGGGTTTAATGTTTAATAATGGGTAGCATCGTGCATTTTTCGGTAAAGTCCTGGAGTAGTTCCTTCTGCTTTTTTAAAACACTCTAATAAAAACACGCTGCTTAGAAACTCATGTGCATACTAGAACTGTTGTATTTTGTCTTCTCCTGCATTGTATTCTTAACATTGTAAGTATAGAAAAGTAGATATGAATATCCAAAAAAATAGAGTTAACATATAGCCGTCAACTCTAATTCTGTACCAAAATAATGAAAACTTACTTTTTGCTTTTGTATCAGACCTTGATAATCTGGTCCTTAGTTCTTTTGCTATTACGAAAATCAGGCATATCTATGGTTCTTCCGCCATTCATGACTGAAAGCTCGGACAGAAGTCCAACAGCAGTCCATTCACATGCATCATAAACATCAATTATAGGTTTTTCATCATTGATAATCGCGTTAACAAAATCTTCAATAATGAAGAAGTCTCCTCCCCAATGACCTGCTGACTTTTGATCTTCAGTAGCATTTTGATAACGTTCAGGGAGATACTCATAAAAATCCTTCAGAGGCTTCCATTCCACTTTATCATTACTCTCATCCATACCCTCAAACCAAATCTTTGGGCTGTCGTTTAATCCCCTTGAGGCTTCATAGCATCCTTTCGTACCCTGTAATGAATAATAGGTCATATTATGAGGTCTGTTAGAAATGCAATCAACCCTTATCTTTATAAGTTTGCCACTTTCTAGCTGACACAAGGTAAGGCTGGTGTCATCCTGTCTAAACCTATTGTCAGTATGCCATCCACTCCCAAAGCAAGATATTGATTTTATTCGGTCTCCCTGAAACCACTGCATAACAGGTCCTAAACTATGAGTAGGATAAAAAGCTCCCCTCTTGCCTAATTGCCAATAGCTGCGCCAAGATGTCTTTCCATTGGGGTATACTGATAGGTCCTTTATGTCGTGGAGGTATTCTCCTTCGCCAAAATATATCTCACCAAATAATCCTTGTTTAACCATGTTTAAAACAATCTGATTTTCAGGAATATAACAATAATTCTCTGCCATCATATATACCTTATTAGACTTTTCTACTGCTTCTGTCAGCCACCAAAGCTCGTCCATAGTAACTCCAGCAGTTACTTCGCTTAGAATATGCTTGCCTGCCTCCATGGCAGCAAGTGTTTGAGGAACATGGCACTGCATGGGTGTAGCTATAACGACTGCGTCTATATCAGACTCTAACATATCTTCAAATACCCTGTAAGTTTTGGGAATATTATTTTTCTTTGACTGATTCTCTAATAAAGCTTCATCCAGATCACATAAGGCTTCAACAGTAACCCCTGGAATTGCCTGGAACCCCTTAATAGTGCTTAGACCTCTTGCTCCAGCTATACCTACTTTTAAATCCATGATAACATTCTCCCCTTCATTTCATAGATGCTTGTGTATTGCGTTCTATCCTCCCATTACTAAAATGGCGTTTATTTATTTCTGCCTATTTCAATAGAAATCCTAAATACATAATGAATTACTTTTGTACTATTCGAAAAATACTTGCAGCATTTGACCAGAACATTCGCTCTATATCGCTTCTACCTAAACCTGCCTTCATAGCTGCCTGTCGCATCGCTTCGATTTCTTCATAGAGAAAGAAGCTTAAATTATCTGATTCCGGTGGATCTAACTCATCCATATTTGGGTCGTCATTTACATCTCCATATAGTCCACGGGGTATAAGATTTACATAAATTCCATCCCGTTCTATCCTTCTCATTCTCATGCGTGTAATTGGCAAGTCACTTCCAAATAGAATTCTAGAGCTTCCAACCTCATTTATTAGTTTCTCAAATACCCATGCATTCGTGTTTGCCGAGAAATCAAATACCATATTTTTTGTATCTCTTAGCATTTCAAAAGCATCTCCAACATCCTGCTTTGTATATGCCCGGCCAACATGAGCTACAATAAGATGTAGATTCTTATATTTTCGTTCAATCTCAAGTAATTGTGCTATGTTCAATGGATCACGTAAACGCTTTGAACGTGGAATATGCAACATAACCGCCAAGCCATGACGATCACACACTTCCAAATGTTCTTGAGGGAGAAAGTCAAATATGCGTATTTCTTTTGTAGGTATGTAGTTAGGTGTAAAGGATAAATACACTTTAATACCTTGAAATCCACCATTCAAAATTCCAGACTCAACTTCTTCTCCAGTCATCCCAGGCTGCGTCAACATTAATGCAGGATAACCCTTAGATGCAGTGCAGGCTGATACATAATCATTTGCCTTCATCAGGTCCATCCCCTCTGATGGCATGGCAAACATTAATGGAACATATGACTTACCTGGGAACATGAGACGTGCTGTCTCGTCCAAATCTTCAATGGGATTTGCATTGGCAACTAGAGACGGCCATGTTACTGTACGACCTGAATTCTCGCTGCTTATATCTGGCAAATAAACATGTGTATGGACATCGAAAATTTTGTCTGGCAGAAAATCTCGCAGCCTCTCTTCATAGTATGCTCTATCTACAACTTTTACAGGGAACAATTTCATATAGCAATACTCCTTTCACATCTTTTATCATAATGACCTTATTAATAAATGTCGTGTTTATATAGTCACTGTTTTCCAGTCCATTAATTGACCAAACTTTTTTAGAACATCAAATTCACTTGTATAACAAAGAACTGAATGGTGAGTGCCTCCAGCCATTGAAAACTTGGTTAGGAAATCAGAAATCTCAGATTCAGGTTCAAACCAGGCATGAATACTATGTTTCATGGAATCGTCTCCTCTGATTTCAATAATTCTTCCTTTTACAAGAATATATGTATAGTTACCACATAGATCCGGAGCAAGGTTTATAAGTACAACCTGTCCTGGCTTATACATACCATATGCTATTGCTGGGTTATCTGCACTTGTATAGGGGAAATCCATTTCAACTAGCTCGGGTTTTGAAGATGTAAGTGAAATATTCATTTCTCCCATATGACTTAAGAAGATAGTGTTGTTTTTCCAATCTGGGCAAAACATCTCAGTAAATGATGTTTCCTTGAAAACTGTTGAGATTGCACCTGATAAAGCAGCAGTTAAGACATCTCCTTCACCAGCATATCCCATGCCTGTTGCCATCTGTTTTTCAATCTCTAGAAATGGCATAACATTGAATTCACTTTCGTTTGTAATACTTTCAAAATTCACAGTAAAGGCATTGAGGCTTTTTTCAGCTATCCACTTGCGAAGGGCAATACCAATTTTAACGGATTTATAATGAGTGTTATATGGAATTGCATCGGTTAGAAATTGCATCTTGTCTTCTTCTATTTCAGCAAGAATTTCTTGTTTTGAAACACTATTGATAAGTTCCTTCGCATCATTAAAATCAAAGCTAATCGTATTAATACCAATATTTTGCTTCAATTCTTCGAATGGTACAGCAAAATCCCCCATTCCATCAAAGGGTTCCCCCAATATACCGACTTTAGCGGTTTTCATCATTCTTGACAACCTAGCGGCTTTTGCCCATGATCCAACTCGATCTATAACATCTGAGTTAAGCCAATGCCCTGATTCTATATGGTATGCCTTATTATTACGTTTCAGCATATTGCATAAGTCTTGCACTCCATGTATTCCGTGATTGAACATTATCTCCTCTATCGGTGTTTGATTATCAAATATGTAAGTAGGAGTTGTGTTGAGAATTATAATGGGTAGCTTGGTAGATGCTAAAATTTCACAAGATTCAAGTGAAGGTGAGTATGCTAAATGTAGAGTGATAATTGCGTCTACATTTTCATGCTCAAACTTTTCTACTGCTTGATCAAACTCAGGCTTTACTCTGCAGACTTCAGAACATACTACCTCCAAGTTTCGCTTTTTTAATTCATTACTAATTGTGTCAACGAAATCATTTATTCTACCTCTTATATGTGGAACAGATTTATCATATAATTCCAGATATAAGGGTAAAAGTCCAACTTTTGAATGTTCCATTAACTATTCACCTCCTGTATTATTAAAAAAATATAAACCGATCTCTTACTCATTAGTTCAACTGTACTCTAAGAAATTGCTGATACAGCCTCTCATATTCCATATGCAAGCTTTGATTTGGACTTATAGTTTTTTCTTCAAAATCAAGCTTATTGAAAGCATCCTTTTCGTTTTCAAATATACCTACACCTATTCCTGCTAATACAGCAGCACCGACTGCCCCAGCACAGGATCCATTAATAACGGATAACTGCATCCCCATAATATCGCTTAAGATTTGTGGCCATGGATAAGTTTCAGAAGGTCCGCCCACCATCACAGCAGAAGTGGCATTAATTCCAACTTCACATAAATTATCTGCCTTGACTTTAAGAAGGTATACTGTTCCTTCCATGATTGCCCTTGCGATATCTTCCTTAGCAAACTTATCAATATTTGGAATGGGTTGAACTGATAATGGATTAATGAATAGTCCATTGGCACCAGACCTAGCCATTGCAGAAAGTCTGTCAAATTCAATATATCTATCTGCCTCATCAGAAATATAGCGACGAACAAGCTTGTCTACACTTTCCCCAATTGCAGCTAGTGAAAACATAGCCCCCCATTCACCATTCGGATTTAGAAAGGGATCTATAAGCATATTCTGTTGTATTGCAATCTGACGATTTTTAACTGGATAAAAGCCTACCCAAGATGTTCCGCAAGAAATCAGCATTTGACCTTCGTGAAAAACTCCTGAGCCTCTAGCTGCACATGGGTGATCAAAAGCACCAAGCACTACTGGAGTACCCTGTAGTAGACCAGT
>LFRM01133472.1_pt1 | contig 10892 bp, 10 predicted proteins | sample 618341 | NCBI WGS metagenome assembly LFRM01 (sample SAMN03654438, study PRJNA283298) | anaerobic digester metagenome | isolation source: pool of bioreactors CSTR01a, CSTR02a, and CSTR03a thermophilic anaerobic... | place: Denmark: Kgs. Lyngby | collected 2014-05-21
ATAAATAACAAGGGTTTTCTATCTTCATTAGCAAAACCTACAACAACTTGACACGGTCAAGAGGATTATAAGCCTTTCTTTTTATCCTTAGATAGGATAGAATCAATAGTTAGATGAGAATAACTACCCTTTACTGGGTAGTTATTAATATTTTAAGATTGTTGAGGAAAAATAGTGAATTATACAAGTGAAAGAGAAAGGCGGCTAGCAACAGAGTCCATTCCAAAGCTATTTCTCTCCTTTAGCTTGCCTGCAATAACAGGTATGCTAGTACAAGCTCTTTATAACATAGTAGATAGGTTCTTTATTGGTCAGATTCCAGATGTGGGCAAAATAGCCATTGGTGGAATTGGAGTATCTCTTCCCATAACCTTTATCCTAATGGGCTTTACCATGCTCTTTGGTATTGGAGGAGGGGCTAACATCTCCATTTATTTAGGAAAAAATGACCACTCCACGGCTAGAAAGATTCTGTCCAATGCTCTGATTATGCTTTTTATAACAGCGGTGGTCCTTAATGGATTTTTACTTCTTAACCTTGAGCAGGTTCTAAAAATCTTTGGAGCCACATCCGAAAATCTACCCTACGCTAAGAGCTATTTAAAGATTATTCTTATAGGTAACTATTGGAACACCTTTGCCTTTGCCTTTAACCATCTAATTAGAGCCGAGGGAAATCCTAAGTTTGCTATGTACAGTATGCTGATAGGAGCAATAGCCAACATAATTCTAGACCCTATCTTTATTTTTACTTTTAAAATGGGAGTTGAAGGAGCTGCTTATGCAACTATTATTGCTCAGGGCCTTAGTTTTCTTAGGGGTCTAAGCTACTACCTGAGTGATAGGAAGCTAATCAGGCTTGAAAAAGAGGATTTAAAACTAGACAGGGCTATTCTTTATATGATAACTGCTATAGGGGTATCCCCCTTCTTTATTCAGATTGCTGGAAGTTTAGTCGGAGCGCTATTAAATAATAATCTAAGGATTTATGGAGGTACCCTGGCTCAGGGAGCCTACGCAATAATTAATTCTATTTCGACCATATTTTTTATGCCAGTATTTGGTATGAACCAGGGCATGCAGCCTATAGTTGGGTTTAACTATGGCGCAGGCAACTACAAGAGAGTCAAGGAGACCGTCAAGCTGGCTATTGCCTCAGCCACTACCCTTATGGTAATAGGCTGGATTATTATCCAGTTCTTTCCCCATGTACTTGTGGGATTTATGACGCCCGACGCAGAGCTTATGGAAATAACCGTTAATGGATTAAAACCATTTTTATTTATGATGTTTATTGCTGGTTTTCAGATAATTAGCTCTAATTTTTTCCAGTCTATAGGTAAGGCTAAGATAAGCTTTGTCCTCTCTCTATCTAGGCAGGTGTTTTTACTAGCTCCTCTAATATACTTTTTGCCAAAGCTTATGGGGCTCAAGGGAGTTTGGTATGCCCAGCCTATAGCCGATGGCCTTTCTGCTCTAACTACCTTTTTCTTTTTAATTAATGAATTTAAGGCTTTAGAGTTGGCTCAGTGTCTGCAGAATCCGGGAAGTGAGGGATGCGCTGAAAAACTGATAGATCAGGAGACATAGTTATAGGTAGTTTTATGTTATACTATTAGTAGTTGCCCTTCACAAAGGGAGCCAAGTAATTTTTTATATTTAGAAGTTTTTGATTAATCCCAGCCAAACAAAAGAATTATTTTCTTTTTGCGCTGGGCAATTTTTTGAAAGAGGTTACATATGTCAAGGAAAAACCCTTCCACCGATGAGAGGCTTGAAGCTATCCACAGGAAGGAAGTTATTAGAATAGCCTGGCCTGTCCTACTAGAGCTAGTTTTGGCCAGCTTGTTCTCTATGGTAGATATGATGATGCTGGGAAATATGCCAAATAAGGTTTTAGCCACCCAGTCTGTTGCAGCAGTAGGGATTGTAAACCAGCCTTTATTTATTGGGATTTCCCTTGTACAGTCAGTAAATGTTGGCTGTACAGCCTTGGTAGCCAGGTATGTTGGAGCCGGAGAAGAGCATAGAATAGAAGACACTCTTAAGCACGTACTTATTATTAGTTTTATAGGCTTGGCCATTCCCTACTTCTTCTTAGTGCAGGCCTTTAGAGACCCTATTATGAGTTTCCTTGGAGCTGAGGCTGATGTGGTTAAACTAGGGGGATCCTATTTTAGGATTCTCTTAACTGGGTTTCTCTTCCAGTCCTTGAACTTCTCTCTAACAGCAGCCCTAAGAGGAGCGGGAGAAACCAAGGTTCCTATGAAGGTTAACATTGTTGCCAACTTTTTAAATGTCTTTGGAAATGCCATATTAATATATGGTCTCTTTGGTCTACCAGCCTTGGGTATTACAGGAGCTGGTCTTTCTACGGCTCTGTCCAACGCCTTAGCTACCCTTATGATGTATGGCTATGTTTTAGCTGGGAAAAGCAAGGTGAAGCTCAGCTTTAAAGCCGCTAAAATTCAAAAAGGCATTATATCTAACCTAGTTAAAATAGGAGTTCCAGCAGCTATGGAGCAGCTTGTTATAAGGGCAGGACTTTTAATCTTTGCCAAGATAGTTGCAGGCCTGGGAACTGCTATTTTTGCAGCCCACTCTATCGCAATAAGCATTCTAGGCCTTAGCTTTAACCCAGGCCAGGCCTTTGGAATATCGGCCTCGGCCTTAGTTGGTAGGGCCTTGGGTGAAGAAGATCCAGATCTAGCAGAAAGCTATGGCAAGGAGGCAAAGAAACTGGGGTCTATTATTGCCTCTACAGTGGGCCTAATCTTTTTTATCTTTGCTCCCCGGCTGGTATCTCTATATAACAAGGATCCAGTGGTAGTGCAAAATGCAGCCCTAGCCCTTAGAATTATCGGAGTTATGCAGCCCCTTCAGTCTTCACAGCTAGTCCTGGCTGGGGCTCTAAGGGGGGCAGGGGATACTGTGTCGACCTTTATAGCCACCCTGATAAGTCTACTTATCATCCGGGTTAGTTTTGCCCATCTCTTTGTAAATGTTTTAGGCTATGGTATAGCCGGGGCCTGGTCAGCAGTGGTGATAGACCAGTTTGTTCGCTGGGTTGTGGTTAGAAGAAGGTTTGATAGAGGAAAATGGAAGGAGCTTAAGCTCCATGCTTAAAGCCCAGAAGTGGGCTTTTTCTAAGAGCCAACCTATATAAAAGCTGTATTTAGTGTTATTATTTAAATGAAAAGAAAGGGGAGAACTATGGGACTAAACTATCGATTTGGTAGCCTTACTAAAGGTGAAAAGAATAACATTTGTGATGTGGATGGCATAAGGATTGGGCATCGAACCCTTGATCAGGGTCAGATTCAAACGGGTGTAACTGTTCTTATCCCAGCTCCTGGCAGCCTATTTAGAAGTAAGCTTGAAGCTGGAGTTTCGGTTTTAAATGGATTTGGAAAGAGCGCTGGCCTAGTCCAAGTTGAGGAGCTTGGCAGCCTTGAAAGCCCCATTGTTCTTACCAATACCCTTAGCGTTGGGACCTGTTTAAATGGCCTAACAAGATATATGCTGGAGGAAAACCCAGAAATAGGTGACACAACGGGTACGGTAAACTCTCTAGTTATGGAGTGCAATGACGGGACTATAAATGATATAAGGGGTCTCCATGTAAGTGAGGAAGACGTCTTTATGGCCCTGGAAACCGCTAAGGATAACTTTGAAGAAGGATCTATTGGAGCTGGTAGGGGAATGATTTGCTTTGGTCTTAAGGGGGGCATAGGTAGCTCTTCTAGGCTAGTAGAGCTTGATAGGACCTACAAGCTTGGTGCTCTAGTACTATCAAACTTCGGCCAGTCGGGAAGGCTGGTGATTGATGGTAAAAAAATTCCTGCCCCTGCTCCCTATAAAGAGGACCAGGGATCTATAATAATTATTATTGCTACAGATATTCCCATGAAGTCCAGGCAACTTAAGAGACTGGCCAAGAGGGCTGGTATGGCTCTAGGTAGGACAGGTTCAATTATGGGAAATGGTAGTGGAGATATAGCCCTAGCCTTTAGTACAGCTTCAAGGATTTCCCATGAAGCTAAGGACTTTTTCCAGGAAAACAGCTATCTTCATGAGGAGCATATAAATAAGGTCTTTGAGGCAGCAGTGGATGCTGTTGAGGAGGCCATAATAAGCTCCATGTATCATAGTGAGGCTATGACTAGCAGAAGGGGAGAAAAAATCCCCAGCCTTAGGGAGTTCTGGCATGACTAAAATAATAGGAATAATTGGAGGTATGGGGCCCCTAGCCTCGGTGGACCTTCAAGAAAAAATAATAAAAAACACTAGGGCGGATATTGATGCCGACCATCTTCATGTAATTACAGACTGCAATACCCAGATTCCAGATAGGACAGCAGCCATCCTTGAAGGGGGTAGGGACGCCCTTCCAAAATTGGTTGAGAGTGCTAAGAGGCTGGAGCGGGCTGGGGCTGAGGTTATTTTAATTGCCTGCAATACCGCCCACTACTATCTAGAGGACCTAAAAAAAGAGGTGGGTATTCCCTTTATCAGCCTAATAGAAAGCTCGGTTATAACTGCCAAGAAAAGAGGAATAAAGAAACTCTCTATCCTCTCAACTACAGCCAGCTATATGATGGGCCTCTACCAGGAGGTTTGTTTGGATTATGGCATAGATTATCTGGATCATGATGAGGATGATTTCCAGCTTCTTATGGAGATAATCTATGCTGTAAAATCCGGTGACCTACATAGAAAACCTCAGGAGATGAGGGCCTTTTTACAAAAAGAAGTAGCTAGAGGTTCTGAAGCTTTTATACTGGGCTGCAGTGAGCTACCTATCTACTTTGCCCACAATGATATGGGGGTAGAGGTGCTTGACTCAACCCTTTGTTTGGCTCGCTCGGCTATTGTTTATGCTGGGGGGCAACTATTATGATAAGGTGGATTCTTCGAATCTTTAGGTGACTAGATGAAGACAAATGATTTAACTAGGGGTAGTATTTATCCCCAGCTTATAAGACTCTCCCTACCCCTAATGGGAACAGCCCTGATTCAAATGTCCTATAACCTTATGGACATGTTTTGGCTAGGAAAGCTCTCTACCCATAGCTTGGCCGCTGCCGGAGCTGTTGGTTATATTTCCTGGCTGGCTATGTCCCTTGTTATGATGCTGCGCACAGGAACAGAGATAGGGGTGGGCCAATCTGTGGGAGCCAAGGCTAAAAAGGAGACCAAGGAGTATATCGCTACAGCTCTAGGGGCTTCTTTGGTTATAGGGGCTCTTTATGCTTTAGTGGTTGTACTTTTAAGAAGGCAACTCATAGGGCTTTTTTCCTTTAAAGAAGACATAATTAGGCAGGAGGCCTTTAGTTATCTAAAAATAGTAGCTCTGGGTTTTCCCTTCTTTTTTATTAACCCAATAATAGGGGCTATTTATCATGGGGCTGGCAATAGCAAGACCCCCTTCTTAGTAAATTCAGTGGGCCTAGTTCTAAATATGGTACTGGATCCTCTTTTTATTTTTACCTTTGGAATGGGGATTAAGGGAGCTGCCCTAGCAACGGCTCTTGCCAATTTTTCGGTCTCACTTATTTATTTTGTAATAAGAAAAGAAGCTGGCCTTATTTCCGAGCTTCACTTGTTAAGAGATTTTAATCTCGAGAAGTTTAACAGGATAGCTACTTGGGGCCTACCCTCCATGGTCTACAATGTATTTTTTGTCTCAGTATCTACAGTAGTTTCCCGTCAAGTAACCTCCTTTAGCTCTGGAGCCTTTGCAGCTTTTGAGGTGGGGGTTCAGATTGAGGCCATAGGCTGGATGATGTTTGGTGGCCTTTCGACAGCTATAGGGGCCTTTGTCGCTCAAAACTTTGGCGCCGAGGATAGGGAGAGGCTGCTTGAGGGATACGCCAAGGGTACCATAATTGCTACAGCTATGGGAGCCTTTGCCTTTACTATCCTCTACTTTTTTGCAGGTCAGCTTATGGGGCTTTTTATTCATGATGATAGCTATGCACTAATGGCTGGACAGAATTATTTGAAGGTTATTGCCTTCTGCCAAGTATTTTCAGCTTGGGAGGCTTCATCACAGGGGGGCTTTAATGGAATAGGTAGTACCAAGTTACCCTCATTAGTTGGGGTTGTTTGTAATCTTTCAAGGATCCCCCTAAGCTATATCTTAAAGGGATATTTTGGGCTTACAGGTATATGGATTGCCATTTCTATTTCAGCTGCTAGCAGGGGTTTGTTTTTAAGAATATTTTTCTATTTTGAAAAACAGAAATTAGAGGTGATTAATGATTAGGGAAAACACAGCTAGAAGGGTTCTGGAGGCAGCTCTCTCACAAGGGGCCGACTTTGCAGAAATTTTTGTTGAAGACAGGAAGAATACTACGATTCAGCTTATTGGTGGAGATATTCACTCAGCGCTTAGGGGCAGGGACTTTGGCCTGGGTCTTAGGATTATCCGGGGCCTCCAATCGGTCTACTCCTATACCAATAATCTGGAAGAAAAAAACCTCATTATGATGGCTCAAAAAAGTGCTAAGGCCTTGAAGTCCACGGGAAAGGGTCAGGTTTTAAATTTTTACATCAGTAAGCCTGAGACCTTAAGTCCCGTTAAGCTAGATCCATCGGCCTACTCACTAGGCTATAAGAAGGAGGCGCTTGTAGAGGCTTATGATGCAGCCATGGCCTATGATGACCTTATTAGCCAGGCCTCAGCCAGCTATTTGGACTGGGACCAGGAGGTTCTTATTATAAACTCCCAGGGTCTATGGGTTGAGGATAGACGGGTTAGGACTAGGCTGGCCCTTTCGGCCATAGCAGATTATCAGGGAGAAAAACAGACTGGCTTTACTGGGCCGGGAGCTTCTATGGGTATGGAGTTCTTTGAGCATTACTCCCCCAAAGAAGTTGGTATAGAGGCTGCCAGGATAGCTACAACCATGGCCAGAGCCCCCTATGCTCCTGCTGGAGAGATGACTGTGGTCATGGATAAGGGCTTTGGTGGAGTTCTCTTCCACGAGGCCTGTGGCCATAGTCTGGAGGCTTCCTCTGTTGCCAAAGAAAACTCAGTTTTTGCAGGAAAACTTGGTCAGAAGATAGCCAGTGAAAGAGTCACTGCCATAGATGATGGCACCATACCAGGTCAGTGGGGGAGCTCAACTGTAGATGATGAGGGTACTCCTACTAGAAAAAATGTTTTAATTGAAGCTGGAGTTCTAAAAAGCTACCTAGTCGATAGCCTTAATGGCAAGAGGATGGGGGCTGAGAGCACAGGCTCATCAAGGAGGGAATCCTACCGATATGAGCCCACCTCTAGGATGAACAACACCTATATAGCTCCAGGTCAGGATAGCTTTGAAGAGATGATTTCAACTACTGAAAGGGGCCTTTATGCCAAGAACCTGGGAGGAGGATCGGTAAATCCTATAACAGGAGAGTTTAACTTCGCTGTTATGGAGGGCTATCTTATTGAAAAGGGAAAAATTACCAGTCCTGTTAGAGGTGCTAGCCTTATTGGCAAGGGCCAGGATATTCTTATGAAGATAGATAGGGTTAGCTCGGACTTTTCCCTAGCTCAGGGCATGTGCGGGGCATCTAGTGGCTCTATCCCAGCTTCTTTAGGTCAGCCTCAGGTCAGGATATCATCCCTTAAGGTGGGAGGTAGGAATGCATAAACTTTTACTAGAAGCAAAAAAACACTTAGATGAGGCTGAGATTTATTTTTCCTCTTCTAGCAACACCACAATAGGCATCTTTGAAGGTGAGCTTGATAGCTTTGAGATGGCAGAAAGCGGGGGCCTGGGCCTAAGAGGCCTTAAGGGGGATAGGATGGGCTATAGCTATAGTGAGAACCCATCTGAAGAGGGCTATGAAGACTTGATCCAAGGAGTCCTTGAATCCCTTGAAATAGTTGATGAAAAAGAGGACCTCTATGACGGCTTAGGAGCCTATGAAGAGGTTGAAAAGAAGGAGCTAATTAAGGCCTCCCCTGATGATGTAATAGAGGGATTAAAGAAACTAGAAGAACTGGTTCTTAAAAATCCTGGTATAAGCAAGGTTTCTGGGGCCGTTTATCAAGAAGTAGAGGCTAGGACCAGCATTGAAAATACCCTGGGCCTTAAGAAGGAAAGCAGCTCAGCTGTAGCCTTTGTCTATGTTATGGCTGCTTGCCAGGAGGGTCAGGATACCCATTCNNTGTATTGAGGACTGCCTATCAAGGCTGGGAGCTAGGAGTCTGGAGTCTGGTGAATATAAAGTCCTGATAGACAAGGAGAGCTTTAATAGTTTAAGCAGTAGTTTCTCCTCAGTCTTCAGTGCCGAGATGGTGGAAAAAAAGATGAGCCTTTTGGAAGGAAGACTGGGTGAGAAGATTGCTTCATCAAGCTTTAGCCTCAAAATGGAGCCCCTAGGAAAGGATACCCCCATGCCCAGCCAGTTTGATGGCGAGGGCTATCCTAGGAGTAATTTTTATCTGATAAAAGATGGAGTTCTTAAAAGCTTCTACCATAACAGGGCCACTGCTAAAAAGGCAGGAGTTCGCTCAACTGGTAATGCCTCTAGGTCCTATAAAGGAAGACTGGGTCTGGCACCAAGTCATCTTGTTATCGAGGGCGGAGAAAGAAGCGAAAAGGAGATCCTTAGTACTATAAAAAAAGGTGTTTATATAAAGGAGCTTCAGGGTTTTCATTCTGGGCTCAATGCTGTTTCTGGTGATTTTTCACTACCAGCTTCAGGTTTTTATGTGGAGGATGGTAAGATTATTCATCCAATTAACCAGGTCCTGCTTTCTGGGAATTACTTTGAGCTTATTGATTCTATCTTGGAACTTTCTAGTGATAGATCAGAAAGAAGCCTATCTTCGTCAAGCCCAGGGGTACTGGTAGATAAACTTAGTTTGGGTGGTATATAGTGATAAAAAGATAACAAGAAATTAGTAATAACCTGTATATTTTCATGATTCAATGATATAATGAACTTGTAAATACCAGATTAGGAAAGGAAAGGTGGATGCATGAACAAAATTATTACTCTTGAAGAAGCTGTAGCCAAGGTCAAGGACGGCGACACCATTATGGTGGGAGGCTTCCTGGCCAATGGAACTCCAGAAGGGCTGATTGATGGCCTGGTGGAAAGTGGAGTGAAGGATTTGACTCTTATTTGTAATGACACAGGTTTTGTCGACAAGGGTGTGGGCAAGATGGTTGTCAACAAGCAATTCAAGAAGATTATAGCTTCCCACATTGGAACCAACAGGGAAACAGGAAACCAACTAAATAGTGGTGAGACAGAGGTTGTACTTGTACCCCAGGGAACTTTAATTGAACAGATTAGAGCTGGAGGAGCTGGCCTTGGAGGCGTGCTGACTCAGACTGGTCTTGGGACTAAGGTTGAAGAGGGCAAGGATAAGGTTACTGTTGATGGTAAAGAATATATCCTAGAAAAGCCCCTAAGAGCCAATGTTGCCTTAGTATATGCTACTAAGGTAGATAAGATGGGCAACGCTATATTTAATGGTTCAACCCATAACTTCAACATCTTCATGTCCACAGCAGCAGACATTGTTATCGTAGGCGCCGAGGAGATAGTAGAAGTGGGAGAGCTTGGCCCACATGATATCCGTATTCCAGGAATCTTTGTGGACTATATAGTAAAGGAGGAGCCCCTAAAATGATGGATAAGAATCAAATGCAGGATTTTATTGCTAGAAGAACAGCCAAGGAACTTAAGGATGGAGACCTAGTAAACCTAGGTATAGGCTTACCTACTAAGGTGTCAAACTTTGTTGCTGATGACATTCAGGTTCTTTTTCAAAGTGAAAATGGCTTTGTAGGCCTAGGACCAGCTCCTGATGAGAATAATATTGACCCCTATATAGTAAATGCAGGAGGACTTCCCTCCAGTATAATTCCAGGTGGAGCCTTCTTTGATTCCTCTATGTCTTTTGGAATTATCAGGGGAGGCCACTTAGATGCAACTGTTCTTGGAGCTCTACAAGTAGATGCCAAAGGAAATATTGCAAACTACATGATTCCAGGCAAGATGGTTCCTGGAATGGGTGGAGCTATGGACCTAGTTAGTGGTGCTAAAAAGGTTATTGTGGCTATGGAGCATACTGCTAAAGGTAACCACAAGATCTTAGAAGAGTGCACTCTTCCGCTAACAGCGGTTGGGGCAGTTGACCTAATCATTACTGAGATGGGTGTACTAGAAGTTACTCCAGAAGGGCTATTACTAACAGAAATCAATCCTGACTATACAGTAGAGGAGGTCCAGGCAGCAACTGGGGCTAAGCTACTTATAGCTGAGGATCTAAAAGAAATGGTATAAAAGGCCAAAATAAGAAAAATCCCAGGTTTATATAACCTGGGATTTTTTTAAAGAGGAAAGTTTTCAATAAAGTCCACTGCATATTGACAGTAGAGGGCAGTTCCTATCTCTAGTGAGTCCTCATCAATGTCGAATTTTGGATGATGGTGGGGGTAAATAGCATTAGTGTCATTGCCTGCGCCTACTTGAAGATAGAGTCCCGGGGCCTTTTCTAAGAAAAAGGAGAAGTCTTCACTGCCTGTAGAGGGAGGTTGCTCCTCAACCCAGTCTGGGCCAACAAGTCTTTCCATGGTTTTTCTTGCAAAGTCCACATGGGAACCAGTGTTTACTACTGGAAGGGTTTGCACAGGAAATTCAAGATGGGCTTGAACTCTATAGGCCTTTGAAATGGACTGGACAATCCTGCTTAAGGCCTCCTTCATAGTCCTTTGGACCTCATTATCATAGGTCCTGATGGTTCCCTCAATTAGGGCACTATCAGGAATAATGTTATGGCGGCTTCCAGCCTGGACAATACCAAAGGTTAAAACACCAAAGTCTCTAGGGGATATCTCTCTACTTACAATGGACTGGGCATCTGTAACTAGAGCGCA
>LFRM01006201.1_pt1 | contig 10891 bp, 10 predicted proteins | sample 618341 | NCBI WGS metagenome assembly LFRM01 (sample SAMN03654438, study PRJNA283298) | anaerobic digester metagenome | isolation source: pool of bioreactors CSTR01a, CSTR02a, and CSTR03a thermophilic anaerobic... | place: Denmark: Kgs. Lyngby | collected 2014-05-21
AGTTCTTTAGCTAATTTAACTCTGCCTGCTTCACCACCAGATAATGTCGGTGCGCTTTGACCAAGTTCAATATACGAAAGACCAACATCCATCATTATTTGTAACTGATATTTAATTTTGGGAATATTATCAAAAAATACAACAGCTTCTTCAACTCTCATTTTTAATACATCAGAAATATTCTTATCTTTATATTTGATATCTAAAGTTTCACTGTTATATTTTTTACCATGACAGACATCACAAGGCACGTAAACATCAGGTAAAAAATGCATTTCAATCTTCTTAACTCCGTCACCATAACAAGCTTCGCAACGACCGCCTTTGACGTTAAAACTAAATCTTCCTTTATTGTAACCTCTAATTTTTGCTTCCTTGGTATTAACAAACACATCGCGAATATCATCAAAAACTCCAACATATGTTGCCGGATTACTTCGTGGTGTTCTACCGATTGGATCTTGGCTAATTAAAACAACTTTATCAATACCTTTTAAACCATTAATTGATGTATGACTTCCAATCTCATATTTTGAGTTATAAACTTCTTTCATCAGAGCTTTATAAAGAATCTCGATAACCAAAGAACTTTTTCCTGATCCACTTACACCTGTAACGCAAATAAACTTACCTAAAGGAAATTCTACATCAATATTTTTTAAATTATTTTCTCGAGCACCCTTAACAATAATGCTTTTCCCTTTAATGTTTCTTCTTTTACTCGGAATATCAATTTTTAATTTCCCTGATAAATATTTTCCGGTAATGCTATTTTCATTTTTCATCACTTCTTCCGGAGTTCCTTCAGCAACAATATATCCACCACTATTTCCTGCCCCAGGTCCAATATCGATTAAATGGTCAGCTGCTAACATTGTTTCCTCATCATGTTCAACAACAATTAAAGTATTTCCTAAATCGCGCATTTCTTTTAGTGAAGCTATTAATTTTTCATTATCTTTTTGATGAAGACCAATACTTGGTTCATCTAAAACATAAATTACACCCGATAATTTACTACCAATTTGTGTAGCTAATCTAATTCTTTGACTTTCTCCTCCAGAAAGTGATCCGGCACTTCTTGCCAAAGATAGATAACTTAGTCCAACATTATTGAGAAAATTCAATCGATCTAATATTTCATTCAATAAAAGATCAGCAATCTTTTTTTCTTCATTAGTTAGTTTTAATGTTTTTAGAAATTTAATTAAATCTTTAATACTTAATAAACTTAATTCAAAAATATTTTTATTGTTTATTTTAACAGCCAAAACATCGTCTTTGAGTCTTGCTCCATGACAAACAGGACATTCCATTTCCATCATGTAGCCCTCGATCCATTCTCTAATCCAAGTACTTGTTGTTTCAATATATCTTCTTTCTAAATTTGATATTATTCCTTCAAATTTATTAGTTGAATATCTAACGTCTCCTTTTTGAGAAATATATTTAAACTTAATTTCATCATCGCTTCCATATAAAATAATATCTATATCAGATTTTTTAAAATCTTTTAATTTTTTATTCATATCAATTTTATAATATTCACAAACTGTTTCAATCATTGTTAAATACGTTCCTTGATCAGTATTAAAAGTCAATATTCCACCCTGTTTAATTGTCTTGTTTAAGTCCGGCATCAATAAATTTTCGTTAATTTTTAATTTAACTCCTAAACCTTTACATTCAGGACATGCTCCATAAGGAGAATTAAAAGAAAACATTCTTGGTTCAAGATTTGGTATTGAAAAATTACACTTGATACAAGCATATTTTTCACTCATTAATAATTCTTCTTTGCCAATTATATTAATCAAAACTTTTCCATCAGCTAGTTTTGTAGCTGTTTCAATTGCCTCAAACAAACGACTTCGATCATCATTCTTTAATACTATTCGATCTATTACTACTTCGATATTATCTTTGATTTGTTTTTCTAATACAATATCTTCACTTAAGTCTCTAACTTCACCATTAACTCTAACGCGAGTATATCCATCTTTACGTAATTTTAAAAATAATTCTTGATGAGTTCCTTTTTCACCACGGATAATTGGTGACAATATTTCTAATTTTGTTCCTTCATCAAATGATAAAACTCTGTTTGTCATTTCTTCAATACTTTGACTCTTAATTGGAATCTTGTGAATTGGACAATGAGGAATACCAATTCTTGAATATAATAATCTAAAATAATCATAAATTTCTGTAACAGTTCCAACCGTACTTCTAGGATTTTTATTCGTAGATTTTTGATCAATCGCAATACTAGGACTTAATCCTTCAATTGAATCAACATCTGGTTTATCAGTTCCACCTAAAAACTGGCGAGCATAAGCACTTAAACTTTCGACATATCTTCTTTGACCTTCAGCATAAATTGTATCAAAAGCCAAACTGCTTTTACCGCTATCCGATACTCCAGTCATAACTACTAACTTATTTTTGGGAATCTCGATATTAATATTTTTTAAATTATTTTCTCGAGCACCTTTTATTATTAATTTATCCATTTTAATCCACTCTTTTCGAACATGACTATTTTACCATAAAAAATAATTATTTAATAATTTAAATAATTATCTCAAATATTATTAATAAGTTCGTTTTTCTTTAAATAATCTAAGAATTAATATTGTTTTTATAAAATAACCCGACATTTTATATTTTCTTTAGTAATTAAATAATTATCAACCGTAGTATTGCCGTCGCCTTTCATTTGGAATTTTACTGAATTTCCATTATCTTGCTTAGATATAATTCGATGAACAACATTGTAATGATCGGTTTGATAATTAACTACATCTCCAACTTCATAATTCGATTGTTTAATGCAAAGTAATAAAGCTTTTTGTGGTATTGTTGGCAACATACTTTTTCCTGAACCTACAATAACTTTAAAAAACATTAACCACATTACAATTATCAAGATATATATTGTCATCAATAATTTTTTTATAATTGGTTTTATTGATAGTTTAAAATTTATATGTGCTTCTTTCGTTCCTTTGTTTTTCAATACTAAACTTGGCATATTACACCCCTTTTTTATTGGAGTATACTATAACACAAAAAATATTATTTACAAGATATTTTATCTTTGTTTTTTACTTTGAAATTTACTTATAAAAGACATAACCGTTTTAGAAGGAATAAATTTAGCAAAGAATAAAGAAATTTTCCACTTTGTTTCAGGAATAATAACCAACTTACCTTTTAAGGTCTTGTCAACAGCAATTTTAGCTATTTCTTTAGCAGTTATTCCATTGTTGTTAAATTTTGTTCCAGCCGTTTCATTAAATTTTGAATCAAAAGGACCGGGACACAATACCGATATTTTAACATTACTTTTAATATTTTTTAATTCTTGAAAAATTGCCATTACTTGTTTTGTTAAATAGCTTTTAGTTCCGTAATAAGTACTTAGTTGTGGCCCTGGCCAAAAACCTGCAACACTTGAAACATTAAGAATAATCCCATTATCTTGTTTCACAAATTCTTTTAAATACAATTTAGTTAAGATATGTACTGCTTTAATATTTACATTTATCATTTCTAATTCTTTATCTAAATCCGTTTCATAAAAATTTCCAAACAATCCAAAACCAGCATTATTAACCAAAAAATTAATATCTTTATTTTCTTCATATAATTTATATACTTCTTTTTCATTACTCAAATCCATTTTAATTATTTTGGTCTTTGTTTGACACTTTTTTTCTGTTTCTTTTAAGCCAGATAAATCTCGTCCAACTAAAATTAAATCATAACCCATCTTACTCAAATAATAAGCTATTTCTCTTCCTAATCCAGAACTTGCTCCAGTAATTAACGCTTTCATATATTCTCCTAATCTGATTTCATTTCAAATAAAATTTCTCTAAGTTCAATCGCTCGTTCAAAATCATAATTTCGAGCGGCATCTTTCATTTCTTGTTCAATATTCATCATTAATAATACTTTATCTTGTTTAGACATCTTTTCTTCTTTTTTACTATCTAGTATTTCATTTGAAATAATTTCTCTAATTCCTTTAATAATTGTTTGTGGAATAATATTGTGCTTTTGATTATATTCTTCTTGAATCTTTCTTCTTCGATTTGTTTCATCAATAGCTTTTTGCATAGAATCACTGATTGTATCAGCATACATAATTACGTGACCATTTATGTTTCTTGAGCAACGACCAATTGTTTGAATTAAACTTCTTTCACTTCTTAAGAAACCTTGTTTATCTGCATCCATAATACATATTAAACTTACTTCGGGTAAATCCAATCCTTCACGAAGTAAATTAATACCGACCAATACATCGTGTTTTCCACTTCTTAGATCATGAATTATTTTTACTCGATCTAAAGTTTTGATTTCACTGTGTAAGTAAGCAACTTTAATATTTAATTCTTGTAAATACTTAGTTAATTCTTCAGCCATTCTAATTGTTAATGTTGTTATTAATACTCGTTCGTTTTTAGCTGTTCTTTGACTTATTTGATTAATCAAATCATCAATTTGATTTTTTGTTGATTTGATTTCCAATGTTGGATCAAGTAGCCAAGTTGGACGAATAATTTGTTCAATAATTTTGTTATCAACAAGTTCTAATTCATAATCTCCCGGAGTAGCTGATACATATATTACTTGATTTATTTTTTCTTTAAACTCTTCAAATTTTAATGGTCGATTATCTAGAGCACTTGGTAACCTAAAACCATAATCAACTAAAGTTTGTTTTCTTGCTCGATCACCATTATACATACCTCTAACTTGAGGTAATGTTGCATGTGATTCATCAACAACCAATAAATAATCATCACCAAAAAAATCCATCAAAGTATTTGGAGTTTCACCTTCTTCTCGAAAAGCTAAGTATCGAGAATAGTTTTCAATGCCATGACAAAAACCAGTTTCTTTTAACATTTCCATATCATAATTAGTACGTTCTCTTAGTCTTTGTTCCTCTAGCAACTTTCCATTGTCTTTAAAATATTTTAATCTTTCTTCAAGTTCAATTTTTATATTTTTGATTGCTACTTCAATTCTATCTTGAGTTGTAACAAAATGGCTAGCTGGAAATATACTGATAGTCTTTTTAATTTGTAAAACTTTTCCCGTTATAACCTCGAAAGTAGATATTCTTTCAACTTCATCACCAAATAGTTCAATTCTAACTCCACTAGATCTTTCATATGATGGAATTATTTCTATAACATCTCCTCGAGATCTAAATGTGCCACGATGGAAATCAATATCACTTCGTTCATAAGTCATATTAATTAATTTTTCTAAAATATTATTACGGTTTATTTTTTCGCCAACACTAATAGTTAACATATTTTCAATATACGAATCAACATCACCTATGTTATAAATGCAAGACACAGATGCAACAACTATTGTATCAGGATAGTTCAAAATCGAACTAGTTGCCGCATGTCTCAATTCATCGATTTCATCATTTATTGAAGAGTCTTTTTCGATATATGTATCAGTACTTGGAACATAAGCTTCAGGTTGATAATAATCATAATAAGACACAAAGTACTCAACATGATTATTAGGAAATAATTCTTTAAATTCACTATAAAGTTGACCAGCTAAAGTTTTATTATGTGCCAAAACTAATGTCGGTTTATTTACTTCTTTTATTACATTTGCAATTGTAAATGTTTTTCCAGTTCCGGTTGCACCTAAAAGAACTTGGTCTTTTTTGCCCGCTTTTAAACCAGATATTAATTGTTTTATTGCTTCGGGTTGATCGCCAGAGGGAAGATATTGTGATTCGATTACAAACATATTTTCCTCCTATTAACATAAAAAATTTTTTTTATAACTATACATTTAGTAAAATATACTATTATATTTTATCACTTTTAAAGTCAAATAACCAAATAATAATCATAAATATAACATGAAAAATATATTTTCTTTAATTACGGATTGGGTTTATTATGAATTTTAACAATTTTTTATTACAATTTAAAATTTATTAAAAAAATCTTTAGCTATAAAATAACTAAAGATTTTAAAACCTTATTAAATAAATGGACTGCTTGAATAATTTGTTTCAGTATCTGGTTGATTTTCATTTATTTTTTCATTAATTAGTTGAAGATATCTTTGATAAATATTATCTGCACTGTGTTCAGCTTCTATAAATGTCCTGGAAACCTTATCATTATAATGTTCTTCAGATTCATTTTGAGTTTTCAGTACTGCGCTTCGAATATCATTAACTAAATCAAAGTTTTCCATATCAAATAAATGATTATCTTTTAGAAAAATTATTATTTCATCATACATATCAGTAAAATCAATATTGACTCTTCTTGATTCTTCAGATGAATTCATAAATTTACTTGTAATTTGAATCAATCTCTCTTTTCCCAATTCGTCTTGTGGTAATGGTTCTCCATTTGGAGTCAATTCTTGTGCAAATTCTTGAGTTAAACTTAATAATTCTTCGGATTTTGAAACTAATTTGTTTTTACCAAATTCATTCATTATCGGAAAAACATCTGAATCAACTAGTTCTTCAATTTTATTGATTGATATATTTACTCTATAAGATTGAAAAATATCACTCAGTCTATCCATTAAGCCATTTTTTATACTTCTGTTAAAATATGGCATTTCCTCCATGTTTTCTTGAATTTTTTTTTCAACCGCCTTTTTAAACTCAGCAATTGCATTTAATATTTCATCTATCATTTTTTCATCTCCTATATATATTATATCATTTTAAATTTAATTGTTAATCTCTTCTATTTCCAAATGACAATATCAATCTTAAAACTTGAAGAAGTGAAGCAGTTAATGCTGCAACATACGTTAACGCTGCTGAATTTAACATTTTTTCTACTCCAGCTAGTTCATGAACTGAAGACAAATTTAATTTTTGTAATTCTTCTTTTGCTCTTTTTGAAGCGTTAAATTCAACTGGCAAAGTAATTAATTGAAAAAATAAACTAAATACCATCAATCCAATTGATAACCAAAACATTCCCATATAATTTAAAAATAAAGAAACGATTAAAAATATATAAGCTAAATATGAGGTAATGTTTACAAAAGGAAACAACAAAGATCTGAATTTTAAAAATACATATTTTTCTTTATCTTGTAAAGCGTGTCCTACTTCATGAGCTGCAATTGACGAAGAAGCAATACTTGTATTATTAAAGACATCTGTAGATAACCTTACGGCCTTTCTTCTTGGATCATAATGATCACTTAGATTTCCAGGAGTTTCAACAACATAAATACTTTCCAACCCATTTGCATCTAGTATTGCCCTTGCAATTTCAAAACCACTCAATCCTCGTGCATTATTCTTTGTTTTATACTTATTATAAGTATAATTTATATATAATTGTGAAATTATTGGAATTGTTAATATTAGAAAATACAGTAATATTTCCATTAAATTACCTCCTTACCTAATCTTTCAATAACTTTGTTTTGGCCAATTAAGTAAATTGTATCTGCAAGTTCTGGACCATGCATTTGTCCGCTAGCCATAATTCTTATTGGCATATAAAGCATTTTGCCTTTAATGCCAGTTTTTTCTTTTACTTGTTCGATAGCTAATTTAATGTTTTCAACATTCCAATCATTGATAAGTTTACTTTCTTCAATAAATGCTTTAATACATTCCTTAGCCTGTAAATCACTATTCATAAAGTCGATACATTCAGTGGATAAGTTAGAATTATCCTTAAAGAACAAATCAGTTTGTTCAATAATTTCTTCACCATAATCTAAATGATTTTTATGAAGAATTAATAAATGATTAATCCAAACATTATCTTTATCACTTAGATCATAACCCTTTTCTAAAAAAGGTCTTACTAATTTTATATAAGAATCATCATCCATTTTTTTAATGTATTGAGAATTATACCATTTTAATTTTTTGACATCATATTGACTAGAATTTTTAGAAATTCTTTTTTCATCAAAACATTGAATTAATTCGTTCATTGAAAACAATTCTTGATTATTAGTTGGACTCCAACCCAAAAACACTAAATAATTTACAATCGCTTCAGGTAAATATCCTTGTTGATATAAATCCATAAATGAAGCATCGCCATTACGTTTTGATAACTTATTCCCATCTTCACCAAGAACCATTGCAACATGAATATAAACGGGCTTTTCCCAACCAAAAGCATCATATAATAGATTATATTTAGCTGTTTGATCTAAATATTCATGACCACGTACAACGTGAGATATTTGCATTAAATGATCATCAATAACATTGGCATAATTATATGTCGGAAATCCATCACTTTTTAATAAAACTTGATCATCTAATATTTCATTGTTAATTCTAACTTGTCCATGAATCAAATCATCAATGACTGTAATTCCCTCTTTAGGCATCTTTTGTCTTACAACATATTTTTCGCCATTATTAATTTTTGATTCAATTTCTTCTTTACTTAACTTAGAACATTTACCATTATATAGAAACGGTTTTTTTCGTTCATCAGCAATTTTTCGTTGAGCATCTAATTCTTCTTCACTACAAAAACAATAGTATGCCTGACCAGAATCAACTAGTTTTGTAGCATATTCTTTATAAAATTCTAACCTTTCACTTTGAACATATGGTCCAAAATTTCCAGGATTATTTGGTCCTTCATCTATATTTAAGTTACACAAACTTAATGTATCATAAATAAAATCAATCGCACCTTCAACTTTGCGTTCTTGATCTGTATCTTCAACTCTTAATAAAAATTCTCCATCATGTTTCTTGGCAATTAAAAAAGCAAAAATAGCTGTTCTAAGATTTCCAATATGCATGAATCCGGTTGGACTTGGGGCAAATCTAGTTCTTACTCTCATAAAAACACCTCGCTTCATAAGATATATTTTAACATATTTTATTGTTTATTTAAAGTTATTGAAATAAATCGATTATTTAGATAAATCTAATAAATATTCTCTAATCGAAATTATCAATTCTAAATTACTAGGTTTGGTTTTATCAAAATTAATACTATGACCAAATACTTTTTCAATAAAATAATAATCTCCTCTTGTCCAACTAGTATCAATAGCTGATCTAATTGATCTTTCAATATTAGCGGGACTAGTATTGAATTTCTTACCTACTTGTTCATATATGTAATAAATTTTGCCCCCTATTAAATCAAAAAGATAATTTAAAAGTATTTCTCTTAAATACTGATATCCTTTTAAATGACTTGGAATACCAAAATTATGTAATATTTTTATTACTTCTTTTTGATGTGATATATTTACAGGATTATTAAAATTATTTACTCCCATAATTGAATTTTCTAAGGATTTTAAATGAAATGGTTTGATCAGATAATAATTTACAAACGAATACTGATTAATCTTACTGATAACATATTCATTATTTAGACTACTCATTACAATTATTTTTTTTTGATAGTTTTTTTTATCTAAACTCTCTAAAATAGATAAACCATCTACTTTAGGAATTATAATATCTAATAAAACAATATCATAATCTTCAATTTCATTGTTAATTTTTAATTGACCTTTTTCCCCATCGAAACAAGTTGAAACAATTGATATAGTGGGATTGCTTTGAAAATGAGTTTTTATACTATTGACTAATTTTTTATTGTCATCAATAACTAAAACTCGTACCTTATTCATAATCTCTCCTTTATGGTACTACACTGACACTTCTAACTATTTTTAAATAAAAATAGCAACATTTGTTGCTATTTACATTTCTCATAAATTGATAAAAATTCTTCGATATTTTTAGAAGCTCCGCCAACTAAAAATCCGTCATGTGATGTTATTGATAATAAGTTATCAATGTTTTTTTCATTTACACTTCCGCCATATAATACCGGAATTGATAATTGATGATTTTCTCTAATTATTTTTTTAATATAATTATTAACTTCTTCAATTTGATTATTATCCGGAACAGCGCTTGGATGAACACCGTCACTTATTGCCCAAACCGGTTCATAACCAATGATAATATTAGATATTTCTTCTTTAGTTAAACCATCAAAAGCTGAAGTTATTTGATTATGAATAACGGCTAAAGACTTATCATTATTTCTTTCATCCCACGTTTCTCCGACACAATAAATAATTTTTAAATTGTTCTTTAATGCTTGTATAATTTTATGATTAATTGTTGGTTGAGATTCATTAAAAACATGTCTACGTTCAGAATGACCAATTAATACATAATTAACTCCTAAACTTTTTATTTGACTTGCACTAACTTCTCCGGTGTATGGTCCATTATCATATTCACATACATTTTGGGCACAAACATGATATTTACCTTGATTAAATATCGGTAAATATAAATATGAAGGACAAATAATTACATCTAATTCTCTAATTTTGCTTTCATATGTAACCACTTCATCATAACTCATGTTCATTTTTAAGTTTCCAACAATAATCATAAATCCTCCTACTTAATAATTCCTGGTAAATCACCACTAATTAAATATTCTAAAGATGCTCCTCCACCGGTTGACAGAAAAGTAAATTGATCAGTTAAGTTAAAGTAATTAACTGCACTTACTGAATCTCCACCAGCTGCAACTGACGATGCACTTGTATTAGCGATTGAATCTAGCACTTCTTTAGTTCCTTTTTCAAAAAGATTATTTTCATATAAACCGACGGTTCCATTTACAAATATAGTTTTTGATGAATTGATAATATCTTTAATATTATTAATCGATTGGGTTCCTATATCGTAAATTAGTTCATCAGAATTAATTGCATCTAATGATCTTGGTTCACAAAAATCAGATTCTTCTTTACCAACAATTAAATCAACCGGTAATATGATCTTATTTGGATACATCTCAATTAATTTTTTTACTTCATCAACTAATTC
>LFRM01379841.1_pt1 | contig 10886 bp, 12 predicted proteins | sample 618341 | NCBI WGS metagenome assembly LFRM01 (sample SAMN03654438, study PRJNA283298) | anaerobic digester metagenome | isolation source: pool of bioreactors CSTR01a, CSTR02a, and CSTR03a thermophilic anaerobic... | place: Denmark: Kgs. Lyngby | collected 2014-05-21
GCGGCTTATGTGGTCAAGGAGCCGATTTTGGCGGCGATCGGAGCGGAAATTCCGATTCATGAACCGCAAGGCAGTATGATTATCAATATCGGCGGAGGAACCAGTGAAGTGGCGGTTATATCTTTGGGTGGAATTGTTTCGGCGACCAGCGCGCGAGTCGGAGGAAACAAATTTGATAAAGCTATCGCCGATTATATCAAGAGAAAACACGGCTTGGCGATCGGGGACAGGACGGCGGAAAATATCAAAATCAAAATCGGTTCCGCTTTGGCTCAAGTCAAAGAAGATTATATGGATATAAAAGGGCGGGATTTATCGGGCAGGTTACCCAAGATTGTGCGGATTTCTTCCAATGAAGTGACGGAAGCGTTGCAAGATGAATTNNATGCTATCAAAAAAGTTTTACAGGATACCCCGCCGGAATTAGCGGCCGACATAATGGATAAAGGTATGATTCTCTCCGGAGGCGGAGCGCTTTTGCGTAATTTGGATAAACTAATTTCCAAAACTATCGATGTGCCTTGCTATGTGGCGGATGATCCTCTTTTTTGCGTAGCCAGAGGAACCGGCAAGGCTTTGGATAATTTGGAGATTTACAAAAAAACTTTAATCAGCTCTAAATAAAGGAATAAATGAAAATAGGTATTGATGCTTCGCGAGCATTTATCAAAAATAGGACCGGGATAGAGGAATACAGTTTTCAGGTAATAAATCATTTGAAAAAAGAGTTGGCGGGCTTGGAAGTGGTCTTGTATACTCGTCCCAAAACCGATGATTCGGTCAAAAAATTTAAACTTCCCGCCAAATGGAAAGTGCGGGAAATAAAGTGGCCCAGATTTTGGACCCAATTCGGTTTATCTTTGGAAATGATCCTCCATCCGGTGGACGTTCTTTTTATTCCGGCTCATACGGTGCCGATTATTCATCCCTCCGGCTGGTTGATGAAACTTTGTGATCATTTGCGAGGAAGAAAGAGAAGATTTAAGACAGTGGTGACTATCCACGGGCTGGAATACGAGTTTTTGCCTGAGGCATATTCTCTATGGGAGAGAATTTATATGCGGACAGTGATAAAAAAATCTTGCCAATGGGCGGATAAAATCATCTCGGTTTCACAAAACACCAAAAAAGATTTGGTAAGACTTTATAAAATTCCCGCTCACAAAATCGAGGTTATCTATGAAGGATATTTTTTTGAAAAATCCGAACAAAAACCCGCCGGTCGGAAAAGGAGAATTTTAAAAAAATATCAGTTGGAAAATCTGAAATATTTGTTGTTTTTGGGAAGAATCGAGGAGCGTAAAAATTTAATCCGCATTATCAAGGCCTTTGAAATCTTGAAGGAAAAACATCAAATCGAGCACAAACTTCTTTTGGCGGGAGGGTTGGGTTACGGTTACAACAAAATTGTAAAATATATTGAAGGAAGTTTTTGTAAAAAAGATATTTATCTGTCGGGGTTTGTGGAAGATCGGGAAAAGCGGGAAATCTTAAAAAATGCCGATGTTTTTCTTTTTCCGACTCTGTACGAGGGTTTCGGTCTGCCGATTATCGAGGCCCAGAGTTTGGGGGTGCCGATTGTCGCTTCCAATAATTCTTCCATTCCGGAAATAATCGGGACAAAAATAAAGCCTTATTTGGTCGATCCTCAAAATCCCGAAGAAATCGCCGATTCGGTTTTTAAAATTTTGAATAATAGGAAAGTGAGAGAAAGATTGGTTAAGCCGGGATTGGAAAATGTAAAAAGATTTTCTTGGGATGATTGCGCTGTCAAGATAGCCGAAGTTTTGCGCGGGTAGATTGTTTTATTCGTTTCGGAGGTCGAATTTTATATCATTTTTTGGGAAAAATTCGGTTTTTTGGAGCTGTTAAAAAGGTTAATAATTAAGAATAAAAAATATGTACAGTATGATATTATGTGGCGGGTCGGGCACTCGACTTTGGCCGTTAAGCAGAAAAAATTATCCCAAGCAATTTCTAAATCTTTATAGTGACAAATCTTTATTGCAAGAAACTTTTTTGCGGATGAAAAAAATAATGCCGGAAAAAAATATTATTTTGATTTCCAACGAAAAAAATTTTTTTAATGTTTTCAATCAAATTAAGGAAATTTGTAAGGATTTCGATCGAGCGCAAATCTTGGTTGAGCCGGAAAGTCTGAACACCGCGCCGGCAATAGCTTATGGAATGAAGCATCTCTATGAAAAAATGGAAATCAAAGATTCCACTCCGGTGATAATTTTACCCGCCGATCATTTTATCGGAAAAAACAAGGAATACTTAGCTTTGGTTAAGAAGGCTTTGCGGGGAGTGGGGGATAATATCGGGACAATCGGGATTACTCCGCTCAAGCCGGAAACCGGATACGGCTACATCAAAAAAGGAATGAAAGTGAAAAGTTTTTTCAAGGTGGATGAGTTTAAAGAAAAACCGGACAAAAAAACCGCTCGGCAATATTTGAAATCAAAAAAATATGTTTGGAATTCGGGAATGTATTTGTTTAATTATCGGACTTTTACGGAGGAGATGGAAAAATACGCTCCGCAGATAGCCGAATTGATGAAGGAAAAAGAGCTTGATTTCCTCAAGAAATTTAAAAAAATGCCGGCGGTTTCGATTGATTACGCCTTGAGTGAAAAATCCGAAAAAGTGGTGGTTTTTGAGGGGGAATTCGGTTGGAGCGATATCGGTTCTTTTGACAGTTTGGCGGATTTGCTTTTGAAAAAGAAAGACCGCGAAAAAAATCATGTCAAAATTGATTCCGAAAATATTTTTATCCATAGCGAAAGCAATAAATTAATCGCCACTTTGGGAGTGAAGGATTTGATCGTTATCGAAAACAATGACAGTATCTTGATTCAAAAGAGGGGTGAGAGCGAAAGAGTCAAGGAAGTGGTCGATTTTTTGAAAAGTAAGAAAATGAAAGAGGTGGATAATAATGTGATTGTTTACAGACCTTGGGGTAAATATGAGGTTTTGATTGACGGGACACATCATAAGGTACGAAAACTGACGATTTATCCGGGAGAGTTTCTCAATAAACAAATGCATCATCATCGAGTGGAGCATTGGGTGGTTATCAAGGGTTCGGCCAAAATAATCAAGGGAGAAGAGGAAATTTTTTTAGGTAAGGATGAAAGTATTTTTATCCCGCACTCCACCAAGCATCAATTGGGTAACCCCGGAAAGATGAATTTGGAAATCATCGAAGTGCAGACCGGAAATTATTTCGGAGATGACGATACTTTCAATTTTTAAAATTTTTTTGAATTTTCGCTTAAGTTTGGTAAGATTAAGATATGAAAACAAAAAACAAAAATTTAATTTGGATTTTTTTGCTCGGAGTTTTTCTGCCGGAGCTGGTTTGGGGTGCGCCGGTTATTGAAAGTATAAGCGGGACACTGGGCAACGGTCAGAGCATAACTGTCTACGGAAGCGGTTTCGGATCCAAAGATCAGGCGCGACCGCAATTATGGGATACGGTGGACAATCAGGTTACTTATCAAGCTTTGACGGACGGGGACACTATTCCTTCCGGCGGAGCCAATCCTTGGCCCGAAAATCAAGACGGATTATTTAAGATGGAATCCACCGATCCGCAACGAAACAGTTTCGGTGGCGAAGTCTACAAAGGTACGGGAATGGGAGTAAAACTCAACAATAAAACAATTGCCAATTCCGGTAAAATATATTTGGCTTGGTGGTTTAAACCGAGTGTTGATCCAAATACAGCCACGACCGGAGGGCATAGTTCCAAATTTGTCAGGCTCAGTAATTCCGGCGATCCGGTCAATAAAACTTTTTCTTGGACGCAGATGAATAATTATGTTTATAGGATCGATGAGGGATATTGTCAACAAAGCGGAGGAAGCTATTGGAATGATTGGCCGGGAGTAGTTGATCAATGGAATTTTCAAGAAGTTTATATGGATGGAAGAAATAGGGTTTACGAAATTTCCGTCAATGGAAATTCTTTGCGAAGCGGAGTTTGGAATCTTTGCAACTCTTTTGATTTTGACGAAGTTTGGAGTTTGGGTTGGGATTCGGGAGGAACGGAGCCTCTAAATATGACTGTTTGGATGGACGATATTTATTTGGACAACACTCCGCAACGGGCGATGATTTGCTCCGGTTCTTCTTGGTCGAGTCGGGGAAATTGTGAAAATCAAATTCCTTCCAGTTGGAGCAGCGAGGGATTAACTTTAACTCTCAATCAAGGCTCTTTTTCTTTGGGCGGACAAGCTTATCTTTATGTTGTGGATGCAACCGGTAGCGCCAACGCCAGCGGTTATCCGCTTACTATCGGTACCACTGTCAGCGGAACCGGATCAGGCTTGAGCAGCCCGACAGGATTGACGGTTTTTTGATATAAAAATATGTGTTTAGCTTTTCCCGGAAAAATTAAAAAGATTACCGGTCAAAATGCCATAGTGGATTTTGACGGAATAGAAAAGGAAATCAATATTTCTTTGCTTGACGACGTCAAAAAGGGCGAGTTTGTGATAGTGCACGCCGGTTTTGCGATTGAAAAAGTTGATGAGGTGGCAGTGGGAGAAATTGATAAATTATTAAATAGTTAATGAGTTGATTAGTTGAGCAGTTATATTAGTACTTTGTTTTAATTTATGCAGAAACTTTTTCAATGATTTTATTTTAATTCGCTAAAATAGGAACGACAAACTGGGGGATGCAAGTAAAATAATCAACATTAAACTGACAGCAGATAGCGTATTTACTCCTCCCAAAAAAGTTTCTTTTTCTTCGGGTTTTCATTTTATACAGCAATTACAAAAAGGAATTCTTTCGGTAAATAAATTCAATTTTATAGCGTTAAAATAGATTTCATTCGATGCCAATTAATTAAAAGAATTGATTTTCTCATAATTCATAATTCTTAATATTTAATTCTCTGCATAGTCTTATGCAAAAAATAATAACTCAAATAAATAAAATTTCTAAAGAAATCGGGCGAGAGGTAAGTTTAATGGAGGTTTGCGGGACGCATACTCAGGCAATCAGCCGTTACGGTATCAGGGAGGTTTTACCCAAAAATGTCAAACTGATAACCGGACCGGGGTGTCCGGTCTGCGTAACGGCCCAGAAAGATATCGATGCGATCGTGAGTTTGGCTTTGGCGGGAATTCCGGTAGCCACTTATGGGGATATGCTTCGGGTGCCGGGATATTTCGGTAGCTTGGATCAGGCGCGAGAAAAAGGTGCTCAAGTTTTTGCTGTTTATTCTGTTGACGAAGTTTTGGATTTGGCGGGAAAGAACAATGAAGTAGTTTTTTTCGGTTTGGGATTTGAAACGACTACGCCGATGACCGCTTGGGCAATTCAAACAGTCGAGAGATTGGCAAAAAATAATTTTTCGGTTTATTCGACACATAAAATATTTTTGCCGGCTATGGAGGAGTTACTTAGAAGCGAGAAGATAAAGATTGACGGTTTTATCGATCCGGGTCATGTGAGTGCGATAATCGGTTCGATACCTTATCAAAAATTAAAAATCCCTCAAGTAATTACCGGTTTTGAAATGCAAGATGTGCTGGAGGGAATTTTTTTATTGCTCAATCAAATTAAAAATAACGACTTGAGGGTGCTTAATCAATATTCGCGAGTGGTAAAGACGGGGGGTAATAAAAAAATTCAGAAGATAATTCAGGAAGTCTTTGAAATTAGTGATGGGGAGTGGCGGGGATTCGGGATAATTTCCGGTTCGGGATTGGAAATCAAAAATAAATATCAAAAATTTGATGCTAAAATAAAATATCGAGATATTTTGAGTAAAGTCGATTTTTCCAAATCCAAAGATCCGGCCGGTTGCAAGTGCGGAGATGTGATTCGTGGATTAATAGAACCTAAAAAATGCACCATGTTTGGTAAAATTTGTACTCCCGATAATCCGGTCGGACCGTGTATGGTTTCAGTGGAGGGGGCCTGCAATGTATCTTTTCGCTATGCAAAATAGATTGTTCGTATTATTGGTAATAATATAATAATGATTACAAAAAGTAATCAACAGATAAAACCTTATCTACTTAATCTATTTAAATTGGAAATATAATAAATGCCATATATCCTTATATGGCATTTTGTGATAATATATGAATGTATGAATAATCGGAGATAAAAAATAAAAATATGTCCAAGATAAAACCTCACGAAATAGATAGTAAAGAAAAGAAAGAAATAATAAACGATATGTTTGAAGTTATTGAATGTTTAAAAACCAAACAGGAAATAATCGATTTTCTTTTGGGACTATTTACAGCCAGCGAAGCATTGATGATGGCTAGAAGAATCCAGATTGCCAAGTTGATTTTAAATAAAAAAAGTTATTCGGATATAAGAGAAAAAGTTGGAGCTAGCAGTCATACTATTCAGAGAGTGGAGCAATGGCTGTATAATAACGAGGGGAAAAACGTTACTTGGCTAAAAAAATGCTTGGTGGGCGAAGATAAAAAAGAAAAGAGCTCCAGGCGCTATCGTTACTCGACAAGTTCACTGGACAAATATGCCCATCATCGATTTATTAAGGATTTATTTGGATTATAGATATTTATAAAGATTGCCATATATCCTTATATGGCAATAAGATGAATTTAAGGTGTAAAAATGATATAGAAAAAGAATAATTAATTCAGAAGCAAAAGAATAACATTTATTACATTTGCATATTCGTGTATAAGTATTAAATTTGCATCATTTTTATGATAAAAAGACGATATGACAATAAAACAATATAGCAATATAACATTAGATATGGGCGGAGGCGGATTGAAATCGGCGGAGATTATCTCGAATATCAGAAAAAGTTTTCCCAAATCTTCGAGGTGGAAAAATATCGAAGATGATGGGGCGAGTTTTGAATTGGGAGATTCCTCGATTGAGCTCGGGACAGATTTTTTTGCAAAAAAATTGGTTTTTACCACGGATGCTTTTATTGTTGATCCGATTTTTTTCCCGGGAGGCGATATCGGTAAAATTGCGATTTGCGGGACGATAAACGATTTGGCAGTAATGGGGGCCAAGCCGATCGGAATATCTTTGAGTTTGGTAATAGAAGAAGGTTTTTCAGCGGAAGATTTAAAAAAAATAATGCAATCAATCGGAGCAGTCTCAAAAAAAACGGGCGTGCCGGTTGTAACCGGCGATACCAAGGTGACCGAAAAAGGAAAAATTGATAAGATAGCCATCACTACGGCGGGAGTAGGTTTGGCGCAAAAGATAATTCCCAACAGCGGAGCCAAAGCGGGAGATTTGATTATTTCCTCGGGAGATTTGGGGGAACATGCGGTGACGCTTTTGGCTCAGCGGTTTAATTATCAAACCAAAATCAGGAGCGATTGCCAGCCCTTAAACAAAGAATTGGAAACAGTGGGAAAATTTTTGAATGCTTGCAAGGATCCGACACGGGGCGGATTGGCCGCCAATCTGAATGAAATAGCCGATAAGTCGAAAGTTAAAATAATTTTGGAAGAAAAAAGTTTGCCCTACAAGAAAGAAGTGGTGGCGGTGACGGAGCTTTTGGGTTTGGACAAATTTTCCCTGGCTTCCGAAGGGCGTTTTATCGCTTCGGTTTCGGAAAAAAATATTGATAAAGTTATTAAAATTCTCAGAAAATTTAATCGAGAGGCCGGAGTAATCGGAAAAGTGGATAAGGGCCGAGGAGTTTTTGTCCGGACAGAGTTGGGTAGTTTGAGAAAAATTGAATCTCCGCGGGGCAAATTAATTCCGCGGATCTGTTGACAAAAATATTTTTTTGTGTTTCAGTTAAAATTAATCTTTTCTTCCTCAATCATTAGGAGGTGCGGATATGTTAATAGGAACGTTTTTGGCTATTTTTTTTGGAATAATCTCAATCGCCTTTTTTCTGGCGAAGAAGATTGATAAAAAAAATGAAAAGATAAAAAGGGAGGAGATGGCCAAGCTCTGTTAGTTTTCAGCCGGAAGGGGTAAACAGCCCTTTCCGGCGCTATTGTTTTTTTGTCGGAAATCGTTTAAAATTAAGGATATGAGAAAAATGAGAAAAAAAATCAGAATAATTTGGATAATTATTTCCGTCATCGCGGTTGTGTCAATGATCGGTTTTTTGATTTTGCCGGCCTTTACGGGATATTAAAACATAAATAAAATTTTTTAAGAATTATCTTCAATGCGCGTTGTTATTTCAATAGCAGTTTTTTTGGTAATAGCCGGAGGAGTGGCTTTTTTTTCTGTTCCGGCGATCAAAGAGGCTCGGCGTTCAAAAATGATTGAAGCGGAAATTGAAAATTTGCGAACTGAGGCGGAGAAAATAAATTCGGAAAATAATTTTTTGAGGGAGAAAATCGAATATCTGAAATCCGATCATTTCAAAGAAAGTGTGGCCAAGGATCGATTGAATCTTAGAAATAAAGGTGAAAAGGTGGTGGTGGTTCAACCCAACGCGGAAAAAGAAGATAATTCCAAAAAAACGCTTGGCGAAGAAACGACTACGGAAAGTTTCGGCGATGAAACGGAGAAGCCCAATTATAAAAAATGGTGGGAAATCATAATGAAATAAGAAATTTGTTTTTAACAGAGAGAAGTGGGATATTATTCCAAGAAGACAGGGTTTTAAAAAATGAGTAAAGAAAAAGAACTATTCAAAAATAAAATAAAAAAAATAAAATGGCCGACTTTGGTGGGAGGAATTTTTTTGTTTTTATTTTTGGTTTCCTCGGTTTTGATTGTTGCGATTTATCGTTTTGGGAATTCTTTTACGTTGCCAAAATATTTGGATGAGCGGATTTTTCTACCGGCGGTGATTATTGATAAAAAAGAAACTATTTCAATCGGGGAGATTAACAATAATCTTGCTTCGATAAAGAGTTTTTACGAAAAACAAGATTTTTCATCTCTGGGCATTCGAATCGATTTCAGTACTCAAGATGGTAAAAAAAGGCTTAAAATAAGGGAAAAAGAGCTTATTAACAAAATGATAGAGGACCGTATGATTGAAAAATTATCTCATGACAGAGGGATAGCGCTTAGCGATAAAATGGTGAGCGAAAGACTTTTGCGCGAGTTAAATGAATCCGGCAATGAAAAGGAGGTAAAAGAGAGCCTAAAAAATCTTTACGGCTGGTCATTGGATGACTTCAAAAATAAGGTGGTTAAGCCCGATTTGTATAAAGATGAGTTGATGAAATGGTTGGAAGAAAACGACGGTAAAGAAAAAAAGGAGTCTTCCAAGCAGAAGGCGGAAAAAATACTGGAAAGATTGAAGAGCGGAGAGGATTTTGAAACTCTGACCAAGGAGGTTTCCGAGGGAAATACTTCCGATTCCGGAGGGAAATTGGGTTGGTTTAAGGAGGAACAGATCTCCAAAGAGATAAAGGATCGAGTGATTAAGTTGGAAAGCGGGAAAGCGAGCGATGTGTTGGAGAGCGGTTTGGGTTATCATATTGTCAAGCTAAATGAGATTAAAGAGGCGGATGGCGAAAAAACTTACAATATCAGTCAAATATTTTTCCCAAAAAAATCTTTTGCCTTATGGTTGAGTGAAAAAATAGAAGAGACCGGGGTTAGCGTTTTAATTTCCGATTATGTTTGGAACAAAGAGACCGGACTGGTGGAGTTTAAGGACAAATCCATGGAGGAATTTGAAAAAAAGGCTTTGGAAAATTTTCAGGGAGATCATTCTTATATGACTTTTTGATTTAGGGTAATTTTTTGTAAAAAATAAACCCTTTTTAATATATGGAACTGGTCTTGTGTCTGAAAATGTGCTAATATATTATTGAAATGCCGATGGGGAATTTTTTAAAAGGTTTTTCGTCGGAAAACATCGAATGTTTAATAAATAATTTTTTAAAATTAATATTAATGTTTTGGGGTGAAAAAACACCTTAAAGCAGAAAAAAAGTATGCCAAAAGCCAAAGTAGATGAAAATTTGTGTATCGGATGCGGAACTTGTGAAGCAGTTTGTCCCGGAGTTTTTAAAATAGATCCCGAAAAGGGAAAGTCAGTGGTTATTTCGGAGGAGTGCGGAGATTGCAATTGTCAAGAAGTTGTGGAGGCTTGTCCGGTTAATGCTATTTCTACTGAAGAATAGTTTCCAGCCGGTTAAAAATTTTCAACAGCGTATGTGAGTTAGTCAGGTTTTTTAGAAGCGGATTTTTTAAATTGGTAATTTTTATTTTTTTGTGTTTTTTTATTTTCCCGCCATATTTCAATCTATTTTTTTCGTCCTAATTCTGGGTTTTATATCCTATTACGGGAATTTTTTTTGGCTTTTGTTTTTTGTTTTTTTGGTGTATGTCTTTTTGACTTTTCGACCAACAGCCAAGACTTGGGACGGTTGGTATATTGGGTTGATTTTTTTTATCTCCGCTTGGACAATTCTGCATCTTATCGATTATGATATTGAAAGGAGGATTTTTGTTATTTTGGCCGGGTTGGTTAATTATTTTTTGATTTTCGGGATATATCGGATAAAGTCCAAGCCGGACAGTCGAACAGCCAAGGCTGTAATAGCGATGTCTCTGATGGCGGTAGCTTTCTTGTTTTTTACGGCGACTTACGGAGTTTATTTGAATTTTGACGTTTCCGCTTGGACACTAATGGTTTTCTATTTTGTGAATATCGGCTTGATGAGTTATCAATATTTCTTGTTAATCGGAGAAAATCGTAAAAAAATTGCCGCCTTATACAGCTTGATTTTGGGCTTTGTATCTTTGGAAATGGCTTGGATTGTTAATTTTTGGCCGTTCGGCTATCTGACTACGGGTGTAATTCTCTTGATGTTTTATTATATAATCTGGGATATCGCCCAAAATTATTTTTTGAATATTTTATCGATTAGAAAAGTGGTTATCAATCTGATTTTTTTCCTGCTTACCTCGGCGGTCGTTCTGTA
>LFRM01393132.1_pt1 | contig 10884 bp, 9 predicted proteins | sample 618341 | NCBI WGS metagenome assembly LFRM01 (sample SAMN03654438, study PRJNA283298) | anaerobic digester metagenome | isolation source: pool of bioreactors CSTR01a, CSTR02a, and CSTR03a thermophilic anaerobic... | place: Denmark: Kgs. Lyngby | collected 2014-05-21
AACCCCTGTTTGAGCAAGATCAGTAAAAAACTCTATAGGAGCAACTTTCCAGCCGTAAAGAAGGCCAGCTGCACAGGTGTAGCCGGCAATCATCACACATGCCCCTGTAATTACTGCCTTTTTTCTGTTCTGTCTCATCTTGCCTACCAAAAAACCCTCGATCCCCTTAATTAAAAATGTAAAAGGAGCCCAAAGAGGATATCCGAGCACAATATCTGCAAGCGCGCCACCAATGCCGCCGCAAATTGCACCATATTTAGATCCCATTAGAAGAGCAATACAATATAACGCCCCCTCGCCAAGATTGAAATAAATTCTATATCCTGGCATAGGAACATGGATCATGGTGGCAACGGCAACAAGACCAGCAAAAAATGCTCCAAGCGCGATTTCTTTTGCTCCGCCTCGAGATGAAGACACCATCCTTCGCCTCCTTCGTCACAACTAAATCATCCAGATGCTTATTTGCGTACAAACAAACTCGTCTCGAAATATCTCCGTTGGAGCATATATTCTTTATATCACACCCGCTGAGCTTTGGATAATACCAGCACTCGAGTCAAAGGCTATTTTTTGGTATGTTGTTTCATTACAAATAATTAAATCATATACAAAGCTAAGTCAAATTGCAAAGACTTGTTAGTACGGGAATAAGTAAAGGCCCAGCTTTAGCGCTTCTTTTAGCAGGGCCATTTCTATTTTTACTTAAACGTATGAAGTTGCATGTCAGGTATTACTTCGCCATTGGGACTTTCTGATCAGTTCTAAAGTACCTGTAAGATTTTCACAGACTAAAGTGATTTCTGAAAACTCGTCTCATCAATTCAACATCAGAGTCAAACCCAAACCATAATTTAAAAGCAGCAGCCGCTTGATGAATCAACATTCCTTCACCACCCAAAGTCCTGCAACCAACTGATTTAGCGTCAGCCAATAACTTCGTCACCGGAGGATTGTAGATGACATCACAAACAAATTGACCTGGGCGCAAAAATTCGGGCAGAATTAATGACTGTCCTTCTGTTTCTCCCTTCATGCCAACTTTTGTTGCATTAACAATTATATCTGCCTCATCAATGCCTTCCGGCGGCACGGGCTTGTTATTTAAGGGTCTCCATTCACATTTCCCAGGAAAGAATTTTTCAACCCTGTCGGCCAAATACATGGCTCTACTCTTGCTGTTATTATAAATAATTACTCTAGGAACCCCAGCATTAAGGAAGGCAAAGGTAACTGCTTTTGCAGCACCACCAGCACCAACAATGAGCACTGTTTTACCTTGTGGGCTTGTATTAAATTCTTCGATAAAAGAATTTAAAAAGCCGATGCCATCGGTATTGTAACCCACTAACCCTTTTTCGGTGGTAACAATCGTATTAACTGCACCACATTGAGCCGCGCTTTCATCCAAACCATCCAAAAGCTCAATAACCTCTTCTTTATAAGGCATCGTTACGTTAGCACCTATTATATTAAATACACCCATAGATTCTATAGCATGGGACAAGTCCTCAAAGCTTTGTACTTCAAGTGGGAAATATAAATTATTCATCTTCTTTGAGTCAAAAACGGTGTTATGAAGCAACGGTGATAAAGTATGCTTTAAGGGATTTCCAAAAATCACTATATACCTTGTACTGACATCCGGACAAAACATCTTTCTCATCCACCCTTATATTCTTAGTAACCAACGGCCAAGACTTGTTGCATACTATGTTAATCTCACTAGATGCAAATTTTCCCGCTAGCACAACATCCATGTGATGTATATTTTCACAATAGTCATCCTTTGACCTTTACCCCATACACCTAGTTGCCTAAATAAGAATCATACAATACTTGATACACTTTCTTCAAATCGTCCGCGGGTATTTGCCCTGGCGCCGAAGAGGCAACACCCACTGCAAACGTCAAATCCGAACCGAAAAGCCAACCGGCGATTCGGGTTATAGAACCCAACGCTCCCATGGACATGGTAATTAAGGGAGTTTCAGGAAACTCACGCCTCGCCAGTAATGTAGCCGAGAGCAATGTCAATATGTCTTCCATGGACTGGGGCATGACTGCTACCTTAGCGATATCGCCACCAAAGGCGATTTCTTTGGCGATGGTCGCAAATATGACTTCCTTGGAAGGGGTCTTATTGAAATCATGAAAGGAAACGATGAGATAAACGCCGTTGGAAGAAGTAATTTGTTTTAATTTCTGGATTTTACAGTAGCCGTTTATAAGTTCGATATCAATAATGTCCACCAAATTATTCTCAATAGCCTCCATATATAAAACATCCCTCGTTTTGCTTGCCACTTTTTGAAAGCCACCCTCAAGATGGCTCCTGCAAGTCAAAAGCAAAGGGATGTCGTTGGTCAACCTTCTGATTTCTTTAAGCATATTCAAAGAAGTTTGCCTGTCAGTTATGAAGTTCCAGGCATCAGATCTAAGCTCGATAACATCAGGAGACCCTCCAACTGCTGTTTTTGTTTCCTCTAAGACAGCATCGGGCGTTTTTTCCACCAAAGGGAAGCAAATTAGTGGTTTATCTCCCCCAAGCTCTCTGCCCCTAATGATAACTGGCTTGGCTGCTTTTGGTCTCACAAATTGCCCCTTCCTCTTTTTAGATTAGACGAGGAATTTATAAAAAGCAAAGGATACTATCTCTCATCTGTATCTTTTGTGTAACATAGAGTACGTTGTTTATTGCTATTTATTACAAAGTAAATATTGCATTTCAACCGATTTTATAATTTCTTGTTTTCTACTTATATTATGCTATGTTCCCAAAAATCGTAGAAATAACACCTTCAACAAAACTCATCGAGCGTGTCTTAAAGTATACATTCATTCTTTAACAGGAATACTAATTTTCATTAATGGCGCATGCTGCTGAGCTCCATATACGTCCGTATCTCCTACGCTGCCCGAGTCAACATGTCTTTTCATAGTAACCTTAAAAGCCAAGGCTTGGTCAAAAAAAACGAGATGAAATACATCTTCTTCTTTAACATTATACAATTTACAAATTAATTCCTTTGTAATTACACCTGAATTTTTAACCAAAAAATAGCTTTCCTTGCTTTCAAAAATTACATCCAATGTCAATTCAAATGGACCAGCATTTTTGCTCCTTAAAACCTTAGCGAGATCATAGAGCGAAACTGTTTTACTCATAAATATACCTCCACTTATCAAAGATCAACAAATTTAGTAGAAAACAACTCACATGGATCGGCAACAAAGTCCAAATGATAAATGGTAAATTTATAAACAGGACCAAAAGGAATATCTGATGGAGAATACAAAAATGCGAGATTTCCAGCAGTAGCTTTTCTTCCTTTATAAGGGAAATGCATTAATGTAGACCTAACAGCTGCACAAATGGTATTTGCTAACTCCTGCGTGACGGCAACAACTTCAATCACAATGCCAAGTTCATGACTAACTTCTGTCTCTGGTTCAAGAGGTCCCATTACGCCATTCTTGCCATAAAGGTGAAACAAAATTTTGTATTGATCGTTTGGTATCTCGTAAAAATAGTCACTTACTTGTTCAATGACTTCTCCTTTAATTTCCTCTATGTTACTTATCATAATGGGATCCCTTATTCCTGCAATAACCAGAGTCCGATAGGCAATCTGTGCAGCCCCTTCTAATTTTATGGTATACCTTTCGCTTTTTAGATATTTACTACCCGATACCTTAACGATACCTTCTTTAAATTGTTCAAATGTGCAGCCTGATAGATCTAGCTCAAAGCCAGGTCCTAGCAAATGATAGGGATGATCTTTCTCATAAAGAGTGTGTGCTGCCACAGAGGTGGTGTAGCATTTTCTCTTTTCGTTTAAAGGCTCTACTAAAAAATGGTCGTCCCTTAAATATCCCATTATGCAATCCTTGGTCGTTCCTGGTTCGGCACATAAAGCTCCACATTCTAGTATCTTGCCAAGATGGTAGGCCAATCCTGAATCAAAGCCTTTATAAATAGGGTAAGCTGCAAATACTGAAGGATCATAGGCTCTACCTGCAACAATAAGCTGAGCTCCATTCTCTAGGGCCATAACAATCGGCTCATGACCCATTTGCCCAACAATATTGTTTGTTTGATCAAGAGCTTCCTTAGTCAATTCAGGAGCAGGGCCAAGTGGTTTGATTTCATTTTTTGCAATTTTTTCTCGAACATGTGACTTGTCCACATCAGCATATATTACGGCTGTTTTGAAATTGAGTCCTTTATCGCTTACAATCTCTTTTATTATATCCATTGTCCATTCCACGTGAGGCTTCGCTCCTGCACCCCCAGCTGATCCAATGATAACTGGTATTTGCATTTCATAACCAGCAATAAGCATCGGTTCCAAATCTTTTTTTGTAGCCTGCCTGCTTACAATGCCTACCCCAGCTCCTAACTTATGCGGACCAGCATCGGTAGAGCCAGCATCAACTGCTATAAGATCAGGTTTTCTTTTTAAGCCATTCTCAAAAGAATTTCTTGGATAACCATAGCCCAAAATACCACAAGGTGATAGTATTTTTAATTCCTTCATGCTTTTAATTCCCCTCTATCTTTAGTAATCATCAGAAAAACTCTACTAAATATGAACCATTTTCTTCGAAATTATAATTTAATGTTAAAAATATATTTAAATCACTTAGCATAAATATAACTTTCATTATTAATATTGATTAATGTTGTCGTCTTTTCGTAACCATACAAAGAACTACTAGTATCGCTAATCCGCAAAAATCAGAAAGCGTTCCCGGATAAAGCAATCCTAATGCACCAACTAGAGCTAAAATACGTTCATACCAACGAAGAGGAGCCATCATATAGTTCTCTGCAGCAGATGCAAGCAAGAAAACGCCAACGATCGCTGAAATGATAGCCTGGATCGTTACCAACCAACTAGATACATTTGTTAATAATATCTCCGGAGCTAAAATGAAGATAAAGGGTACGATAAAACCGGAGAGAGCTAATTTAACTGCCGAAAATGCAGTTTTATTGGGATCTGATCCAGCTAAGCCAGCTGCAGTATAAGCCCCCACACAAACAGGAGGTGTTACTGTCGCAAGTGCAGCAAAGTAAAAAACAAATAGATGCGCATCCAAGGGATTAACGCCAAGTAAAACTATAGCAGGAGCGGCAACAACGCTAGCCATAACATAACTTGCAGTTGTAGGCATTCCCATACCGAATAAAATTGTTATAACCATGGTTACTATAAGCGTTAGTACTAGGTGGCCTTTAGTAACTGCAATAATTGCATCCCCTATGCGAAGGGCAACGCCAGTTGCGCCCATTGTGCCAACGACAATACCTACTATAATACATGCAATAGCAACCGAAAGAGCCCCTTTGGATCCATCTTCAAGGGTAGCTATTAGAGTCTTGAAGTCTAATCGATCTGACTTTTTAACAAAGCTAAGTACAATACAACTGAATATACCCCAACACCCTGCATAAAGAGGATTATAACCCTTGACTAACAGGTACACTATAACAAAAAGTGGAATTGCCTTATAACCACTAGTCAAAAGTACATCCTTGACATTGGGTAACGTATTTTTAGGAAGACCTTCAAGACCCAATTTTGAAGCTTCCAAGCTAAGGGAACACCAAATACCCCAAAAGTAGAGAATTGCAGGAACAACCGCCGCCATTAAAACCATAAGGTAAGGAATGTTAAGAGTATCAGCGATAATAAAAGCTGCGGCTCCCATAATGGGGGGCATAATTTGGCCACCCGTAGAAGCGGCTGCTTCTACGGCTGCAGCAAAGTGCGGTTCATAGCCTATTCGTTTCATAAGTGGAATCGTAAATGTACCTGTAGTAGCCACATTAGCAGATGTACTGCCACTAATCGTTCCCACAAGAGCACTAGACAATACTGCGATTTTTGCAGGTCCGCCTTTTCGATGTCCAGTCAAAGCCATAGCGATATCATTGAAAAATTCAGAAGTTTTTGTAGAACTCAAAAAAGCTCCAAACAAAACAAACAGATATATATAAGTGGCAGAAACTCCCGTCACAAGACCAAAGAGGCCATCAGTTGTAAGATATAGTTCTTCAATAATTCGTGAAATTGATAAACCAAAATGCTGAAGTGGACCAGGTAAATAACGCCCAAAATAAGCGAAAGGCAAAAAGAGAAAGCAAAAGCTAGGAAGGACATAACCAAGAACGCGACGTCCCGCTTCAAAAACTAATACAATGAAAATTCCGCCCAGTACTAATTCATAGTTATATACAATCCCTGCTCGAAGAGCGATATCTTCATAACTTAAAAAAACGTATAGAGAGCAACCGGCAGCGGCTAAAGCTAGTACCCAATCCACTAATGAAATTTTGTTTCTTAATGAACTTTTAGCTCCAGGATACAAAAGGAAGATCATAGCCAGGATAAAAGCTACATGGAAACTTCGTTGCTGCATTGTAGGCAACACTCCAAAAAAAGCTGTATAAAGCTGGAACACGGCAAGAGAAACAGCTAAAATACTGATAATTTTGCCCGAAAAGCCATTTAAAGTTCGCCGTTTACTAACTTTATTAGAAACATCTTTATCATCAGACACACCCGATGATGAAACAAAAGGTATAGGAGAACTCACAAAAAACACCCGCCTCTTCAATTTTCTAAGTACATAAAGGCTTATCTTCTTTGTAACAATCTATTTAACTAAGCCACATTCCCTATAATACTTTAGTGCTCCTGGATGTACTTCTATTGAACAGCCATTAAGTGCATTCTCGATGCTGAAATTGGCAAAGTAACTCGGAAGACGATCTTTCAAAAGTTGTGAATTTTCATACATCATCTTAACAGTCTTATAAACAACGTCTTCATCCATATCAGCATAGGTAATTAAGGCTCCAATTGCAGCAACAGTAGGGATATCTTGGTCGTATCCTTTGTAAGTGCCAGCAGGTATAACTGATAGAGTAAAGAAAGGATATTGCTCCAGAATTGCATCGCGGTGTTCTGGATCAATAGGCAAAAGGCGTACATTCTTAGTAAGCATTTCTTGGATTTGAGCGTTTGGATAGGTAGTAAACCATATATGGCCATTGACAGTGCCTGTCTGAAGAGCTTCTACGACCTCTGAGCGACCATAGCGATCAATCTTAATGTCTTCATCTTTTATGCCATAAGCGCCAAGCACAATGCGACAATTCGTTTCTATGCCACCACCAATAGGACCAAAGTCAACCTTCCTGCCTTTGAGGTCAGCGATAGAATCAATTCCCTCGCCGCTTACCAAGACATGAGCTGGCATTGGATAAACCGCCGTCACAAAACGAAGTTGTTTAAGAGGGCGTCCTTCAAATCCACCAATCCCTCTATAAGCCTCGTCGAGTGCTGCAGATTGCGCAAGGCCAAATTCCACATCCTTCTTTGATAGTGAAATTAAATTCTTCGTAGAACCACCCGTGACGGCCGTGTAGTTGATACCGATTTTTAATTGATTTCCCACTTGAGCTATTGTATTGCCTATTAAGTAAAAACCGCCCCCAATACTGCTGGTGCCAATTCGAACAAATTCTGCGGCATAAGAAGCCCCCAAAAAAGAACCAACAATAACAAACGCCATCAAAATACTTGCTGCAATTTTTCGATACATGTGTATACCTCCTTTTATTTTAAATATAACTTTTTTAATGTAATTTAACGTTACAATCTTACATTCCATCGCGCAAAAGTGACAAAGATCATTTTTGACAGCTTATTCTTTATTTATTTAACCTGTTTCTCATTTGGCACAATGGTTTCTAAGCTTCCAGGAAAACCCAATTGATATGAAATTTCCTCAGCTGCAACTCTGACTTCATCAATTATTTCTTTTGTTATGTCAAAACGAGAAATAGGTCCACTAAGGCTCAAGGACGCTAAAATTTCACCTTCTTTATCAAAGACTGGTGCGGCTACGGCTACCACTTCCATGTCTCGTTCTCCATAACTTATCGCATACCCTTCTTCCCTTATCTTCGCAAGTTCCTTTTTAAAGAGGGCGGCATCGGAGATAGTGTTTTTCGTCAGAGGTTTAAGTTGTGTATGGGAAATTACTTTTTCGATAAAATCATTTGGCTGCCATGCCAATAACACTTTTCCGGCAGCACCACAATAGGCAGGAACTTTCTGACCCAAGTGAACCACTTGTCTTACGAGGTGTATACCTTCTACCTGTTTTATGCACACTCGTTCAAAACCGTCTAGAACATAAAGGTTTACGGTTTCTCCTGTTATGTCACGCAATCGCTCCATTACAGATCGGGCAACATAATTGATGTTCATAGTATTAGTTACGATAGAGCCTAAATGAAAGAGCTTTACGCTTAAGCGATATTTGTTGGTTTTTGAATCTTGACAAACATAACCTTCTTCCTGGAGCACTTGAAGGAGCCAATGTACAGAGCTTTTTGGTAAATCAACCTTTCTGGATATTTCACTTACACCAAGAAAAGGCTCCTCCAGCGAGAAGGCCGATAGGACTTTTAGGGCACGACGAATTGAAGTACCTCCTACTTTTTCTTTCATCTGATGCACGCACTCCCTTGGGACATGCTAATGGTGCTCTGCCTTTGCTTTCTCCAAACCATCGCGGCTTTGATATCTCATCGATATCTCTTCGTCAGTGAGATAACGCGATTCCAAATCTCTGATCTCATCTAGCGCTACAAAGTTGGCAAACTCCTCAAAGCTGATCACGCCAGGCAGACCCTTTATGGTGCCCTTCTCCTTTATGTACTCCAGAGCCTGCTTTACGCCCCACGCAGCTGCCATAGTGGCAGTAACAGGAATGCTAACCCTGGCAGCTCCCCATTCTTGAAGTTCTTGAATGGTAACAAGAGGCGTTCTTCCGCCCTGAAGCAAATTTATAGAAACAGGAGCGTCGATCTCCTTTATCACTCGTTTTATTCCTTCAACGGAGGTTACAGCTTCGACAAATATCAGATCGGCCCCGGCTTTGGCGTACATATTTCCACGGCGAATTGCCTCATCTATACCCAAGACCATATAAGCATCGGTCCGAGCGTTGATTACAAAATCTGGGTCTTTGGCAGCTTCCCTAGCCGCCTTGATTTTTAGAACCATTTCCTCGGCCGATATGCATTGTTTTCCCGTAATGTGACCACACCTTTTGGGGCTGACTTGGTCCTCCAGATTGATGCCCGCTGCACCTGCGGCCTCAAATTCGCGAACAGTATAATAGGTGTTTACTGCATTCCCAAACCCGTTATCACCATCGGCCATTACAGGAATATCCACGGCATGACAAACATTACGCGTAATTTCAAGCATCTGCGTACTGCTTAAAATGCCAATATCGGGTAGTCCTAATAAAGATGCCGCGAAGCCAAATCCAGAACACTGAACTGCCTTAAAACCAGCAGCTTCAATCAAGCGTGCCGAAAGGACGTCATAGGCACCAGGCATTACCAAGATCTCTGGGTCGTTAATCATTTTCTTTAAAAGAGTGGTTCTCCTCATCCAAGTCACCTCAATGTTCAATAATATGGAACATAGTATTATTATGTTGAACCTTAATTGTATTTTATCACTCTTATGGGTTCTGTCAAGCTTCGTCCTAACAAAAAATATATGAATGTTCAAATATTCCTATACCACAATGTCGTAGATTAAGGATTATAATTCAGAGGAAACAATTTGACACGATAAACAGGAGGATAGAGGAAACATGAGTTACGTTACCGGGTTTGTCAATTGTAAAGCTTACAACACCGTCAAAGTTGGTCAACCCTTTGAAGCCTTTTTGGTTGTCCAAGGGAAGGTGGCATCGTTGGGATCGAGCAAAAAAATCACCGAACTGGCAAAATCCTTGGAAGGAGACGTCGTAGATTTAAACGGAAAATGCGTTTTGCCGGGCTTCATAGATTCCCACCTGCACATAGACGAGCTTGGAATGTACCTGAACTCGCTGGACCTGAGGGACACAAAAAGCATAAAAGAGCTTCAGAAAAGGCTGAAAGACTTTGCCTCAAATGCGACGACGTCGTGGATCTTGGGACATGGCTGGGACCAGGAGCTTTTCAGCGAAAAAAGATGGCCAACCAAGGACGACCTGGACGCAGTAGAAAATAAAAGGCCTGTAGTCTTTTCCCGGGTGTGCCTGCACGCAGCCGTCTTAAATTCCAAGGCTTTAGAAGTTACGGGCATCTCATCCCCCACCGGTATAGTTGTCGAGGGAGACTTTCAGCGCACCAGGGACGCCTTCAAGCAAAGTCTTTCGCTTGAAGAGTGCAAAAAGATGCTAAAAGATGCTCTAGTTTACGCTTCAAGCCTGGGATTAACATGCCTGGGGTTCGTAAGCTGCGACCGAAAGACACTGTCCGCACTGATGTCTATGTGGTACGAGAAAGAAATTACAACAAGGGTCAGGGTATATCTAGAACCAGGCAAAAGATGTCAAACTGGAGAAAGGATGTACGAGGACATCGAACTCCTCGATGCTATCGAAAAGCTCGGCATAAAAAGGGGCTTTGGCGACGATGTGTTTAAAATACAGGGGATAAAAATCCTTGCCGACGGATCGCTAGGTGCCCGCACCGCATGGCTGACCAAACCTTACGCAGACCAACCGGACCAGCAGGGATTTCCAAACATTGGCAAGGAAGAGCTCACTGAACTGGTAAAGCTGGCAGATGCCACCGATTTGCAACTGGCCATTCACGGGATCGGCGACGCCACTATAGACATGATATTAGACATATTTCACGAAGCTAAAATATATAACCGCGGGCATAGAATCGAGCATCTTTCCATTTTAAGGCCCGATCAACTTAAACGCATGAAGGACTTGGGACTATATGCCTCAGTTCAACCTCATTTTGTAATTTCCGATTGGTGGGCGATGGAAAGATTGGGCATG
>LFRM01024843.1_pt1 | contig 10881 bp, 5 predicted proteins | sample 618341 | NCBI WGS metagenome assembly LFRM01 (sample SAMN03654438, study PRJNA283298) | anaerobic digester metagenome | isolation source: pool of bioreactors CSTR01a, CSTR02a, and CSTR03a thermophilic anaerobic... | place: Denmark: Kgs. Lyngby | collected 2014-05-21
CTTTGACCACATTTTCTCCCTTATACCAGCCGCGAAGGACGAGAGTCTTTCCACGATAGTCCGTAATACGAATACCTCGCTGAATCACATGAGCCCGTCCTTCAGCCGCCGCGCCCTCAAGCCGCAATGCATACTGCCCCTCTACCTTATTCTCCGTATCCAGAGAGATGGTGTAGGGCGAGCTGTCCCGCGGTTCAATGCGCTGCAGCCATTCGGACGGTTGCCGCAAGTCCGTGAGCAGTTCAAATCCGCCGTTGCGAACCAAGTTCACCGCCGATTCGGAGGCACAGACCCACTGTACAAGACCAATGAGGAGAAGCGGGATCAAGACCACACCCGGCGTTACCCTATGTCTTCCGGTTATTTCTACCACCCCTTATCAGAAGAACTCGGTCAGGCCGCTGACTCTGTGTTTCATGTCCTGCATACAAAACCCTTCTGAAAACCGAGCGAATGGATTCTATGTTGCTCGATTTGCGGCAAAGGCATCATCCTCCGACGATAATACAGGAGTCGCATCGTTGTACGGGGAAATTCTTTGTATGCTCAATATGTCACCGCAAGAGAGGAGTGTGATCATGCTCATCATCCATAAGGTCATCGTTTCCGTCTCCGTGGTCTTACTCATCGGCCTGCAAGGATGTCTGGCCCACGCTGAAGAACCCGGAGCCTCAGTAGAGTATCTGTTTGTGGATGATTTCAGTGAGGACGTGCCCAGAGCGACACCCGCAAAGTGGAAAGTCTATGCCTCTGCCGGGTACGTCACCGTAGTGTCCGATGCGACAACCGGTCGCGCCATGCGCATCACATCCGATCCGAGCCGTCAGAATACATCCGCCAGCGCCGCGTTTGCAGAACCCCTGGCTAGGGAGACCAGGATCTTAGTTGTCGAGCATCTGGTTCACTCCAGCCAAGAGAAAAACAACATGTACGTCAGCAAAGATGGCTCTCACCGCCTTCATTGGTGGGTCTCCGCCAATCATCTGTATTTCAACCGCGGCGTCGGAGATCAGCGCACTTCGGTCAGACTTGCGCCGCTGCAAGAGGGCTGGAATCGGATTCGCCTTGTAGCCGACATCGACACTCAGACTGTAGTCTTCTACGTGAACGATATGAACAACCCGGTCGGCGAGGCCATGCGCTTTGGAAGAGAAATCGACTCTTGGGTCGGCGCCGAACTGATTTTTTCTCAAAGCCGTTCAGTAAACGGTGAATTCCGCTATGCCGATGTTCAGGTCTGGGCCGCTGCGGCTGACGAAGAAGAGGAGTTGCGTCAAAGAGCTGAACAGGCCGAGCCCATCTGGCTTGAATACGACGATGTAGCCCGCAAACCCAAAGAATGGTGGCAGTCACAGGAAGCTATTTTTCTCGCCGAGCGCATCGTGCACAGAATGGATGACGTTGACGTCTTCATTGATGTCCCCATTGGCTCTTTGACCGTTCCCGACGGCATACTGCCTACCCAACTGAACATCTTGGCTCATGTGTACGCCGAATTCGGTGCGCCGAAATACAAAGAAGCCTTCCACAAAGGCCTCGGACTCCTTCTTGAGGCTCAATACCAAAGCGGCGGTTGGCCGACGGTCTATCCCCGGTACAAAAACAGAGATCTGCACCTCGACATGTACGCTCAGGCCACTTGGAACGCTATCCCCGCTTTGTTGAACGCCGTTTTGACTCGCCAGCCTCCTTTCGATACTGATATCGCTTCCGAGTTTGACCACTCGACCTTGGAGTCAGCTCTCGCCCGGATTCCTCCTAAAGAGAGCATAAAGCGCTTCAGCTACGCGGACTATGCCTTACGCAGCCCCGAGTGGTGGGAGTCCCAAGAAGCGGAGTATATAGGCGACAATCTCCTGTCGTGGCAGCTACCGCACGGAGGATGGTTTCGCGACGAGGCCTGGGCGGTTTTGCCTTTTTCCCCGGAGAATATGACCCGAACGGGCGCCGCCCCGGGTGAAATCGAACGAGGGCGTCCCGGTAGGAACGGAACCATCAACCCCATGCGTTTTCTGGCCCGACTGTATGAGGCGACCGGTCAGGAGCGCTTTTTGGAGGGCTTCTATCGCGGCCTGGACTACCTGCTTGCCGCCCAGTACCCGTCCGGCGGCTGGCCCAATGACTATCCCGATCCCAGAGGCAACGCCGCCTACGTGACCTTCAATGACAATGCCATGGCGGATATTATGCAATTCATCCTGGATATGCTGCGAGGCAAGCCGCCTTTCGGGTTTATCACCGATGAATACAAAAAGCGGCTGAAAGAGTCTTACACCAAGGCCATAGATTTCATCCTCAAAGCCCAGATCGTCGTAGACGGACGCCCCACCGCCTGGGGTCAACAACACGACCCGGTCTCATATGAGCCCCGTCCCTATCGGGTCTTCGAACCCGCGGCCATTTCAGGCGCTGAATCGGTGGGCATCATCAGAATCCTGCAATCCGTTGAAGATCCTCCGCAGGAAGTGTTGCAAGCCATCCTTTTTGCGCTCGAATGGCTGGAAGAAGTGCGCCTGCCCGACGGTCGCTGGGCCCGCTTCTATGAGATCGGTACGAACCGTCCCATTTTCGTCGGACGGGACGGGATCATCCGCTACGACATCTCCGAAATCGACCTGGAACGGCAGTTGGGCTATGCCTGGTATGGTACATGGGGTGAATCCCTTTTGACGGAAGTCCGACAGAGCGGTTATCTGGATCGCCTGTACGAACGCCTCCCGGAGCATCCCACGGTCCGGGTGCGCTTTCATACCCCGCGGGAAGGAGCCAAGGTGGCAGGGATAGTGCCCCTGAAGATCTCCTTGCTTCATCCCGTACATGAAGCATCTCTCACCGAAGTAGCCATTAGCGTGGACGGGATTCGCCTCTATGAAGGAACGCGGCTTCCGCCGCAAGGGGAGTTGGAGCTCGACCTCCGACGAGTGGCTGATGGTTCTCACACCGTGCTCGTGGAGCTCACACACAAAGAGTGGGGATCCTTTAGTCAGGCTTTGGGCATTTCCGTAAACAACCTGTGGACGCTGGTTCAGAACATGCATCCGCCCACGACACATAACTGGTTCGGTTTTTCGGAGACCTTCGATTTTCTCGAGACCGCCGATCGCTCAGACGGATGGACCTATGAAACCGATCAAGCGGAGCAGTTCTTTGGCGACCGGGACCGCCTGGTCAAAGCTACTGACAGCTCGGAGTATCTGGTGTGGGAGACACCACATCTCAAGGACGTGACCATAACGCTCTACACACAGCCGGATGTCGCCATTGAGGAAGGTCTCGTCTTGGAAGTGTCCGCTGACGGCAATGAATGGCAAAGCCTGCCGTATGTGACGTTGTCTGTAGAAGCAGGGTCAAAATGGAACAGCCTGGTGGTTCAACTGCCGATCAAAAATGATGCCGACGTGTGGAATTACCTTCGTCTCACGCTCACGGAAGGATTGGCCAAGGATCAGATCCAAATTGGAAGGGTAGTCATCACAGGTTACAATCACTAGAAAGGCAGGAGGTCCGTGATGTTCAGATACAGTCTCGTCCTGTCCGGTCTGGTCGCTGCCATCTCTTTGTTGTGCACGGTAGCCGAAACCGCTGAACTCGATCGTGGTTTTGTCATCGCCGACAGTGGTCAGCCTTGGGCACAGATCATCATCGGTAGCGAAGCGGCGGAGCCTGAATGGTGCGCCGCCGAGGAGCTGCAGCGCGCCATTGAAAAGATATCCGGGGTCAGGCTACCTGTTAATCAGGAACCACAAGAAGGGCTGCCCTTTCAGATCATCATCGGCACCCCGCAAAGCTCAGTTGCCGTCAAAGAAGCCGATCTTTTTGAGACCGATAATCCCGAAGAGGTGCGCATAGTCAGAAGACAGGATCGCCTATATCTGGCCGGTCCGACTCCGTCAGCCGCGCTGTATGCCACCTACACGTTCCTCCAGGATTGTCTCGGGGTGCGCTGGTTTTGGCCGGGTTTGAGCGGGGAGTATATGCCACGGACGGAGCGTATAGCCTTCGACGAACTGGATATTCGGCATGTACCAAGTATTCAGATCCGCTCGTTGGCCATCAACAGCCCGCATTATGATGAAGACACGATGATCTGGATGGCGCGCAACCGGATGAATGTTCACAACCTACAAGGATCAAGAGCCCGGCTTTCGGACATGAAAAAAAGAGGCTTCCAAGTGGTCAAAGGCGGTCACAATGCCGTCCTGCCCCAACAGATCCTGGATGCTCATCCGGAGTACATGGCCGAATACGGCGGTAAGCGACAAAAACCCGCCTCGCGTCCTCCGCACCTTTGCTGGTCCAATCCCGATGTGCAAAAAGCGATGGCCAAAGTGATCGCGGAATGGTGGGACAACGAGCCGGAGATGGACCGAGTGCGGTTCTTCGGTGCGGATCATAATCACTTCTGCGAATGTGAAGCTTGTCAAGCCTATGCCCCGGATGTCAGTACGCGCTGGCAGAAGTTCTCTAAAGCGGTCATCGAGCTGGTCAATGAGACGCATCCGGGAAAGCAGTACGAGACCCTGGCATACCAAGCCTATCGCGATGTTCCCACCGAGGTCGCTCCGTTTTTTATGATCGGCTATACAACGTACAACATCAACTACACCAAACCGATCACCGATCCCTCAAACGCCAAGGTTCGAGAAGAGATCCAAGCTTGGCAGGATCTCGGGGTACCGATGGGCATTCGGGGGTATCAGTTTATTAATTTCAATGAACCCATGTTCTCACCGATCACATCGGTGATCGTTGAAGAGATCGCCTGGGCCGAAAAGCAAGGCCTCAAAGGCTGGACCTCAGAGGTCACTCCGTTTGGTTGGCCGACAGGCACGCCTCTTCACGAGCAAAACTGGGTGACCAACCGGATGCCGCTATATGCCGCGGCTCAAGCGATGTGGAACACGCAGGTCACTGCCGCCGACATCATCCAAGATTGGGCCAGTTATGTCTTCGGTCCTGCGGCGGAACCGATGGCCGCCTACTATGAGTTGATGAACAACGCTTGGCGGTCAACGCCCGAGGTGCTAACCTACTTCCTGCATCCGCCGACGAGTTTTGCGAGAGCGTTCATCTCCCGTGAGCTTTTAGATCAGGCTGACGAGTACTTCCGGCAGGCACGTCAGACTTTGCGAAGTGTCAGCGATCCCGAAAAGCGCGAACGCATCGAAGCCCAGATCAACCTGGAAGCAGCCATGCTGGACAAGTGGCGCCGGACTTACATTCTCCAGCAAGGACGGGCCGGCCACTTTGAAGTACAGGTCCCGCGTGCCCCCGTGAAGCCGGCGATGAACGCTCAAGCCAATGATCCGGCCTGGCGGCATGCGGCTGCGTTTCCCGCCTTCGAAGACAACAAAGGCAACAGAGATGTCGAGACCACCAAGGCCTACGGTCTTTGGGATGAGAAGGCTCTCTATCTACGCTTCATCAATCATGATGCGCGGATTGATGACCTGAAGATCTCGGGTCAAGACCACGATGCGAACATGTTCGGAGATGACGGTATCGAGCTCTTTTTGGCTGATCCGACTCATCCGGCGGCTTACTTTCACTTATTCGTCAATGCCGCAGGGATTCGCTACGATGCTTACGCCGACGGCACCATGGCCCTCGATGTCGCCTTTGACCCGATCTGGAATGCCGTCACCGGCATCGAGGGATCGACTTGGATTGTCGACATCGAGCTTCCCTTGGAGTCTTTCGGTATCAAGCCCACGCCTCCGGCCACTGGCATCTTCCGCTTCCCCACCTATGCCGCCTTGCGCAAGCCGACGGCTTGGAAGATGTCCTTTAAGCGCTCCGGTGCAGGCCGCAGACCAAACACCGGCTGGCCAGACGCTTCGTACCATAGCCCGGCGAGCTTCGGCACGATACATCTGGTCGATGCCTTACCGGAACAAAAACGCCTTATCCTGTACGATGTCAGCGGCAAAGGTGATCCCAAGCGTGCGGAAGCGTTAACAGCAGAGATGTCTAAGATCGGCTTTGACGTCACCGCGGTGCCATCCACGGAAGCCGAACTGATTTCCGCCCTGAGACAAGGTACCGAAGTGGTCGTCTTGAGGCATCCTTCCGGCTCTCGATTGTCCGATGAATTGATGAACGATCATCTGAAACCGTTCCTACAAGAAGGAGGCATGGTACTGATCGCCGCCACGGGCTCGCTGTACTTTGAAAGATGGTTGGGTCCGGAAGCAAGAGTAGCATGGAGCGGTTGGGCTATCCATCCGAATCGAGTCACCGCCTGGCACGATTACGGATCGTGGCAACGTCAACCGCACGATCTGACCACCGTGATCGAGAGAAGGATCACTCCCTCGTCGGCGTATCGACCGCTGACCGACGCCTGGACGGTCATGGCCAAACTGAGAATGGCTGATGAAACAGAACTACCGTATCTGATGAGGATGGACGTTGGACAAGGCACCTTGTATCTCACCAGCTCCAATCTGGGCTATGGCGGCGGACACGAGATGTTTGGCAGTCAGAATCCCACCAACGCAGCGATGCTTATCGACAACCTGCTTGCCGAACATCGGCGGAAGTAGAAAACGCCCCAAATGAAGTAGGGTGGAGCGCGCTCCACCCTACGATCTCTCTTGACCGATGATGCTACACAGTACCTACGACTCGCCCAGGACCTCTTTCATCAGAGCTGATATCCTGTCTTGGGCTTCGCGCAGGCCCTCCAACGGCGGTCTTTCCAGACGCATGACAGGCTGCAAAGCGGCACCCATCAACTCCCAACGCTTAAAGATCTGGGGAAAGGCCGGTTCAGGTCTGGCCACTTCCATGCCACTGATGAAGCCTTCCCAGAAAGGTTCGCTAACCATCTGTTGCCGAACCACCCTCATGTCGATCGGGTTCGTCGGCACATAACGGAGTGCCAAAGCCTTGCCAAGTCGGGTCATACCCTCCGAGGTTTGCTTCATAGTGTACCACTCTAAGAACTTCCACGCTTCCTCAGGATGCTGAGCGGTGCTTGGTACGAAATAGCCCCAGCCGAACTGAGTTGTGGCGAAGTCACCCTTGCCGCGGGGAATGAGAGCTGTCTTCAGTGAGGGGAAGGACTCTCCCAGGGTGGTCACTAAGCCCGGGCGTTCGTAGTTCGGTATGATGGCCATGGCAGATCTTTGCTTGCCAAAATCGCGCCATCCGTCGGCTATGGCCATATTTTGGCGAACTAGATTGACCATGAAGTCCAGAGTCTCCACCGCTTCGGGCCTGTCCAGACCCGGTCGTCCCTGATCATCGAGGTAGTATCCTCCGTTAGAGCGCAACAGACCGATGAAGATCTTGGTGTGAGATTCGCCGGCGCTTGTCCATCTCGCTCCGGGAATGAGAAGACCTGCCCTGGCGATAGAGCCGTCGGGATTGAACCTGGTTGCCTTGCGAGCTGCTTGTTCCAACTCTTGCCATGTCTGTGGCACCTGGTTCAAACCGATATCATCGAACAGATCCTGATGGTATCCCAGGGAGTAGAGAACATACGTAGTCGGAATGCCGTAAAGCCTTCCATCGTAGATGAGAGACTGCAGAGTCGGGGCCAAGAAAAAGCGGCGTGCCTCGGCATCAAGATCGTCAGGAAGGGGCGCAGGGATCCCGGCAGCCATCAACTCAGGAAACCAATCCAGGTGGCATTCCACAATATCCGGCATTTGCGGCATGAGCATCAATTTCATGAGGAACTCATAGGTCGGAATCCGGCCGATGATCTCAATCTCAACATCGGGATTGAGCGCCTCGTACTCCGCCACTATTTGCTCCATCATGCTACTGTCACCCATAGAAGACCATGGGTGAATAGTCAAGACCTTTTTCGCCGCCGCTGTTGACAAAGTCAGGGCAACCAGTACCATCGTGGATAACAGTACCGTTTTTACCCCGACTGACTTGCAACGCACTTACCATCAACTACCTTTCATTGTCTTGTCGGGTCTCTTTCACATCGGCCGATGCTTGCCCGAAAATGGATGAGTATCGGATCCGACGAGGCCCCTTCTATAAGCTTCACCGGTTTTCCTCCCGTCGCTCTTGTGTTCCATCACAAGCTGTGCACAGACCCTACTGACACCCATCTGCGGTGTCTTGAGCGGATCCCTCTTGTGAAAAAAGAGAACAACAAACCACGGCCGATCGCGCCTGCAGGGAACTTGCACTCCCAAGTAAGGTACGCCACTCCTGGCATACACAGAACAAAGCCGGAAGGAGCGCGGGAGCGCTCCATCCTGCCCCTAGCCCATCGTCTTACGCACAGTCTATGACTCGCCCAGGATCTCGTTCATGAGCGCTGATACTCGGTCTTGGGCTTCGCGCAGACCTTCCAGCGGAGGTCTTTGCAAACGCATGACGGGCTGTAGAGCAGCGCCGATCAGCTCCCACCGCTTAAAGATCTGGGGGAAGGCCGGCTCGGGTTTGGAATAGTCCATGCCCCTGATAAATCCTTCCCAGAAGGGCTCGGTAACCATCTGTTGCCTGACTACCCTCATGTCAATCGGATTTGTCGGCACATAACGCAGCGCCAGAGCCTTACCGAGCCAAGTCATACCGTCAGATGTTTGCTTCATGGTGTACCATTCCAGGAATTTCCACGCTTCCTCGGGATACTGGGCCGTGTTGGGCACAAAATAGCCCCACCCGAACTGAGTTGTGGCGAAGTTGCCCTTACCGCGGGGAATCAGTGCCGTCTTCAGCAAAAAAAAGGAGTCCCCCATGGCGGCCTGGAAAACGGGACGATCATAGTTAGGTATGATCGCCATGACGGATCTTTGCTTGCCAAAATCGCGCCATCCGTCGGCTATGGCTATATTTTGGCGAACCAGATTGACCATGAAGTCCAGAGTCTCCACCGCTTCGGGCCTATCCAAACCCGGTCGTCCCTGCTCATCGAGGTAATACCCTCCGTTAGAGCGCAACAGACCGATGAAGATCTTGGTGTGTGACTCCCCTGCGGTTGTCCATCTCGCTCCCGGTATGAGAAGACCTGCTCTGGCGATCGAACCGTCGGCATGAAACTTGGTTGCCTTCCGGGCCGCCATCTCCCACTCCTGCCATGTCTGTGGCACTCTGTCCAAACCGATCTCATCAAAAAGGTCCTGATGATACCCCAATGAATAAAGGACGTATGTAGTCGGAATGCCGTAAAGCCGTCCCCCATAGAGCAGAGGTTGCAAAGTGGGTGCCAAGAAAAAGCGCTTGGCCTCGGCGTCTAGATGAGGAGGAAGAGGTGCAGGAATCCCCGCGGCCATCAACTCGGGAAACCAATCAAGGTGACACTCGACAATGTCCGGCATTTGCGGCATGAGCATCAATTTGAGGAGGAACTCGTAATTGGGGATCTTACCGATGATCTCAATCTCAACGTCGGGATTGAGCGCTTCGTACTCAGCCACGATTTCCTCCATGATGCTTCCGGGAACCCTCTCCCCCATGGAAGACCAAGGGTGTATGGTCAAGACCTTTTTCGCCGCCCCCGCTGATAGGGATAGCGCGATCAGTACCATCGTGAATAAGAGAACTACGCTAAGTGAAAATACCCGACGACGCACTCACCATCAACCACCTTTCTTTGTCTTCTGGGGAATAACGTCGCACCGGTGTTTTTGGCACTTGAGATGGATGGGGTGCTCTATATCGTTCATCACATCGCCAACCGGTGCGCGCTTCCTACGTCTCGGACAAAAGACGATTTGGTAGGGAATCAGATGGAGTCAGTGATCATCAGCAGATACTCCATGACGATAGCATAACACGCGTCAATGAGAGATCAACAACAGCCTACCTTATCCTGACTGAAGCCGAGAGGCGTGCGGCAGGTTGTTTTCTGTCACAGACCTATGCCCAGTTGCCGGGCGTTATAAATGAGAACATCGATCAAACTCCGCGTCCCGCCGTGACCCGGGAAGTTTATCAACACCGCGCGCGGCACATCGGCGGCCATGGCTATGCCGGAACCCTGCTCGTTATGCCAGTTATCTACCACAATGTCAGGATTCAGTCGAACCAGATCGGCCATCTTCACCGGCGTCACCTCTTCACCGCCGCCAAAGGTGCCGACCACTTCCAATCCCAGCCACTCTGCGAATTCAGTGAGAAAAACATGGACCACGGCGCGCTGACCGACCAAGCCCTTCTCAGCTGCCATAGCCAATACCTTGGAGGCGACGGCATCATACTCCTTCTCCCAAGTCTGCTGTTGTTGCTGAGTGCCGAACAGATCCGCCAGCTTGCGCGTTTCCTCTTTGAGTGTGGTCGGTATGTTCGTGGTCATCACCTGTATCAACTTGTGCTGGGGAAGGACTACGGCTGCCTGTAGTTTTGCTATGAATTGCTCGTACCCGGCGTAGATGACGTAATCAGCGTTCAAAGCTCTTTGGACATCGCTCGGTTTGAAGTCATACTCCGGTGGATGCCGAAGCTCCAACGGAGCCAGCACTTTGACAGCCCCGGCACCTGCTGCCTCCGCTATGGCACCAACCCAAGATGTGGAAGCCACCACTTGCGGTCCTTCCTTCGCCAAGGCGGCCGAAGCACTCAAGTGCACCGCGGTCAGTGTTAGAGCTAAGATCAGTCCCATAGAGAAACGAATTTCCCATCGGCGTGTACGCAATGATATCAGTGTCATACTCCTTTCTATCGCTTAGCAGAACCTTTACTCGCATGCGGAAGGTCTTCCTGTTGCATCCTAAGTCTGCGAATGACATATTGGACCATCTGCCCCACAAAAACTGCTAAAACCCCGGCGATGGTGACGGACGCGCTGATCGGCCAGTCCCACGTGAGCGAGGCGGCGATACCCACCATACTGCTCGCACCGCCGATCAAAGACGTCAGTAGCAAGGCTTGGCGTAGACTGCGCAACAGTGGCAGTGCAACCATGGCAGG
>LFRM01102461.1_pt1 | contig 10881 bp, 10 predicted proteins | sample 618341 | NCBI WGS metagenome assembly LFRM01 (sample SAMN03654438, study PRJNA283298) | anaerobic digester metagenome | isolation source: pool of bioreactors CSTR01a, CSTR02a, and CSTR03a thermophilic anaerobic... | place: Denmark: Kgs. Lyngby | collected 2014-05-21
GCCAGAGCGAGCACGCAGCGCACCGCGTCCTGGACATCCGTGAAGCACCGCGTCTGTTGGCCGTCTCCAAAGACAGTAAGCGGTTGCCCCAAGAGTGCCTGCTTCACGAAACGGGGCACGACCATGCCGTATTGACCGGTCTGCCTCGGCCCCACCGTATTGAAGAAGCGAAGGATAATCACCGGGAGCTGCTTCTCGCGGTGGTAGGCAAGCGCCAGAAACTCATCACATGCCTTTGTGGTAGCGTAGAGCCAGCGTGAGACGGACGTAGCCCCGACTACCCGGTCGTCATCCTCGGAGAGAGGGCCATGCCCGTTCTTGCCATACACCTCCGAAGTGCTCGCAAGAAGCACGGTCCGCTTATGCTGGTTTGCTGCCTCCAGCACGATCTCGGTGCCGCGAATATTGGTCTGGATAGAGGAGAGGGGGTTATCAATGATCCACTTAACGCCGACCGCTGCCGCCAGGTGGACCACGACATCGCAGCTAGCCGTGAGCTCGTCTACGAGTGTTGGATCCAGAATGCTGCCGACGACGAGGCGGAAGGCGGGGTTGTCCTCCAGATGGCGCACGTTCTCCAGCGATCCGGTGGCAAGGTTGTCGAGGGCCGTCACCTCGTCGCCACGGGCGATGAGAGCGTCGGCCAGGTGCGAGCCAATGAAGCCCGCACCGCCGGTGATGAGATAGCGCATTGCTTCACTCCTCAGGGAAAGCGAACGATTGGTTTCAGTCGCCGGCAGAGCCGGTCTCAAAAGCTTCTTCGGAGGCCCTGGGGCTGGCAGCTGCCCCCAGGCGATGCCGGCGTGCACCCGTCAAGCGATAGAGTACGCCCTCGCCGAAGAAAAGCGCGATAAGGGCAAGCGCGCCCGCTGCGACCGCGGCAAGGTGGCCTTGAACCAGTAGGAGCGCGGTGAGCCCCCAGAGGCTGGCGAGCGCCGCCAGGTAGAGATCGGCCTCGCGCGGCGTGAGCGCGATCGCCAGGAGGCGATGGGGGAGGTGATCCTTCCCTGTAGAACTGAGCAGGTCACGCACGTTTCGGGTGCCCGCGCGGTAGCGGCGAACGTGTACCAGCAGGAAGTCATAGGCGATTGGAGCGAGGACGAGTGCCTCAAAGGGGAAGCGAAACTGCTTCTGGTAGGGGATGCCACTGGCGATGGAGAGGACGCCGAGCATCAGCCCCAGGAATGTGCTTCCCAGGTCGCCCATGAAAATGGATGCCGGGGGGAAGTTCCAGAGGAGGAACCCGAGTACTGCCCCTGCGAGCGCGACCGCGAGCGAGGCGATGGAGAGCCGGCCATGCTGCAGCGCCAACGCGAAGAACCAGCAGCAGGCGACGAAGGCATAGGTGCCGGCCGCGCCATCGATGCAATCCAGGCAGTTGGTCGAATTGACGATCCCCAGCAGCCAGAGGAGCGTGACGGCGCCCGCGATGATTACCCCCATCCCGAGGGAGAAGGAGATCCCGGTGGCGATGACCGCGACCGCGGCGGCGGCCTGGAGAAAGATGCGGTGTCGGGCCTGGATATCAAACCGATCGTCGATCAGGCCGATGACCAGTAGATAGAGCGACGCGAGAAGGAAGAAGAGAAAGTCGCGGTCTTCCCGCGCAAGGAGTGCGATCGTCAGGGCAAAACCGCCATAGATCGCCACCCCACCAAGGAGCGGTGTCGGCTGCAGGTGCACCTTGCGTCCGCTGGGGTGGTCCAGTATTCCCCATCGCCAGGAGAGTGAACGCGCGAAGGGGAGCAGTGCGAACGAGATACCCAGAGCAACGATGAAGATGAGGGCATAGCTATGCATGAATACAATCCTCTAGAGGGCGCGTGGCATCTCGCGCAGCGCCCTGATGACCCGGTCAACCTCCTCCTCCTCCAGCGCCGGGTACAGCGGAACGGATAGAACCGAGTTTTGGATTGCCTCTGCCACCGGACAGCTCCTGCTCCCATCCTGGGCGAGCGTTCGGTAGACGGGATGCTTGGCATCGACGCCACGAGCGGCGAGCCAGGAGACGGCGGCTTCCAGATTGCGCACTCGGATCAGATAGCGATAGTAGATGTGGCCGTCGCGCGGCCCATGCCAATCGGGAAGGCCCTCGCTCCGGTAGCGCTCGGCCAGGCTGCGGCGGCGAGCAACGATTTGGGGCAGCCTCGCGAGCTGCAGGCGCCCCATCGCCGCCTGGAAGTCGGTGAGCGAGTAGTTGTAGCGGAGCTGGTCATCATCCTTCTTGTCGCAACCGAGATGGTCGCGGGCACGCTCCAGGAGTCTCGGGTCGCTCGTGGCGAGCATTCCGCCATGCCCCGTGGTGATCACCTTGGTGGCGTAGAATGAGAAGATAGAGATCGCCCCCAGGCTGCCCGCTGGCCGGCCGGCATAGGTGGCGCCCAGTGCCTGAGCGCAGTCCTCAATCACAGGCACGCCCAGTGCGAGGAGCGCGTTCATCTCGGCGGGCAGGCCGGCGGCATGCACTGCGATGATCGCGCGCGTGCGCCGGGTGAGCGCGCGGCGCGCCGCCTTTGGGTCGATGTTCCCCGTGTCGGGGTCCACGTCGACCACCACGGGCGTGGCCCCCGTATACCGCACGGCGCTGCTGACGGACGCGCACGCCCAGGATGGAAGGATCACCTCATCACCCGTGCCAACATCGAGGGCAAGGAGCGCCAGGTGGAGCGCCGACGTGCCGGAGTTCGTGGCCACGGCGCCCGCCGCACCAACGTGTTGTGCAAGCGCCTCCTCAAAAAGCGCTACCTGCTCCCCGGTTGCCAGCCGCCCGCTCGCGATCACCTTGGCGACTGCGTCCACCTCCTCGGGTCGGATCTCCGGCCGGGAGTGGGGAACCAAATTCGAGGCCGTGTCCGGGATGCCATCGGCCAGGGTTTGCGCTCTATCCGAAAGGTGTGGAAGCATGGCTTTCAACCAAGGTGAAGAACTCCGGCAGACCCAGCCCTTGCAGGCTGCATTTGGGCGAAGCGCTCCTCCAGCGTCTCGCCCTGCGGATCACAATGCCGGGCGCACGCCAGTGTGGCGGCAAGAATAAGGGTCACGCCACATACTGATCCGATACCCCCGATCTAGCCGGCTACCTGACCGCCGGCCATGAGGACCTCGAGCGCGTTGATTCCTTCGTTGAAGAGGAGATCGAAGATGCACAGGTCGGGCACGAAGCCTTGCGATGGGTAGAGTTGGCGATACTTCGGGCATTGCCACTCCTGGATCGCCAGCTTCAGGCCGGCGGCAGCCAGGGCATCGGCATCGAGGTAGGCGTCGAGGGCATAGGCCCCGGTGAGGTAAGTATCGCCGCCCACGGCTTTGCAGAGCCCGATGAGGCGCTCGGTCGCCCCTCCTGGCACATTCAGCTCCGACGAGCGCACGATGGGCGTTCGGATCCCGAGGGTCTCCAGGGTGTAGCGCAGGATCTCCCAGCTCAAAGGCGCCAGGTGCTCCCACGAGCGCGCGTAGAGCTCCTCTAGGAAGGCTCGGTGCTCCTCGAAGAAGGGTGCCTTGGCGTAGTTCATCGTGAAGGCGCGAAGGTGCTTCTCTGCCCAGCGCGGCTGGTTGGCGGCGATGCGCACGGCGTTGATCGGCTCTCCGAAGGCGTTCTGCACCGGCACCGTCAGGCAGATCGGCCCCTGCGGCCCCTTGATCTTGTTTCGGTTCTGCCAGCCGTTCTTCTCGAACTGGATGTCATCGAGCAAGACGAAGAGATCCGCGGCGGCGATCTTGTGATAGTAGCGCAGCCATGGTAGGTAATGGAGTTGATGTGCAGCGACGAGCATGGTTTCAGATTTCAGATTTCGGATTTCGGAATGCCTGAGCGGCCGGCTGAAACGCAGGCCCGGGAATGCAAAAGCGTGCAATGGGCGGAAAGATTACCGCGTCGACCGGCGGGCACGAGTTGTTCTGCCGATGCTCGTGAAGATGGCGAGAAGCTCTCCCGACTCCTGGCGGAGGGCGTGGCGCTCCTGCGCTTCGCCGATTTCTGCACCCGCGCAGACTTCCAACCAGTACTCGGTTTCGGCGGCCTCCTTCTCCACGATTGCTGTCCTATGGATGAAGTCGTCGCGTGATTCTGCACTGTTTGCCTCCCGGTAGTTGGCACCACAATGGAAGTGCCTGACTTGAGCAGCTGGTAGCCGACGACATCCGTGACCTTGTTCCTCGGCAGGCTGGTCACAAAGCGAATGATGCGCAGAGCGAATGCCAACGTACGCTGCTCCAGGTCGTGTTTCTCCATCCTGCCCTTCCGAACCGGCCATTCCGCAATCCGAAATCCGCAATTTAGACGATCCAGCGGTGGCAGTAGAACGCTTCGGCGGCTTCGACCGAGATCTCGGCGCCACGGAGGCGGGCCAAGCGCTCCAGGTTCTCCAGGCTGCCATGGTGAGGCGCGGGCCGCGCCTGGGAGACATGACAGGCATGGGCCTTCAATTTTATCTCCAGGTAATCGCTGATATCCACATACACGTTCGGGTGGAACGGCTCCCAGTTCCAGCCGAGCTGCGGGGCATCGCAGGAGAGGACCACCTTCACGACCGGGCGCACCGTGGGCATTCCTGGTCGGCACGCCGTGAAACCTGCTTTGAAAACCGCCTCGTGATCCTGGTTGTACGAAATGGCAGGTAGAATCACCATGTCGGGGTGCAGACGATCCATCGCCAGCGGGCTGGCGCGTTCGATCTCTTCCAGAAGGTCGCGCCGGGGCACGGAGTCCATGCGCATATGGCTATGGCGATCGGTGAAGAGGATGCAGTAGTCCTCCACGCCGAGCACGCGCATCGACTCCTCCAGCTCTTTCTGCCGGCGCGAGGCAGTTACGGTGGAGAGCTGCTCGTCGTAGTGCTGGAGGTCGCCAGCGGAGACGATCATCACATACACCTGCCCGCCATGGGCGCGCGCACGCGCGATGAGGCCGCCGCATCCGTAGGTCTCGTCATCGGGGTGCGGCGCGATCACCAAAATGCGGCTACGAGAGAGGAGATCATCGAATTGTTCTTGTACCATCAGTTCCTCGCGGTTGTTCATGGACCAGGGCAATGGCCGCCTGGCCGGCTCCCGAAGATCGTTCCTTCCTGATGTAGGCCCCTCCCCGCCGGGCACCGGCAAGCCTTTCTTGCCAGGGGAGGGCACGGCCGACCGACACGCCTGATGCTCTCTACGGGCGTTCGTATCACCTGGCTTTTTTTGCGAGCACTTCCTGATAGACCGCCTCGATCCGCTCGACCATGGCTTCGACACCGAATGCGGGCACGACCTTGCGGTAGGCGGCTTCTCCCATGCGCCGGGCGCGCTCGGGGTCCTCCAGGAGTTGCATCAGCGCCTCTGACATCTGCTCGGGGCTCGCGGGATCCACCAGAAGCCCGGTGACCCCCTCCTCGATGACGTCCGGGATGCCGCTGACGCGCGTGGCAACCGACGGCAGACGGCAAGCGCCGGCCTCGACCAGGACGCGGCCCATCCCCTCGTTGAGCGAGGCGAGAGCAAAGAGATCCATCAGGCGCAGGAGCTGCGGCACATCCTCGCGGAGGCCCGCGAAGACCACGCGATCCGCGATGCCGAGCGTTCTCGCCAGTTCGCGAAGCGGCTCCGTGAGCGGGCCATCGCCGACGAGAAGCAGCCGGGCCTTCGGGAAACGCTGCAGCACGGGCGGCATCGCGCGCAGGAGATACTCGTGACCCTTGATCGGCACGAGCCGGGCCACACAGCCGATTACTGTGGCATCCTCCGGAAGCCCAAGGTCGGCGCGGGTGGTCCCGTTCGCACCGGCCTTCTCGAAGCGCGAGAAGTCGACCCCGCTATGGATGGTGACGAACTTCCGCGCGGGCGCGATGCCTAACTCGAGATGCTCGCGTTGCTCATTCGCCGTGAGCATGATGAGCCGGTCGGTAAAGCGCGCGCAGAAGCGCTCGGTCTCTCGGAAGAGCGCCGTCTTCCAGGGGCCGAAGTAGCCGTGAAAGACGTGGCCGTGCGGCGTGTGGATGATGGCCGGCGTTCTCGCGGCCCTTGCCGCAAGCCTTCCTACGACTCCCGCCTTCGACGTGTGCGTGTGAACGACGGAGTAGTCTCCCTCGCGGATGAGGCGCCTCAGCACCGCCGTGGCCCGCAGGTCGCGCACCGGGTCGAGCTCTCGCACCAACTCCGGCACCACCCGGATCTTGGCGCCGAGCGCGCGTGCTCGCGTCTCCAGCTCTCCCTCTTCGCCGAGAGAGGGTCCGGTGACCAGAAGGACCTCGTGCCCTGCGGCCTGTTGAGCCAGGACGGTGAGCATCGTGTTCTCCTGGGCGCCGCCGACGACCATGCGAGTGATGATGTGCAGGATGCGCATTGGGACAACTATCCGGATACGGCGGGAGAACGGCAGCGCTCTCCCGGAAGGAGCTCTTCAATAGCTACATGCGATGGGCATAGGCGATGCCGCCGCCCAGCCAGCGGAGGCCCATGAGCGACGGCTGGATCTGAAACTGGCGCGTGGCCCGCCAGCGCAAGCCGGCATGGACACGGCCATCGACCGTCTCGGCCATCACTCCCAGGCGCGAGGTGGGCCAGTAGTCGATGCCGCCGAAGAGGCCATGCAGGCGGTTAGTGCCGATTCCCAGGTGCACCCCAATCCCTGGCGGTGTGGCGTTGGCATCCCAGACCGGCTTTGGGAAGCGATAGCTCGCCACCAGGTAATTGGCCCCGAAGTTCGATGTGCCCGTGATGTCTCGCATACCGAGTGCGAGGGAAGGGGAGTGCCTTCCCTGGCGCAGGAGGAGCAGACGTGCGCTTAGAGAGCGGTCGATATTCCAGCCGCCGGCGGGTGTGCCCGCGGCCGTGGAGCCGAGCGGGCGCTCGCTGCCGAACTTCTGTGCGAAGAGCCGGCCGTCGAAGTTGGTGATCCCCATCGTCACATCGATGCCACCAGACAGCCCGATGTGGTAGTAATGGAGCACCGTGGCATGCGGCTCTTTGTAGTAGGGCCGGTAGTGCTCGTCCACAGTGGTGATCCCGAATGCATAGCTGCCCCGTCCCACGTAGTCCGCCGTGGGTGCCAGCAGCAGGCCGGCGCCGCCGCTCAGATCGGCTGCGCGTGCTGGCGAGAGCAGAAGCAGGGACAGGAGCGCTGGGACCAGATACCAGGACCCGCGAGTCTGCGCCCGGGTGCGCTGGCTATTCACGATCTTGGGTTGCACGGTGCGAATTCCTACAGTCCTTCCGGATGGTACGGATAGAGAGCATGGCAGACGCTAAGCCTGGTTGCACTCAGCCTTGTTACGCGCGTGGGTGGGTGCCGCGTTGCCCCTGGCGGCGGCGTAGAAGAGCGCCTCGATGCGTGGGATGATGACGTCCCAACTGTAGTTCTCCTCGACGTAGGCCCGGCAGCGCGCGCGTAGCTCCTGGTTGCCGCGGATGCGCGGCAGATGCTGTAGGATGCCCTCTGCCAGATCCTCGGCCGATGTGCCGCTGAAGAGGAACGACTCGTCGAAGCCGCGCAGGATCTCTTGCGTACCGCCCACGGGAGTGCCCAGTACCGGCGTGCCACAGGCCATCGCCTCCACGGTCACCAGCCCAAACCCCTCCAGACCACGCGTAGGTAGCACGAACAGATCAGCTGCCGCGTAGTATGATGCTAGATCCGCTTCTGGGATGAAGCCGGCGAAAGTGACATGTTCATCGATCTTCAGAGCTGCTGCTCGTTGTTGCAGATGGGTGGTGAGGGGCCCACTACCTCCTATGACGAGGTGGACCTCTGGGCGCGCTTGACAGACTGTTGGCATGGCATCGAGAAGAGCATCAACCCCCATACGCGGCTCGAGGTTACGCACTGTGAGGAGCAGGAGTGCATCCGGAGGGATGCCAAGCTTACGCCTGGGTGCTATGCGATCCTCGACCGGTGCAAAACGGACCGTATCAACGCCACCGGGGATAATAGAGACTTTGCTACGTGGCACCCTGTGGATTTGAGCCAAGTGCTGGTAAGAGTAATCGCTGAGCACCTGGACCCGCTCGCAGGCGTGGAGACAGCGCCGCTCGATTAGGCGGCGAGCGGTGACATTGGCCCAATGATGCAGTGCAGCAGGGATGCCCGCACTGGCCGGATGCCGAATGTGATACTCCTCGCTCCATGGCGAGAGGAAAGTGTAAATACGGGGGATGTTACGTGCTTCTCGCACACGGAAGACGCCCTCGGCTGCCAGAGGCTGGTGAAGGTTGATCACATTGATATGTTCCGACGCAACGATCTGTCGGCATAAGTCTGAGCCACCTTGGATTGCGGAACGCAAGAATGTGAGAGTGCCGTTGCTGTTGACATCATAGCGATGTACCTGCACGCCTCCGATGGCCTCGCTCTCTGGCTTTAGCCGATCTTCCCTGCGGCAGATCACGATAGTGCGGTGGCCACGAGCGGCAAGTCGTGCGCTATACTCATGGAGCACGCGCTCGGCGCCGCTGGTGGGCGGCACTGGATCGACGTCGGCGGCCATAAGGATGGCCAGTGGCCTATGTCCATTCTCACGCGACATGGTGCCTGGTTCCATTCGTTCCGGGATGTAGCTTATTGGTGGCGCTGGGCATCGGCACCACTGCCAGTTGGCGGCGCGTTCCATCACTCCCCATGCAGGTGAAGTGTGTGCTAAGATGCCCGGCGCACAATGAAATGGGTGCGCGCCAGGTAGCCAGAGGCATTCGCAAGCATCCCACCTTCATCCGCCTGGTTGCCATAGTCACCCGTGCCATCGAAATAGTGGAGATCGTACAGCGCAGACATAGCCTCGGCAGTGGGCCGCGGGCTCACGAAGATCATGGAGCATCGATTGCAGCGCCGGACTCCCCACTCACCATGGCAGGCTACTTCTCGGTGATCAGATGAGCCACAGACAGTGCAATCAACGCGCTCTATAGCAGCATCCCCGATCGTGTTCAAGATGCACCTTCCTTTCACTCCCCGCAATGCGAGGAATGCACATCCGGATGCGGTGAGCAAGCCACTATTGGCGAGTTACCGCTACCTGCGTGGGAACAGCGCTGCGATGCCATAGATCGTGCGGTAGAGCAAGCCGTACCAGCGGCCGGTGACCACGTCGCGTGCCAAGCCGGCCGCATGGCGCAAGACTCGGTAGGCTAGCGGTACCTGCGCCTTGAACTCGCCAACGTGGCCCTCGGGGTTGTAGAGGACCGTTTCGGGGAAGTGGCGACGAGCGTAGGCGGATGCCGCGCCATTCCGCCATGCCATGCGCAGGAGTGCCTTCAGCGTGGAGGGCATGGGATGGTAGTGCCAGACACCTGGCACACAGATGATCCGGTACCCAGCTTGGCGAACCCGGTGCCTCATTTCAGGATCCACCCCCCGAATGATGCGGTCGTTGAACAATCCGACCTGGTCCAGAACCATCCGAGGCATGGCCCAGCACTGTGTGGTGACCATGTCGCTGTCCGTGAAGGTGTCTACCACGGGCGATTGAGAACGCGAGATCTGTTGGGCGCAGGCGCGCTGAAAACGGCTCGAGTTCGGAGGAAGCTGCTGGGCAGTTCCCGTGATGCCAAAATCCTCGTGCTCTACAAGCGCACTGACGAGCGCCTCGAATACGCGCTCGTGCCCGAGCCGCACGTCGTCGTCCAGGAAGATGAAGTAATCGCCGTGACATCTCTCGATGCCGGTGTTGCGCGCCTTACCATTCGGTGAGACGCCGGCCACGACCTCCACCTCGAACGGGCGCAATGTCTGCCGCGAGACGTCCTCCAGCAGGTGTGCCAGATTCCCTTCACGCTTCCCGTCAGCGGAGGGGATGACTACCGAAAGCCGGATATCGGACGCAGGACGCGGGCTATAGGACTTGGGAGCCGTCATAGCGTTGTTTCCGAGGGCCATTTTTGGGTGGCTTGATGCAGGGATGCACCAGCAGGCAGCTTCCCATCAATCTCGGTGGTTGCATGGAAGGTGCCGGTGCGGGTGTTGATAGCGATGCTCCGGCGAAGGTGCGCTCCATCTAGTCGACGGACGCGAAACACCGGGTGAGAGCAGCCAGTTGCTCTTCCGAGCAGGGCGCGTGCCCCGCGCTCCCAGCGAGGCACGGGGACATATGCTTCGGGTACGCCTTCAGCGATCACTTCAAGGATGTCGCCCTCTTCGCGCATCTCCACACGCTCGTAGCGGCGCACGCAGTGGTGACTGTCGCCCGCGGCAATGTAGGGCACCCAGGGGTTCACGGCCGGGTCGATCAACGCCTGCCGGTCCTCGCCGCCACGCCAGGTGTAGGGCGTCGGCTCCAGCAATGGCTCTCCCGCTCGCTCGATCCAGAGCGGCTGCATCCCGTAGTAGCGGTGGTCGCAGAAGAACGGCGTGCCGAATGGCACCGACTGCCCCTCCGCGGCGAAGGCCGCGAAGAGGTCGTCGCAGCGTACAATCAGTAGAGGCCCCACCCGGGTGATTTCAGATGCCGGCTTTTCCGCGGCGCGTCCGCCTGCTGCTGGTACATGGCTACCATCGTGAGCAAGGAGCAGCATTGCCGCGGCATAGGCGTTGTAATCCGGGTTGTTGACGTATACGTCCCAGTCGCGCTTCTCGGCCTCGCCGTCGTTGAGGACGCAGGGGATGTGCCCGTCCGGGCGCTGGTAGCGTGCCAGGCGTGCCTCCAGCAGGGCGGATACGGCGGCGTAGCGCCTCTCCTGAAAGAGGGCTGCTCCCCGGCGCAAGGCCAGGATTGCCGCGGCATATCCAAAGAGAGTATTCCGCGAGCGACCGTAAGGCACCAACATCCCGGTGGGAGAAACCAGGTGGCAGAGCGCGTCCAGGCCGTGCCGAAGCGCATCCACCATCTCGGAGCTATTGCGCCCCGTCTCCATCGAAGCCAGCGCCAGCATGGCGCAAAACTTGGCGTGGTAGGTGACCGGTGTCGCATGGCCGCC
>LFRM01260492.1_pt1 | contig 10879 bp, 10 predicted proteins | sample 618341 | NCBI WGS metagenome assembly LFRM01 (sample SAMN03654438, study PRJNA283298) | anaerobic digester metagenome | isolation source: pool of bioreactors CSTR01a, CSTR02a, and CSTR03a thermophilic anaerobic... | place: Denmark: Kgs. Lyngby | collected 2014-05-21
TGTTTTTGTCCTACTATCACCTTGTTCATTCCTGTAACCAGCGTTTGAACAAAGGCACTCTTCTGTTCGATTCTCTCGTTTAACTCTTTAATATCGGCAACTTGACTCATATGCAAACTGTTAAATTGTATGGTTGTTTCTGGGAATACAAATTTAGGAATGTTAAATTGGTTTCATAGTGTTTTGTGGTTAAAAATAATTAAGGTTCAACCCACTTCATACCAAATACATTCTCAAACGAATTCTTCATTATTTTAGAGACCTCTTTAAAGTCTATTTTACTGTTTAACTCTTTCTCCATTGAGGTAACACCACGATCAGTAAAACCACACGGATTTATATAATCAAAAAATGATAGATCGGTATTTACATTTAAAGCAAGACCATGCATAGTTATGTATCTACTAGCTTTCACGCCAATAGCACAAATCTTTCTTGCTTTTATGCTATTCCCTGCGTCTATCCACACACCCATAGCCTTTTCATCTTTTTCTCCTTTTATACCAAATTGCTTCAAGGTTTCAATAACTACATCCTCCAGCATAGATATATAGCTTTTAATGCCAATATTAAACTCTTCCAAATCGATAATCGGATAAACAACGATTTGCCCGGGTCCATGATAAGTAATGTCACCCCCTCTATTTATCTCATGCAAATCAATACCTCTGCTTTCACATATATTCCTTGCAATTAAAAGGTTCTGCTTGTCACCACTTTTACCAAGTGTATAAACATTATCATGTTCACAAAAAAGGAGATACTGTTTTGCTAAAACAGCATCTCTTATTTCGTTGTCTTCCGTAGAAGAAGTTTGCAATAACTCTATTCTGCGTCTCTCAGACTTTAAAGCTTTTGCTTTGATTAATTTTTGAAAAATTTCTTCCTGATAATCCCAAGCATTTTTGTAACGTATCTTTCCCAGATCTTCAAATACAACTACCTTACTCATAAAATTCAGTACTTTCTCTTTTTACTCGAATTTATATTAATTAAATATGTCTCTCTGCCCTGTAAGAAGAACGTACAAGTGGTCCACTCTCTACAAACTGAAATCCTTTCTCCAATCCCACCTCCTTATATCTCAAAAACTCTTCGGGTGTAACATATCTCTTTACGGTAAGATGTTTTTTGGTTGGCTGCAGATATTGACCAACTGTTAGTACCTTACAGCCCACATTAATCAAATCATCCATAGTTTCAAAGAGCTCCTCTTCAGTTTCTCCCAAGCCCAACATAACACCCGATTTTGGCTTTGTCTTTCCACTCTTTGCAATAGTTTCAATAGTCTTTAGGCTGATGTCATACTTAGCACGACTACGCACCTTTGGAGTTAACCTCCTCACCGTTTCCATATTGTGAGATACAATATTTGGTCCCGAATCGATAACAATATTTATAAGCTCCTCAATGCCGTTGAAGTCAGGAATTAAAGTCTCTAAAGTCAGCTTAGGATTTACTTCTTTCACACGCCTAACGGTTGTGGCCCAAAACTCAGCTCCACCATCAGGTAAATCATCTCTATCAACACTGGTAAGTACCACGTGTCTCAAATTCATACTTTTTATACTCTCTGACAATCTTTCGGGCTCGTCCCAATCGATAATACCTTGTGGGCTGCCAGTTTTTACGTTGCAAAACCTACACGCACGTGTGCATATATCCCCTAAAATCATAAATGTTGCTGTACCCCTGCCCCAGCATTCCGACATATTTGGACATTTTCCACTCACACATATTGTATGAAGTTTCTTACGTGCAATTACATCTCTAACATTTAGGTACTCCTTCCCTTGAGGGAGTGATATTTTGAGCCATTCGGGCTTTCTTTGCATTAATTCAGGCTTTAATTCCATAATATAATAGTTGATGTGATTTTTTAATGTATGTACATCGCAAAAATACTTATTTATTCCATTTATTACTAATTAATGGATAGGCATTGCATATTTTTAAAGAGTTACTATTCCGTTTGTAACTTCAAAAACTTTATCTTTGTTTTTTAAAGTGTAGATAAACAGAACAATTTGAATTTTAAGTTAATAAATACAGACCCAAAGTCTAACGCTAGAGCAGGAGTAATCACAACCGATCATGGAATAGTGGAGACTCCAATATTTATGCCCGTGGGCACGGCTGGCAGCGTAAAGGCAGTACATATAAGCGAATTAAAAGAAGATATCAAAGCTCAAATAATTTTGGGCAATACCTATCATTTATACCTTAGGCCGGGACTCGAAGTTTTAAAGGGAGCCGGCGGTTTGCATAAGTTCAATAGCTGGAACAAACCTATGCTCACCGATAGTGGAGGCTTTCAGGTGTTTTCTCTCACCGAGAACAGGAAGCTAAGTGAAGAAGGAGCTGAGTTCCGTTCGCATATCGATGGCTCTAAACATTTCTTCACTCCAGAAAAAGTAATTGATATTCAACGTATAATTGGAGCCGATATAATAATGGCTTTTGACGAATGTACTCCCGGTGATGCAGATTATGGCTATGCCAAAAAATCACTTGAACTCACAGAAAGATGGCTAAACCGATGTATATCAAGATTTAATGAAACCGAATGCCCTTATGGTCATTCACAATCACTCTTCCCTATAGTGCAGGGCTGTGTTTACCCCGATTTACGAAAACGTGCTGCAGAAAACATAGCTTCTTTAGGTGCCGATGGAAATGCAATTGGCGGGCTAGCAGTTGGGGAGCCAACCGAAAAAATGTATGAAATGGTTGAGTTGGTTAATGAGATATTGCCAAAGGACAAACCTCGCTATCTGATGGGTGTGGGCAAGCCCGAAAATATGCTTGAAGCTATTGAAAGAGGTGTTGATATGTTCGACTGTATAATGCCCACCAGGAATGGGCGAAATGGCCAAATCTTCACCAAACAAGGTGTAATGAATATGAAAAACGAGCGTTGGAAGAACGATTTTTCACCAATTGAGGAGGATGGTGCTTCGTTTGTAGACACTTTATATAGCAAAGCATACTTGCGCCATCTTATTATGAGCAACGAAATACTTGGCTTGCAAATTGCCTCAATTCACAATGTTGCTTTCTATATCTGGTTGATTGGCGAAGCAAGAAAACATATAATTGCAGGTGATTTTTTTGATTGGAAACCAAATATTCTTGAAAATGTTACAAGAAGGTTATGAATAAATATATAAAACGATTAGACTGGTACATCATTAAGAAATTCTTGGGTACGTATGTTTTCATGATTGTACTTATTATCTCGATTGCTGTGGTATTCGACATTAATGAAAAGATCGACAAGTTCATGACCAACAACGCATCGTTAGAAGGAATTGTCTTCGACTACTATCTAAATTTCATACCCTACTATACCAATCTTTTTAGTCCTCTTTTTGTATTTCTTGCTGTTATATTTTTCACTTCAAAGCTGGCAAACAACTCNNTGTCAGCATTTATTATAGCTCTATTTACATTTGTTTTTGGAGGTTATATCATTCCCCAAGCTAATGCTACCCGAATTGAGTTTGAGCACACATTTGTGGATCCGAGAAAGAAAAAAACAGGCGATCGAGATATTCAATTTAAGGTAGGGCCGGGAACAATTGTTTATTTCGGTAATTTTGATCTAGCTAGCAATACAGGATACAATTTTTCAATGGACCATTTCGATAGTCTAAACCTTAATTCACGGTTAACTGCTCAATCAATTAAATACGATTCTGCATATAATTGGACAATCAGAAACTATCAAGTTCGCGAGTTTGATGGGCTAATCGAGACAATCAATACCGGCAGTTCTATCGACACTATTTTGCAGATAGTACCAAATGATTTTATAATTGCTTCTTCAGATCAGCAAATGATGACTTCACCCGATTTGAGAAACTATATAAAGAGTCAGAAAGAAAGAGGAATGGGTAATATACAGCCATTTCAAATTGAATATCACTCTCGCATTGCAATGGTATTCTCTGCATTTATACTCACAATTATCGGAGCATCTATATCAGCAAGAAAAGTAAAAGGTGGAATGGGACTAAATATAGGAATTGGACTTGCATTGAGTATGGCTTATATATTATTTATGACGGTGAGTTCAACTTTTGCGATAAAAGGTGGAATGAGTCCTTTCATTGCTGCTTGGATACCTAACATCTTTTTTAGCGGTATAGCCTTTTATTTATATAAAAGGGCACCTAATTAAAAAAGCGAAAAATTATGAAACGTAATATTTTACTAATTATCATACTTATAAGTGCAACATATATTAATGCACAAACAAACTATCCAACTATAGTAATAGAAACAAACTATGGTGTGATGAAGGCTATGCTGTATGATGACACACCGGTGCACAGCAATCATTATTTGAAATTGATAAAAGAGGGCTATTTCGATGAAACTCTATTTCATCGTGTTATAAATAATTTTATGATTCAGGGGGGGTCACAGGATTCACGTAACGCACCGCCGGGATTTGAAATAGGTAGCGGTAGAAGAGATATGGATCTAATGCCTGAGATAAGAGAAAACAGGTATCACAAAAAAGGAGCACTTGCAGCACCAAGAAGAGGTGATGCCGAAAACCCCCAGAAGAAATCTGATGCATCTCAAATATATATTGTACATGGACAGGTATATAGTGAGGGCAGGCTCGACACTATGGAAATGGCAGTTAATGTACCTATCAAAAATGAGTTAATACGAACTCACTATTCCCCAGGCAAGCCCCTGCTCGATAGTCTGAAAAGTGCAGACGACAGGTCGGCTTTTAACAATCTGCTCGACTCATTGCTTGGTGTAGTTGACTCTCTCTATGCAATATCCCCAGACAAATTCTTATGGCCCGAGGGGCTGAAAGAAGATTATAGCACTATAGGCGGAGTTCACCATCTCGATGGTGAGTATACTGTGTTTGGCGAGGTGCTTGAAGGATTGGAAGTAATTGACAAGATAACAGCACTTCCGGTAGACGGTAGAAACCGCCCCACTTCAGACGCCAAAATAATCAGGGTATATATAGAAAATTAATAGCTACTCAATATTTTTTCTTACATCCGTTAGGAAGTTTTTCATTCCCTCAGAATCCTTCTTGTCGATAATTTCTAATAATTCCTTTAGCTTTTTACGTATCTGCTCAACCTGTTCTATAGTATATGGGTTAAACAAAATCTCAGTTAGCAGGAAATCATCCTCCGACAAAAGTCCCTGTGCAATATTCATATGTCTTTTAAAAGTTGTTCCCGGTGCATCCTGATGCTTCATAACAGAAGCAAATACAAGTGTTGAGGCAAAAGGAATTGACAAAGAGTATGCTATAGTTTCGTCATGCTCCTTGAACGAATATTCAAACACATTTAGTTTTAGCCCATTATAAAGATCCCTAAAAAACACCTTCCCCAAATGAGAAGATTCCGAAATTATTATTGCGCTCTGCGTACTTAAATCACTAAGACTGGCAAATGTAGGACCAAACATTGGGTGTGTAGATACAAATGGCTGCTTGCACTCTTTGTAAAAACCTTCCAAACCTGTTTTTACTGATGCAATATCACTTAATATACATGTTGAAGGCAGATATTCAAGTACATTTTCAAATGCAGCAATTGTATACTTAAGAGTAGCAGCATTGATAACCAATTCAGGGGCAAACTCCTTAACCTCGGCAGGATTGGTCATCCTTTGCGTATTGTATATAAAACGCATTTTTTTAGGCTCTGTATCCAATACTGCCACTTCATGATCAAAACTTAGCACATCGGCAAAGAAGGAGCCCATTTTGCCGGCGCCCAAAATCAAAATCTTCATTCCTTTTTTACTATTATCAGTTAAAGTGTTGTTCCTTCATTCTGAAGTGACTGTTTTTTCTCACGATCCATAATTACCATTTGTTGGCGAACAGACTCAGAGTGAATTGCTTCCAACACCTGCTTTACAAAGTTGCCCGACATCTCCATTCTCTCTCCTTGGTATGCCCTATCTGTAAGTATCTCGTCATACCTCTTTGTTTGCAAAATGGGCATATCATGCTCAAGCTTATAATATCCAATCTCGCGTGACACTCGCATACGCTTTGCCAGAAGCTGCAATAGCTCATTATCTAAATCATCTATCTGATCTCTTAAAACAGATAAATCTTCGGTAGATTGAATGGTATCTCTGATTATTAAATTATTAAGCACTTCCTTAAGAGCAGCTGGGGTAATCTGCTGATCCTTATCGCTCCACGCCTCATCTGGTGAGCAATGTGTTTCAACTATTAACCCTGTAAAGTTTAAATCCATAGCTTGCTGACTCAACTTATGAATCATAGTGCGGCTACCACCAATATGACTTGGGTCGCAAATAATTGGTAGACTAGGGAAACGACGTTTCAGCTCAATTGGTAAATGCCATTGTGGTAAATTACGATATATTGTTTTGTCGGTTGTGCTAAACCCTCTATGTATAACACCCAGTTTTTTTATACCAGCGTTGTAAAGTCTTTCCAAAGCACCAATCCAAAGCTCTAGGTCGGGATTTACTGGATTCTTTATTAAGATAGGAATATCAACACCCTTAAGCGTATCTGCTATCTCCTGCACTGCAAATGGGTTGGCCGCTGTCCTAGCTCCAATCCAAAGCATATCAATTCCATACTTCAGAGCTTCATAGACATGCTTCTCAGTTGCAACCTCAGTTGCCATATACATACCTGTTTCTTTCTCCGCCTCCATCATCCACTTCAATGCGGGACTGCCAACACCTTCAAACCCCCCCGGTTTTGTTCTTGGCTTCCATACTCCGGCCCTAAAAATCTTAACGCCAGTTGCGGCAAGCTCTCTTGCGGTATTCATAACCTGCTCCTCGGTCTCGGCACTGCAAGGACCCGCAATTACCAATGGTCTTTTAGCATCTATTCCTGGTAATAAAATCGATTCGAATTCCATATTTTTAGTTTTTTGTTATATATTTCTTAATTCTTTTGTGTGCTTCTTGCAGTTTCTCTGCCGACGAACCCAATGATATGCGTACAAAGCCCTCACCATTACTTCCAAATATAAATCCGGGAGTTATAAACACTTTAGCATTGTACAGTATGTCATTAATAAACTCATCGCTACCTTTAGCACCTTCGGGTAGTTTACCCCATACAAATAGTCCCGTTTGAGACTTATCATATTCACACTCTAGCAACTCCATAATCTTCTCTGCCCAAACTCGGCGTTCAGCATAAATCATATTCATGTCGGTATGCCACTCGTCGGAGTTATTAAGAGCGGCAATTGTAGCTAATTGCATGGGCTTAAACTGACCGCTGTCTATATTACTTTTTGCTTTAAGCACCCATTTTACAAATTGGGGGTTTGAAACCAAAACGCCCATACGCCATCCCGACATATTATGCGATTTGCTTAATGAGTTAAGTTCTATACAGATATCTTTTGCTCCTGGTACAGACATGATACTCATTGGCTTATCATTTAAGATAAAACTGTATGGGTTATCGTGGCATATTACAATATCATGTTTTTTGCCAAATGCAACCAGTCTCTCAAAGAGCTCATAGCTTGCATTTGCTCCGGTGGGCATATTAGGATAATTCACCCACATCAGTTTCACCCCCGACAAATCAAGCTTCTCTAGTGCCTCAAAATCGGGATACCAATTATTGCCTTCAACCAAATCATATTCAATTACATTGGCCCTCAACAAATTCGAAACGGATTTATATGTTGGATAGCCTGGATTTGGAACAAGCACCCCATCTCCAATATTCAAAAATGTCATAGAAATATGTAGAATACCCTCCTTAGACCCTATTAATGGTAACACCTCTGTGGAAACGAGTTCTACATTATAAAATCTTTTGTACCATTCGCTATAAGCTTTCCTCAACTCAGGAATACCTGTATAGGGCTGATATGCATGCACATCGGGGTGCCTTGCTGTTTCACATAAGGTGTCAATTGTTTCATCTGAAGGCATACGGTCGGGTGCCCCAACAGCAAGACTTATAACATCTTCGCCTTCTGCATTCATCTGTGCAACCTCTGCAAGCTTAACAGAAAAGTAATACTCAGATATAGTTTTTATATGTTCTGCAGGTTCAATATTCATAATGCTTATATACTTATTCAAATTATTCTGAAATCTCCTTTTTTCGTTTCTCTTCTCTATATTCGCCCAATATTTTTAAACCGCTTACCAAAGGTATGATGGCATCAATAGACTGCTTATAACGATTATAATCCTCAAATGTTAGATCTATATAAAACTGATATTCCCACTCTCTCCCAATAATGGGCAGAGATTGAATTCGGGTGAGGTTAACATCATAAAATGATAATACAGAAAGTATCTGTGAGAGGCTGCCTTCTTTATGTGGCAATACAAATACGAGTGACGATTTATTTATATTATTATCTTTTTGTATGTATTTGAGCATATCATCTTGTGCAAGTATCAGGAAACGAGTGAAATTTCTCTTATTTGTTTCAATTCCTTCTGCAAGAATCTCTAAACCATACATTTTTGCTGCAAGAGCACTACATATTGCTGCTGAACCAAACATCTTTTTATCACTTATATCTTTAGCTGCCAGCGCAGTATCTTCATGCTCCACAATCTTTACCCCAGGTAGAGTATCTATAAAGTCTTCACATTGCATAAGTGCCATTGGGTGTGACATAATCTCTTTAATATCACTCAATTTGCTACCAGGTAGTGCGGCCAATGTATGTGAAATACGGAGTTTATGCTCTCCTGCGATCTGCAAATCATGCAGCTTAAGAAGATCATGATTAGGCAAAAGACCACCGGCAATAGTATTTTCAATAGCCATTACAGCTATTAACATAGGATCTTTTATCGCTTCTTCAAAAATATTACGAAAGGTATTACAGGGCACAATCTCAAATTCTTCATCACTGAAATATTCACGTGCTGCAAGTTCGTGATATGCACCTGGACCTCCCTGAATTGCTACTCTTTTCATATTTATTCAAAATCTATTATCAAAAAAAAGTCCTGTCGTTGGATCGACAGGACTTTTTTTATTTTGATATGTTATATCTTTTTGTTTTTGCATATAAAATCCTGCCTTTACCTACTAAAGTAAAAGTAAAAACCGAAATATGATGCAAATACTGAATTGTTCATTTGTAAAATCTTTTTGAGATTATGAATGCAAATGTAATACTTTTTTTATATAAACAAACATTTTGTGCGAAAAAACAGCTAATCCAAAAGTTATTAGAAAAATGTAAGACCATATTCTGCTTTTTAAAAATCCGACTATAAAAAATTATAAAATTGTTATTATATTTGCACATTAAAATACCCAAACTAATATTACACTATAAATAAATTAATTAACAATGTTCAAAAATCATCCAAAAGGTTTGCTCGCAGCATCGCTTGCAAACATGGGAGAACGATTTGGTTTTTATACCATGATGGCCATTCTCTCGCTGTTTATAATGACAAAATTTGGCCTAGATGAAACCCAAACCGGAATCATCTACTCAATCTTTTATGCATCAATATATTTGCTTGCGCTTGTTGGTGGATTACTAGCCGACAAAACCCGTAACTATAAAGGTGTTATTATGACCGGATTGGTTTTAATGGCAGCGGGTTATGTTATTATTGCTATTCCAACACCTACACCTATTCCTGCCGACAAGTATGGTTTAATGCTTGCACTAACTTGCTTTGGACTGCTTGTAATAGCACTTGGCAACGGACTGTTTAAAGGTAACTTGCAGGCGTTGGTGGGACAGATGTACGATAACCCGAAGTATAGTAAAATGCGCGACTCGGGGTTCCAGTTGTTCTACATGTTCATTAATGTGGGTGCAATTTTTGCTCCATTTCTTGCAATGGGTATCAGAAACTGGTGGGTTGAGAAAAATGGCTTTGAATACATTGCCGACTTGCCCGACCTTATACATCAATTTCTCGGCAACACAATTACAACCGATGGAACTGCCAGACTTCAACAATTGGCTGCTGAGGTTGGACAAACAGACCTAAATACTTTTGCAAATGAATACCTGAATGTGTTTACTACGGGCTTCCATTATGCTTTCGCTGCAGCTATTATAGCTATGTTGATATCGTTGGTTATCTATATGGTAAACAAAAACAGATTTCCTGATCCTGCCAATAAAAAAATTGGCTCAGAAAATGGAGAGCCTGTAGTTGAAATGGATGTTAAAGAGATTAAACAAAGACTTTATGCACTATTTGCAGTATTTGCAGTTGTTATCTTCTTCTGGTTCTCATTCCACCAAAACGGACTAACTCTCACATATTTTGCAAAAGACTATACTGATCTTAGTCAGATAAAAATAAACCTAGGTTTCTCTACACTTCAAGGTGTTGAAATATTCCAATCGATTAATCCTTTCTTTGTAGTATTCTTAACCCCCATCATTGTAGGTTTTTTTGGCTGGTTAAGAGCAAAAGGAAAAGAGCCATCCACTCCAAGGAAGATAGCAATTGGTATGGGTATAGCTGCATTGGCATATGCTATAATGGCAATTGGTTCAATGGGATTACCTCTAAAAGCTGAAGTGGACTCAATGGGCGGACTAACAAATGCTGCTCGCGTAACACCATGGTTACTTATTGGCACATACTTTATTCTAACCGTAGCTGAGCTATTTATCAGCCCTCTAGGAATTTCATTTGTATCAAAAGTTGCACCTCCCAAATATCAGGGAATTATGCAGGGTGCATGGCTAGGAGCTACAGCAGTAGGCAACAGTTTACTGTTTATTGGCGCAATCTTCTACACCACCTTCTCAATGACAACAACATGGATGGTATTCGTAGTTGCTTGTCTCATCTCAATGTTTACAATGTTGGCGATGGTGAAATGGCTTGATAGAATTGCGAAATAGATTTTATTAAA
>LFRM01293019.1_pt1 | contig 10876 bp, 9 predicted proteins | sample 618341 | NCBI WGS metagenome assembly LFRM01 (sample SAMN03654438, study PRJNA283298) | anaerobic digester metagenome | isolation source: pool of bioreactors CSTR01a, CSTR02a, and CSTR03a thermophilic anaerobic... | place: Denmark: Kgs. Lyngby | collected 2014-05-21
TTTGAATACTTATATATAAGACTGTATCCTTAAAGCTACTGCCTAAAATTAAAGGAGCCCTTCCCATCATAGACCTTTTTCTTCTTTTAAGAGGGAGCTCTACTTTAACTCATGTTAAAGACCATTGGGGCAATGGGTATTCTAGGCTTTATTTTTTCTATCCTAGAATATTTTTCTACTGAGCTTGTTAAGTTTGAGCTTGCCCTATTAAACTGAGCAACTTTTCAAAGTGTTCCTATCCCAGTTTACTCTTTACCATATGGAATAAAATATTTGTTCCCTTTATAAGGGCCGAGGGATCAAAGCTCATGTCAGGATGATGTAGCCCCGGGGTTAAATCGGCTCCCAGCCCAATATAGCCTGTTTTAATCTCCAAATCCCTTGAATAAAAATGGAAATCTTCTCCTCCAGGAGTAGTGATGATTTCTAGGCTTTCTCCCAATTCTTTAACGATAGCCTTTCTAGCCAAATTTGTCAGTTCATGGCAGTAGTCTGCTGCTGGAACTCCTCGGATAAAGTCTATTTGGGCCTGGGCACCAAGAGATCTTGCCCCATACTCCACGGCCAATTTGACCTTTTCTAAGATGTCTTCCATCACCTCATTGTTTTGAGCTCTAACATCCACTACTAATTTCGCTGCACTGGGAATCAGATTAAAAGTATCGGTTCCCCCTTTAAAAGAAGTTACCTTTACTGAGTGTGAAACCGAAGGATCGGCCTTTATAGCGTTTAGGCCATTTACAATGGCCACAGCGGCATCTACAGCGTTGATACCCAAGTGAGGCCTTGCCCCGTGGGCATTGAGCCCCTTTACACTTATATCCACACGATTGGAAGCACCGTGCACTAAAGCGGGAGTTGCTTGTCCCAGTCTGGCTTCTTGAATGGGTCTTAAATGGATGCCCAGCATTTCTTCTACTTCTGCGAGCATACCACTTTGGATCATTTTAGCGGCTCCGAAGAGTCCTTCTTCGGCGGGCTGGAATACAACATACAATTTACCCTTGTTTATACCTGTCTGTTTTACTTGCTTTGCCAGGCCCAGTACCATACTGGAGTGAGCGTCGTGACCACAGGCATGAACATTGTAGGTTTTTCCGTCTTTTTCAAACTCCAATGCATCCATATCAGCTCTTACAGCCAGTACTGGACCAGGACTTCCACTGTCTAGTATGCCTATAACTCCGGTGCCGCCGACTTTTTCGATAACTTCATAATCAAGCTCTTTTAATTGCGATGCGATATAGGCCGATGTTTGAAATTCTTCGAAGGCGATTTCCGGGATACTGTGAAGTTTATTAAAGACATTTATAATGTATTTTTCTAATTCTGAACTCTCCATTTATTCTCCTTTGTAGCTGCCATTATCCAGAATAATTAGTTGTCTAATCATTATCTTTTATAATTATTTAAAAGCCCCAATTAAACAACGGGGCCATCTTATTTGCTAACTCTTTATGGATAAATTTATTATTTGACTAGTAGTGTATTTTCTTTACATGATCTCCCTGCAAATAGGCCGGTAGATCCCTTGCAACATTAATGTTTGTAACCATTGAGCCCAGTATCCTGCTGCCTTTTTAGTCTCTGCCAGTGCTCTTTTGAATATTCAGACCCATCTGTAGCTACTAAAATCTTTTTCTTCCTTCCCCTCCTTCATTTAAGTATAAAATCTACTGGAAACAAAGCTTAGTTTACCCTTCTAGTAGTTTGTTTCCAGTAGCTTTAATGGCTATTGCACCCAGGGGCGCGGTAATTATAATCGATAATACAGCCAGAGAAAGTATTAAATCTCCCGATTCCACGCCCGCTGATAGCGGAATTGCTCCAATTGCTGCTTGCACTGTGGCTTTAGGAATATAGGCAAATATACAAAATAGCTTTTCTCTCATCTTTAGATTGGTTCCTACTAGAGATAATAATACCCCTATACTTCTCGCAATTAGACCGATAAAAATTAAGAATACTCCTTTTAAACCTGCATCAAGAGCCAAAACTACATTTACTTGAGCTCCCACTAAGACAAATAGTAATATTTCTGCAAATACCCAGACTTTATCAAACTTCGAGGCAATTCTCCTTCCTACTTTAGGCATCTTTTCATAGATTATAAATCCTATAGCCATTACACCTAGAAGTCCTGCTATATCAATTTTTGATTTTATCATTGTTTCGAAACTTGTTAATAAAATTGCTGAGCCCAGTATATAAAGAGTTTTCTCTGTATCTCTTATATCATAGCTTTTAAATATTTTAATTAGTACTATGCCTATTATACCTCCAGATACAACGCCTAGAACAATAGACAAGGGTATACTAAATATTGTTGCTCCTATATTGACACGTCCCCCACCATACATTCCCATAAATGCAGAAAATATAGTGATAGCAAATACATCATCAATGGAGGCTCCGGCCAAAATTAAAGTGGGTATGTTCTTTTCTTTTCCGATCCCTTTTTCCATAAAATCGAGCATTGAAGGCACTATTACCGCTGGAGATACAGCGGCTATTATGAATCCCAATATTCCACCCTGTATAAAGGAAAAAGCAAAAAACTTCATCGATACATAGGCAATGGTAAAACCTTCGAACAATCCTGGAATAAAACTCAAATTAATCGCTGGTCTACCTACTTTTCTAAGATCTTCTCTTTTTATTCCAAGGCCAGCCCTTAGAAGAATAACGATTAAAGCAATTTTTCTAAAACCTTCCGATGCAATTAAAATTTCATCACTAAGCAAGTTAAATCCATAGGGTCCAATTAAAACTCCGGCTAATATCATTCCCAATAGACCGGGAACCTTAAATCTATTAAATAGTTTTTTCGAGAAAAGTCCAAATAATGTGATAATTGCTAAACTGGTTGCCATATATACTCCTTAATTAAAATAAACTCCTACAAAAAATCATCCTTAGATGGCTTTTTGTAGGAGTCATTAGCTTTACGCGGTTAAGGTCAACCCCATGACCTATAATACAACTATCATATCACACATTATAATATGTATTTGTATTTATTTAGAGAATATAAATACAGCACATCCTCTTGCTTAGATGAGAAATGACCAGTAAATCAATACCAGTAAAATAAAGGTATCTAGTCAATGCTGGACTAGACCAAATTAAGGATAGAATCTGAATACTGGCCTCTATGAGTAGGTCCAGAGACATATAATGATCCCAAATTGCTAATGACTACTTTGATATACTTTGTTTTGTCGTGCTTTTATAGCATTCTGGACTGTGATTGTTCATTACGCCTATGGCCTCTAGATAAGAATAGGTGGTTACACTTCCCATAAACTTAAAGCCGCGTTTTTTCAAGTCCTTGGATACTCTGTCGGAGAGTTCGTCCTTGGTCTTGGTGCCATCACCGTAAAGGATTTTCCCCTTAGTAAAGGACCAAATATAATTACTGAAACTTCCGAATTCCTCCTGTACTTTTATAAAACTAGCGGCGTTACTGATTGTCGCTCTTATCTTTCCTTGATGCCTGACAATGCTTTTATCCTTTAGGAGTTCTTCAATCTTATTTTCACTGTAGTCTTTTATCCTATAGGGGTCAAAGTCATCAAAGGCAAGCCGAAATGCTTCTCTCTTATTTAGTATAAGAAGCCAGGACAGTCCGCAGTGAAAGGATTCTAGGACAATCATCTCGAATAGGTGTTTATCATCGTAGGAGGCTAGGGCCCACTCATTATCATGATAATGGATATAGTTTTCATGTTTTTCCAAATTTGCCCAAGGGCAGCGCTTTATTTTGTCCTCTTGTTTTTCCTTCAGACTATTCATGTTCTTGATTTTCATTTCTAAAATCCCTTTCGTTCTAATACCGATGATTCCAAACTAGAACTCATTGTAGTCCTTGTACTTGTCTCTTAGTTCCACCATCTCCACGGGGTAATCGGTTATGAGAGCGTCTACTCCCAGCTCTAATAACCTCTTTGCTTTATAATCGTCATTAATAGTCCAAGCAAAGACCGCCTTCCCTGCTTTGTGGACTTCCCGTATCATATTTTTATTGATAAGGGATTCCTCTGCACTAATAAAATCCACCGGCATCTTAGCCATTTTTTTAGCTGAAAAGGTTCCGATTTTTCCTATAAAAACATAGCCCATAGTAAGCTCTTCGTATTTATCGTTAAACTCTTTTATAATCTCCCCTTCGGAGGTATGGAATATTGTTTCTTCTAGTATCCCTTCCTTTTTTAATATCTCGATGGTCTTATCTACTATACTGACTTTCTCTTTTCCATGGGTCTTAAATTCCAATAATAGTTTGGTTTTACCCTTTACTGCCCTTGAAAGTTCCTCCAGGGAGGGGATACTGTCTTTCTTATCCCCGGCGCTGATTATAACTTTTTTAACATCTTCTAAAGTCAAGTCACTTATGTTGGTAGATGTACTGCCCAGTCGCTTAAGATTGTTATCATGTATCACCACGGGAATATTGTCTTTGGTCAGTAGAACGTCCATCTCAACATAGTCAGCACCATTGGTGCCGGCAAATAAAAGCGTATCTATTGTATTCTCAACACCATACTCGCCGCCTCTATGGCCTATTAGAAGCTGCTGGTCATAGATTGGTCTTACGCTTTCTTCGGCATAAATATTTGAGACTATTATCAGCGCTAGAGTCAAAGTTATAAATACCTTTTTGTGATCCCTTGCCTTTGATAGTAGAGCCTGTACAAAATCAAGAGTTATTTCTAATATCTTCCAAAACTTTTTACCGAAATATCCTAATTCTATTTTTTCACTGGTTTCTTCTCTGTTTATACTTTCCGAGTTAATATATGAATTATAACTTTCAAGACTAATGGACAATATAAAGGGCGAAATCAGTAGAGTAAATATTGTCATGGAAATATTAGAGGCTCCCCTTAATATCCGTAGTAGGATAAACTGGGCATTTTCCAGTACCATAAAGGGCAGATAGGTTAACATTACCCAAATTATCATTCCCGCTATTATTAAAAAGGCAATTTTAAAGCCTTCTCCTTTTATGGTCTTAAAACTAATCTTTGAAGCCTCTGTAAAGGGTTTATCACTAAATACCATTACAGGCAAGGCTAAAAATAGCTTTGCAAATAAATAAACTAGAGCAATGGTCAATAGAAAAAATAATATTTCACTGCCGGGATACTTAGCCAGCTCACCGGTTATAAAATCCGGAATGGATAAAGCAGGTAGAAGGGAGGATTGTATTCCAATATTCAAAATGGGAATCAAAACCAGTATATATAATGCCAAACCTATTTGTCTGTTTTTTATGACGCTTTTAATTTTTAGTAGTGCCTTCTCAGTAATTTGTAAAAGATTTATCCCTTCTTTTTTCTTACTACTATCCAATATAAGTAAAATAACGCTGAACTCGTAATACACAAGGGCTACAGATACGCTCATGACTACTACAACCATCAGAATTCCAGTAAAACTTAATAGGAACTGAGAGATCTCCCCATTAACCAAAATCTCATATCCACTGGCTCTTATAAACATAGAGACAATCACATTCAGAACTGGTTTAAACAATACTAACATCAGTCCCTTATAAATGAGCTCAAATAATAGTAGATATAAGCCCGCGTCATAAATCATTTCAAAGGAGTTTTTTAGTATCCTCTTTGTATTTAGTGTTTTTACCTTCAACTTCTATCCTCCGTAATTATAGTTATTAAATTCCAAAGACAAATGTTATCTCACTATAGCATACCCATCCCTTGTAAAAAACTTAGTTCTAAAAATCAGTTCTTTCATTAACCTTTATCTCATAGAACAAAAAAAACTCCTCAGTCTTGAAAAATAGAAGGAGTTTATCGTAAGAAAATACCCGTCATTAGCTTAATGGTTAACAATTACTATACCCAAGAAGCATTTTAAGCTGTGGCTAGAGCTTTGATGCATTGAAGTAATCCCCTTTTCATAGGCAAGGTTGAATTCCGATTTAACCCTATCTTACATATGTGAAAGGCACCAAATAATATGAAATTACTTGGTGCCCCATTTACTGCTTCATAAGGAGAGGACTGTAAACAAATAGTTTATTGTTTTTCTAGTGCTTTTAATAAAGCATCAACATACTCTTGTCCTATAGCTTCGCCTATTGATTTATAGACTCCTTCAGCTTTGGCCAATACTTCATCGATAAAACTTGGTTCAAATTCAATCAATTCCATACCACCATCGACGAGTTTTTGTCTGTTGTCGTCATTAATTTTGGCCAGGTCGGCTTCGATTTCTACGGCTGCTTCATCTACAGCTTTTTGAAGTGCTTCTTGATACATTGGGTCTAAGCTGTCAAATTTCTCCGCGTTTATCAAGAACTGATTACAATATAAGATATGATGGGTCATTATAAGGTAATCTTGCACTTCTTGGAAATTTGCCCCAACATTTGTGTCCGTTGCATTTTCTTGTGCATCTACTAGACCTTGTTGCAATGATACATAAACTTCAGGCCATGGAAGTGGGGTGGGGGAAGCGCCTAGCGCTTTCCAAAACGCCATATGGTTTGGATTCTCCATGGTTCTAATTTTCAGTCCGTTGAAATCATCAATGGTCTCTATGTTCTTGTTAGAGGTGGTTTCACGGTAGGTGCCGCCTTGAAGGTAATGTAAGACATACATGTTTTTAGCTTTGTAAGCTTCGTTTATCATCTCTGTAAATTCGCTATTATTTAGTGCATAATCAATCGTTTCGGCATCATATTTTGCAAATACCATAGGAAGGTCAAAAATTGCCACTTCGGGAACAAAGGATACTGTTTGCGCCGTCTGAGCTATAACAAAGTCAATATCTCCTGCTAACATTTGTCCTTGAAGCTCTTGATCGTTTCCTAACTGGCTGTTGGGAAAATAATCAATGGTTAATTGGCCATCGGTCATTTCCTCTACTTTTTTTGCTATTAATTGGCCATAGAGTTGTGCTGCAGCTCCGACTCCTGCATTATCAGCACCAATTAGCTTAACGGGATCCAAAGCTGCAAATCCCTCTGCTGGTTCTTCTACTGCAGGTGCTTCTACTGCTGGGGTTTCTGCTGCTGGGGCTTCTGCTACTGGGGCTTCCGGGGCTTCGACTACAGGTTTAGAACAAGCAACTACTGAAAGTGTCATCCCAATAATCAATAATAAAATTAGTAACTTCTTCACTTTATTCCTCCTCTTTCTTTTTTGTCTATCACTTAAATTCCTGTATTACAGGAATGCAAGGCTGAGCCATGGAATATAGGTTATTATAAACAATGCTACTCCAAATGCTAGAATAAAAGGCATTGCTTTTTTTGCTACATTCATAGGTGGAGTATCGCTTAGGGTTCCGGCCACAAATAGATCCAATCCAAATGGTGGGGTTGCAAGACCTATGGAGAGACAACATACCATAATAACTCCAAAATGCACTGGGTCAACTCCTAAAGATCGTACAGCAGGTAGAAGTATTGGAGATAATATTACGATTGCGGGGCCTGTATCCATAACCATTCCCAGTAGGATGAAAATCACTACTATTCCGGTTAGAACAGAGAAGCTTGATGTGAAATTATCAAGTATAAAGTTCTCGATTAAGATCGGTGCCTTTGCTAGAGCTAGAACACGACCAAAGGCTATAGCGAATGCCAGCACAAAACATAGGGGTGCGTAGGTCTTAACTGCCTTTGCTAAAAATGGGATTATGCTTTTAGCTGTAAAGGACTTATAAATCACCATAGAAACAAATAATGAATAAAAAACAGATATCACTGCTGCTTCGGTTGGTGTTACAAGGCCTGAGTATATACCCCCAAGAACGATAACCGGGGAAAGCAAAGCCCAAAAACTTTCTTTTAGCAAAAATAGAAAACCATTGCTCCTTAATTCCTTCATTTTCTTGTTTATTTTTTCTTTATCTTCGCCTTTTTTTATGCAATATACTACGGCATATATCATCATGGAGAGTCCAATGAGTATACCTGGTAATATTCCACCAAGAAAAAGCGCTCCTGTAGATACCCCCGTTGCCAATGAATACAATACAAAAGGAATGGAGGGGGGTATTATTACTCCAAGTCCTCCGGCCGTCGCTACCATACCAGCAGACCATGTCTTGTCATAACCCATCTCAACTAGAAAGGGAATCGTCATGGAGCCAACTGCGGCTGTAGTTGCAGGGCCTGATCCGGAAATAGCACCATAGAAAAGACATGTGAGTATAACAGCACAGGGGATTCCACCGGGTAAATTTCCAACAAAGTATGCAAAGAAGTTAAACAATCTCCGAGAGATTCCCCCTTCAGCCATTAAAACTCCTCCGAGTATAAACAACGGAACGGCTAGTATCGGGGTTGTGTCTGAACCTGAAAAACTATTGGCGATAAGTTGCTGTATAGAGCTTCCGGTTCCTCCTAATAACAAAGGCATAAGAGAACCAATCACCATGCTCATGGTAATGGGAATCGCAAAACCCAATGCAACGATAAAAGCTAAAAATATCCACAGTGCCATTATTCATCACCCCCTAAAATGTCAGACTTGCCAACAAGGGGACCTGTAGTAGACTTTACTTCCTCTTTTGCTTCCTTCAATGTCGATTCCATTGTGGTTTCTGCTTGGATATTGAAATTCTTGAAATTCTTGAATATTTCTTCTGCCATTCTTAACGCTCCCAATCCAAAGCCCACTATGGTAGATATATACATAATCCACATGGGTATTTGCATAGCCGGAGATGATTGCCCTGTTATTCGTATTTTATTCGTATAAATAACAGAATAATAAAATAGAACTCCAAATAGACCTAAGATAATAAGGTTGGTCAGAATTTCAATGGTTTTCCTCATTTTATGAGGCAGTAAATCCATTAATAAACCAACTCTTAACATATTTCCTTTTTTTATGGTGTAACCCAGGGAAAGAAATACCGTCCATATGTAGCAATATCTTGAAAATTCTTCTGGCCAGCTCATAGATGAAAAAAAAGTTCTAGCAATAACTTGTGTCATCATGACGGTTGAAATCATTGCCAATAGTATAATCAAAATGCTTTCTTCGAAATGTTCATCTAGCCATTTAATCACTGACACTTTTGCCTCCTTTCTTACTTTGAAAAGCAAAGTACCACATCAACGACTATACTTCCTCTTTATGCGAAAGAATATCAAATAGCTCTTGCCTCATTGCTTCTATGGGTGCAGGTTTTCCACTCCAAAGTTCAATTTGTTCAGCTCCTTGATACAAAGACATCCCTAATCCGTTTAGCACCTTGCAGCCCATTTGCTCGGCTTCTATAAGAAACCTTGTTTTGCTGGGATTGTAAATAGCATCAAAACATAATTGTCCTTGCTTTAAGTATTCTTTGTCAATGGGTGTCTCATCGACCGATGAAGGCATTCCTAACCCAGTATTATTCATCACAACGTCTGATTGTGCCAATTTTTCTTTTAGCCTCTTAGTATCACTTAGGTCTACTATCTCTGCTATAGGGCTGAAATTTTGATTTATATCATGAACCAGTTGCTCTACTTTAGACAGAGTTCTACTTCCAATATATATCTTCTTCGCTCCGTTGTATGCCAATACACTGCAGATGGCTCGGGCTGATCCTCCTGCCCCTAGGCAGAAAAATGTGGCTTCCGAAAGATTCAAATCAGGAGCTTCCTCCTTTAGCGATCTGTAAAAACCAAGACCATCGGTATTATAAGCTATCAGTTTCCCCTCTTTAATAACTACAGTATTGCTCGCCTGCATTTTTTCGCAAAGAGGATCTATTTCGTCCACATATTTTAATACTTCCACTTTATTTGGTTTTGTTACAGCAAAACCAGCAAAATTCATATGGCGCAAGCCATTAATGACATCACCTAAGTAATCATTTTCTACTTCAGTATAAAAATAAAGCATATCGGATCCCATGGCTCTATAGGCTGCATTTTGCATACGAGCCGCATAGGATTGGGATAACGGCTTCCCTAGAAGGGTAATCATTTTTGTATTGATATTTACAGGCATTCCTTTTCCCCCTTATTATTAAATCTTCTTATAAATATTCTACCTTATTCTATGCCATTTTCTTTGAAATATTCTTTTGCACTTCGCAGGCACTCGGCTGCGTGGCCATAGGCTCCTCGTTTTTGGAACTCTGTTGAGTTGGGAAGCTCTATAGAAATCGCATTTGGTGGCATAGCTAGAAGCATACCTTTAAGATCTATCCCTCCTTTTCCAGGATACAGTCTACCTTCTCTTGCAACCCCAATCATGCTCGAGTCCTCAAGGGAAGGAATTGCTGCGGGCCCATCGCATAGATGAATAAACCCAAATTTATTTCTATCTATCTTTGATAAGTCATCTACAGTAACATTGGATCTGTGAGCATGTAAAGTGTCTACCATAATAAAGGCATTGGGCCGCTTTATAGCATCTAAGATCTCTAAGGATTCCTTCAAGTCCGTCACCCCGGCAAAAGTAACAAATTCAAGATTTACTTTTAAGGAATATTTGGCTGCCATATCACAAATTTTTGCGAATTCTTCCAGTATATACTCTTTGTCTTTGGTCCAAATACTTGAAAGAACGTCTGTAGCACCTAATTCTGCCGCTGCTGCGAAAGCAGATTCGTAATCAGCCACATTTAAATCTTCTCTCACTCTTGCCAGTTCTATGTCCATAAGCTTTATATTGTTATCCAATAAAGCTTTTTTTATTTCTTTAAACAAAACCGGATCTTTATCAAATTGGAATAAAGGCTCATTCGGCAAATGCATAGGTATTGGTCTTAAACTAACAAAATCATACCCTGCATCTGCTGCTATTTTTATTTGATCCACGGGACTTGTCCCAGGAATAGTAAGATAAGCCAATGAGAATTTTCTAGCCATATTAATCTCCTTCTAACAAAAAAT
>LFRM01078781.1_pt1 | contig 10874 bp, 20 predicted proteins | sample 618341 | NCBI WGS metagenome assembly LFRM01 (sample SAMN03654438, study PRJNA283298) | anaerobic digester metagenome | isolation source: pool of bioreactors CSTR01a, CSTR02a, and CSTR03a thermophilic anaerobic... | place: Denmark: Kgs. Lyngby | collected 2014-05-21
GTCATAAGGTTTCCATCTTCTATAAAGACTTTTTGCTTTCGGATGTTGCCAGTTTTCTCCTGTTCCATCACATTTGCTACACTTGTAAGATTTACCTTCTCTTTTAAGTCTTGCTTTTATGCAATACCACGCATTAATTGAATCGTGTCCCATGCCTTTCAAATTCCATTCATTCACTTCTTTTGCTGTAGGAATGTAACCATTATTAAATGGAAGCCAAGAATTTTCGCCATTAGCAATTTTTTGTTTTACTATTTCCTTTTGCTCATCATTAATTGGAACTCTTGTAAAATCCCAAAGCCTATCAGCTTTTAAAAGAGCTTTTACATCATCTTCTGTAAGGTTATTGTTCCAAGCATTGATATTATATCTACAATTTTTTCTAAATGGATTTTGCCTGTAATTTGCATTTGAAAATCCATACCACTCATCATTTAGTTTTTCATATTCTTTTGAATTGCCGCTGCCATTGCATTCTTTACACTCATGCACGTCATGTGGATTTACATAGCCACACCACAGTTCACCTATTTTCCATTCAAAATCAAGCGGCACTCTTTTTAATTCTCTTCCCATTTTTTATATTTTAAGATATTAACAATTAATTAATTTAAATAAATTTTTAACAAAACTGATGTAGCCAATCAACGGCTTAACTTGCATTTTATTTCATCATATAATTTGCTTATCAACTTATATTCGCTGTGGCATGGAGTAACAAACGTAACATGATTATAATAATCATCTAAATTCAAACCGAAATCATGTACATAAGAACCGCCACTAATAATTCGACACTTAATGTTTTTAACATCAAATCCATCTGATTTCATTTGCTCAAAAACAAATTTATCTTTATATTTGTTGCTTGGCGCTGTGATAACGTAATCAAATTTTTTATTTTTTCTGCCAATAAAACATTTAAACGTAATTATTGGATAATATTTTTTAGAATCTTCTATTTTTATGTTTGAAATAATCATATTAACATAGCTTGTTCATTTTTTATTTTTAAATTCATCATACAGTTCAGCAATTGTTAACCTGAAGCAACTATTTGAATTATCATATTCCATCTCAGCTGCTTCATACCAACCTTCTTTTTGCATCCATTCACAAAATTGACGATACTCCAATGAATTTTTATAATTAAATGGGTCATAAATATTAATTGTGTTTTTCATTTGTAAAACTGAAACATGCATCATACATTTTTCTGGATTAGTTATAATTGTTTTTCCTTGTCTATCTCTGACATGAAATTGCTTCGTTAATGTTTCAGTTTTATTTATTTTATCCAATAATATTTCATAGACAAATGACCCATTTAACACACTTTTCCCAACAAAATGTAGTGCATTATCTTTACGTTTCCTGTTTGACAACAATAAAAAATTCATATTGTATAAGTTTTAATTTAACAACCGCTTGATTTGTGTTATTCAATTACAAATTTATCGCTATATTATCATAATAACAGATGTTGTAATCCAAAGTGTTTCCATATTGTTTGTTTTTTTAAATAAATAATTAAATACTATTTCTCAATCTCTGAAGTATATATCGCATAATCAACGCCATTCTTTACGCCAATATAGTTAATAAAGTCAACCAGGACAGCATCAATATGTCTTTGGTACACTAACTCACCTTCTTCAATTTCATTCATATGCCTATTTCTAATTAGACTTTGTTGTGCTTCTTTTCTGTATTTATCAGCATATTTCTTTGTGATATTTAACATTTCTTCTGCTTTCATATTTAAATTTTTTAAATTCTATCAAAACCAAATTTGCAATTTAGATATGACTCATGATTTTTTTTAACCATATCAAGAAGAACATTGTTTACTTCGAAAGAATCAAATTTATAATCATTTTCCACCTCAAACGTCTTAATAGCTTTCCAAAGTTCAACCGTTAATGAGTTTTGCAAAATATTGCTTTTTAGCTTGCGCTCATTAACTTTTGGCAATTTCATTTTATCTAAATCCATGTTTTGTTCTTTCATTTTTTTACTAATTTGTCAATAAATCTTTCTTTAATTATTCTAAATGCCTTCGGTTGAAGTTTCCCAGAAGTTTAAACAAGAATAGTAATCGTCCATAACACCTCTCATCAAATTGTTGAAATAGTTTTTTGTTATATTGCCCCGCTTGTCTTGTAAAGAAATTTCAACTCCATCTTCTTGAATTTCAAAAACTCTATATATTTCAGGATTGAGTTTTGGTATTAAATTACACTCTTCGTCTTTATAATCTTCATCTTGTAATTTAACATTGTCTTTTATAATAAAAGCCATTAGTCCATTGTTAAGTGTGTATAATAAAAATTCATCTACACATTCAACAATACAATCGTTACAATTTTTAAGAAACTCATACATTCTTTCTTTTTCTTTGTCAATGTTGTCGTGTTTTTCAAAAGGATATTTCACTCTTTTGTTCGATGATATATCACCCACTTTAATTTCTATCTTCATGTTTTAATTAAATTTTCTCCATTATACGCAAAAAAAATAATTTTGTTGCAAAAATTCTAAGGTTTTTATTTTTATACCTGAAAGGGTATAATGGGGGCTCGGTTTTAGTGGTTTATACCTGAATGGGTATAAAATTTACAATTTTATTCCCGTAAAATAAACAAATTTTCCCCTACCTTCAACACTACCTATTGATTGAAATCCGTATTCGTTTAAAACATCAATTAACTTTTGCTGTTCTTCTGCAGTTTCATAATTTTTACTTGGTTCTGCAATATAAATTACGCCACGCCTTTTCATTATTCTATTTGCCTCAACAATATAATCTTTGTAATTGGTTCCCCATAAAGCCAGAGAAAACACAGCCACATCAATTGTTTCTGCTTCAAGCTCAGTGGTTTTCATATCACATGCAATTACGGAATCATCAATGGCAACATGGTCAAATGAATAAATTTTATTGTGGGGAATTTTAGTTTTCATAAGATTTTCTCCACATCCAAAATCTGCAACAACATCTCTTTTGTCTGTTATTTTTGCTGCAATATATTCGTAGGGAATTTCTTCCCACATTTCCATTCTAGTTTTTCTTAGAGCATGATATCTCAGCCAAGAATCTGGATTATCAGAAAATTCTTTATGCATTGTAGTTGAATGCAATGTTTTTCCCCTACGGTTAAACTCTGATAGTTCCGAAACAATTTTTCTTTCACGGTCAGAATCATTTGTGATTTCAGGGTAGAGATTAATGTAAGTTTTATTGCGCTCATTTTTAATTACCTGACCTACATCTATTCTTTCCTTCCAACGTTCCAATGCTTCTTGAGATTTTTTAAACATTGTCTCTGGTTTTGGAAGAGAAGCTGAAGGAATTATTCCATCAACAGCGGCATCTGCCAATGTTTTTTTATTTTTTATAAGATTTAATCTTTGAATATCCCATGACCAAATTTTTCCATCATCTAATTCAATCTTAACCTGTGGAATAATTATTTCTACATTATTAAAAATTGAGCCTTGACGATATATTCTGCCCTTTAATTGTTCATATTCGGAATTTGTCCAAGGAGGTGTGAGAATTATTATTCTATCACAAACTTCTTGCAACCCATCAACCCCCGTTCCAATTGGTTTTGACCCAATTAAAATATCAATTGTTGGTTTAATTTTATTTCCTTCTTTATCTAGCCCAATGAATCCTCTCAAGTTTTTATCTCTAAAGAACGTTAATTCTTCTCCTGTATAGGTTGCTATTTTAAATCCAAGATTTTTTGTATATGATTGAATTTCGTTTACAAAATCAGAAACAAAATATGTATATAATATCGTTCCTTTTTTTAAGTAAGGTTTTATTGCATCCAGTTTGAGGGGCAGCAGCATTTTTTCCACACCAATATAATCGCCATTGGATAATTTTAATAAATCATTAAGCAAACTGCTTCCATCAATCATTAAGTTGGATAATTTTGCCCCTGTAAGTTCTTGGATGTTTATTTCATACTTTGGAATAAATCTTAATCCGTTTAAAGTTAATTGCTGGAATATTTTTAAAGCATTTCCAACAGTTCTCCTTGTTTGAATATCTTCATATTCCAATCCTGACATTAATTGTAATAAAGATTTGGCCTCAAATACCTTATTTATGACTGGAGTGGCCGACATTGCAAGAACATGTAGGTTATCATTGTTTTCTCTTGCTCTTCCAATTAAGCGATTTAAAGTGCCTCTACGAATGGATTCATCTTCTTCGGTTCTTTGTTTGGCATTGTGAACTTCATCAATAACAATAAAATCAATTGAATTGTTGTTGGTTAAAGTCTGAAGCATTTCTTCTGAATATTCTTGTTGGAACTTTTCATAATTTAAGATAAGATAGTTGTGATAATTAATATCAAACTTAAAATTATCTTGATAGTCAGTAAATATTTTGCTGTTTGGATATACTTCTTTAATTGCCCTTCCTGTTTGTGTTATAGTTGAGTTAAGAGCAATTACAATTGTAAGTCTTGCATTGATTTCTCTGGATGCCAATATAAAAGATAATGTCTTACCTGCGCCTGTACCTGACCAATTTCCATAGTATTTGTTTTTCAACAAACGAAACACAGTTAGTTTCTGCATTAGGTTTGGTTGATGTTTAAAAGAATATCCTGGTTGAGGAACAATTTGCTTGGTCTGTTCATATTCAGACAAAAAAGATTCTTTTATTGAAGTAAAATATTTGCTGCCCGCTTCATTTTCTACTTTTGATATTGTAATATCATTGTTAAGAATAGAGTTCCAAAGTTTTCTTAATTTATATTCTATGAGAGTATTAAATGCTTCTTCGTCCATTCCTGCATAAATAGAATTATCCAATGAGTGCAAATCTCCCACCGCATTCACTGTAGGTAGTTTCGGCTCGTTTGTATCAATTGGATTAAACTTATCATCCTCAGTGAATTCTGCATCTGTAATTTCATCTGTGATTTGGGATGATAAATCTAAGATTTCATCATCAGATTGTGATTCAATCTCCTTTTGCAATTCTTTAAGGGTTGTTATACGTTCTTCAGATTCTGCACCTGTATTTATTAAAGGCTTAAATACTGTTGGCAATTTTCCTTGACCTATAATAAGAGCAAGCTCAACTGGGTCCATTGTCAAAAGGTCGGTTGATGATAAATCTTGGAGGAGCTGGATGGTGTAGAATTTGGTGAATTTATTAAAATAGCCAATCCAATCTCCAGTGTTTATCCAACCTTTGTTTTTATATACACGCTCTGGCTTAGCGGGAATATTGATAGGTTTTTGTCCACTTTTACAATACCTTTTCCACTCTTTAAGTGATTTAAACTTTAAAGACCGTGCATGTGTTCGTGCCCTTTCAAAAGAAAGACATTTCTTATCAGTACCTAAAAAATCACCCCAACTTTTCCAGCCTTTATCTTTATATGTCTTATATGGACAAGTTGGAATATCGTCAGGTTTATCTCCATTTTTGCAATAACTATACCATTCTTTCCTTAGTTTAAAATTTAAAGAACGTGCATGCGCTCGTGATTTTTTAAAAGAACGAAATTTTATACAATAACTAGGCACATGTCCATCATTACCTAAAAAATCACTCCAACCGCTCCATCCTTTATGTTTATACGTTTTATGTGGGCAAATTGAAATATCATCAGGTTTATTTTTTTTCTTGCAATATTTATCCCATTCTTTTTTTGATTTAAATTTTAAAGAATGAGCAAGCTTCCTTGCTTCTTCAAAACGAAGGCATTGTTTTCTGCTAGTGCCCAAAAAATCAACCCAACCTTTCCACCCTTTATTTTTATATACACGTTGTGGACTACCAGGAATATTGTTAGGCTTATTTCCACTTTTGCAACAATCTATCCATTTGTTTTTACTTTTTAATTTAAGTGTATGAGCAAATTCTCTTGCCTCTTCAAAAGATAAAAGTTTTTCTTTAGCTAATTTTTCAGGCATAAAATTAAATTTCATAAAATTTTCGAAATACTTTCTAAAAATAGACACCAGTTTGTATTCCAATATTTGTTAGATTTTTTTAAATGTTCCCTTTTTCAATTGATGCAGTAGACCATTAAAAATTCTTCCATAATTTACATTTCCCCATTATACGCACAAATTCCCAAAAAGTTTCAATTTTGGGAAGTTTTGAAAAGATTGTTATTTTTTTAAGATTTGTTTTTGAACAAAATTAAATTTAATTACCCATTTTTTATTTATAAAATCAATTTCAAATATTTTGATTTTATTTTGTTTTTCGAATTTGTTAAGGTCTTGTAGAGAAACGAATTCTCTTGAATGCTCTTGATTAATCATCCAACTCTTTCAATATTTCATTAATTTCTTTTTCTCTTGCAATTTGTTTGCTGTGCATCATTGCACACTCAGCTTCAATTGAAGCCATTAGATTGTTAAGCCAACCGTTTTCTATCAGCTTCGTTTCTTTTCTGTTTGTTACTCTACCAGAAAGCATTCTTAATGCTAATTTTTCATAAAATTCTTCTTTTGTCATTTTTTATTTTCTTTTGAAATGTGGTAATGGTGATATAAAACATAATATGCTGTGTTCCACCTATAATCATAAAATTCACGATTCATTTTTAACACAAATTCACTTTTTGTCATCAAATCTTCTGGCTTTGTTGGCTGACATTCGTTGTTTTCAGAAAGTGTTCCGTTATAAAACGCTGGTTGTGTGTACACACAATTTTGAAATGAATTCTCTGATTCATAACAACTATATAATTCATCTATTATCTTTTTGTTTATCTCAATATCCTCAAGAGTGTAACCATATTCTGCAAACTCCTTTAATATTTCATTTGAGTCAGTTTCTGCAAAATATTTGTCAATATTTTTTAATGTGTCTTCTTTGTTCATTTTATTTAAATTATCTCACCATTTTTAATTTCTTTTTTTCTTCTGGATTGCTCAAGAAATTTGCTTTCTGCAACTTCCACTTTTGCTCTCACTTCATGCTTTGTATAAAAAATTGACTCGATGTTTAAATCAACTTTAAAAAGAACGAAAGGTTTTTTAACAACTATTTCTTTTCCGAAGAATAAAAACCTTTTTTTCCTTTCTTCAACATATTCTTTAAAAAAATGCGTTTCTTCTGTAAGTCCCCAATCGCCAGAGTACCAAGTTTCCACTCTATAAAGATATTCTTCTCCGTTAATTTTAATTTTTTTATCCATAATTGTTTAATTTATCTCGTGAACTGTTGTTTTAACAATTTCTTGTTCTTTCAATAATTTTTTGTGCTCATCTATTTTAATTTGAGCAGCCTCAAAATTTTTATAGCCTTTACCCATTGCTTTCAATTGCAATTCTGCAAGTGAACACCATTCAACAAAACCATAAACCTCTGGAAAAAACTCAATTCTTCCATCTCCAAATTCTTTCTCTACAATTCTATATTTTATCATAATTAATAATTTTTTTCAAAGGTAAGAATAATTTTCGGGTTTTCAAAATAAAAGTTTATTATGTTTTTTATTCAGGATTGCAACAATGAAAGATTGTAGCGTAGATATGGTTGCTGTTCTTTAGGTTGAGTTTCAATGAAATTTTCAATTTTATCGTAAATTTCTTTTATTTTTTCCGATGTTGTCATAAGTTCTTATTTTTTTGTTTGGCTNNTTTTTTTGTTTGGCTATCTCAATGCTGGTTCTACAAACATCTATTTGCTGAGATAAAATCCTCATTCTGCATTCCGTTCTTTTAATAAAATTTTCAAGAGCTTCTTCTTTTGTTGGATATGCAAATCTTTTTTTACTGGTTTTGGAAACCCAATGACTTTTACCTTTCCAATTGCTTCCAACAGGCGAACCATATCCAATCCAATAACCTTTTTGCGTTTCCTTAAAAAGATTTAATTGCCTTAATTCCAGTTTTATGTTCGGAAATGGTGATTCATAACATATTCCATCATGGTCACAAGAAGATGCATATTGAACAGCTTCATAACGATAAAATAGTTTTATTCCTTCTTTTTCCATAAAGTTTTTTCTCCTTTTCTTATTATTCTGTTAAGCTCGTACATTACTTTAGAAACTATTTCAGGAGTGGTTAAACCATCTTCGTCTGGAATGAAATGGGTTTCTCCAATTGAAAAATTTGCATCATTTTCATCAAAATCTTCTGGACAATTTTCTATCCATAATGCATAAACCAAAATAAATCCCCACTTGTCTTCATAAAAAGTTTTGCCAAAAGCCACATCAAAAGTTTCTGAGTTAAAAGATTCTGGAAATTCATCAAATATTGTGTCACGTTTGATTTTTCTATTTGCTTTAACAAATTCCGATAGTTCGTTTTCTAATTCTTTTTTATTATAGTCCATAAATTTTATTTTTTAACACCTTCAACTTGTGAATACCATTGTTCTAACAATAAAACCATATCTTTATGTGCATAAACACCACCAGTTGACCAATCCCACCACTGAAAATCTCCATTCTCTTGTTCTGTACGTCTAAAGGTAACCCAGCAATCTTGAGTAATGCCATTTTTAGTTTTTTTTGACCATCCAAAAACTTCAACATCATAATGTTTTTCAACATATGTTTTTTTAAATCTTATTTGGTATTTATCTGACAAATTCTCTTTTTTTGGTTTTGGAACCAAAAAATATTCTTCGCCATCAACAATTATTGTTTTATAGTCCATAAATTTTATTTTTTAGATTCTAGTTTTCTAATTAAATCAATTATTTGAGCATTAACTTTATAAATTTCCTCATTTTCTGCATCAAAAGGAACGCTATAGCTAAAAGAATCGGTTTTTACCCTACCTGTGCCATTGCAATTTGTACAACTGCGCCATTCATATTCGTTTTCATGTATTCCAACATTATGTCTAATTTCACCAATCCCTTTACATTGAGGACAAATTTTAATTTCCATAAATCTTATTTTTTTTCAGTTAAAGAAAATTCTTTTAAAGCCATTTTTTTTCGATGAAAGAAGAATCTTTTAAAATCATTTTAATAGTGAAGTCATCATATTCTTCAACCATGTAAGTATAAGTGCCCAAAAGCTCTTTTCCAAGTATTTGAGTCTTGTCTAAAAATTCTATCACTACAGTTTCTCCAATTTTAATTCCGCAATCTTTTTTTAAGAACATTTCTTGTTTTAACAATGTTTGTCCATAACTCACACCACAGTTCACATTTGCCATAGTCTTATCATAACCTAACATCTTTTCTTCCAAGAAAGCTAAAACACTTTTTTCTTTTACTCTTAAAACCTTTTCCATTTTATTTAATTTTTAATTAGAATTACAAATATATAAAATTCTATTCATTTTTCAAAATAAAATTTAAGAAGATTTTCTTTTTATTATAATATCTTCTGCTTTTTTGTCTTTAGTTTTTTTAATTTTGTGCGTTTTGCCAAAATTTATTTCTTCAATGCCAAAATCTTTCATGAAGTCATTTAATTCTTCTAGCATCTTATTTTTAGTTGGTTTTTTCATAGTTCTACCATCTTATATGCAAAACCACAAAATAAAATCCCAAAAGCGAAAATACAAATTGCAAAACCATTAAAAATTCTAGCAAGCCATCAGAACGAGAAGAAAGTGGTTTTCCAAGGTTTTTTAAATCAGAAACTATTCTTTGTTTTCGCCTTTTTTCATCACTCCACGTTATAAGAATTAGTGCAACCAAAAACCAAATCAAATTTCCTATATGAATCCAAAAAAGAACATTTACCACATTCGAAGAAAATGGGTAAAAAGTGTGAATTAATCCTAAAATTAAATTAATTGAAAATATAATTCCTGGGGGCAATAAAATTAAAGTCCTAACAGATTTTTTATCCAAATAATCATGTATTTCTAAAAATCGTGATTTTTTATCTTTTTTTGATTTCATGTAAAATTTTTTTTATATTATACGCACAAATTTTAAAAAAGTTTTAAGACTTGAAATGTTTCCTCAATTTTTCTATTCCACAAACTGGACACCCACTTCCCCTCAGATGATTGCCAGGCAATTGTTCAAACGCTCCATGAATTGGGCATATTATTTTTAGTTTGCTTTCACCTCCTTTGTAATTAGTTAAAGAATAGTTATATTTGTTTTTATGACGCTTACTTGCCTTTTCAACAAAAAGCTCTTGGTCACAGTAGTGTCCGCCACACTTTGGACATCCATGTCCATTTAAATGAGAACTTGGATTTTGCTCAAATATTCCATGAATTGGGCATATTATTTTGACTTTCACATTACTCCTTTGATATTTAACCAAAGAGTAATCATATTTTCCTTTATGAATTTCACTTGCCCTTTCAACAAACAACTCTTTATCCATAAATAATCCAACACATTTTTTACAACCCCTTCCACTTAGATGAGAGTTCGGGCTTTGCTCAAATACTCCATGAGTTGGACATGTTATTTGAACTTTCGTTAATGCATTAACATAATCAACCAAGTGATAAAAATATCTGTTATCATGAACTTTATTTGCCTTCTGAATAAACAATTCTTTATCCATAAACAAACCAACACATTTTTTGCACCCACTACCACTTAAATGAGAATTTGCAGTTTGTTCAAATGCTCCGTGTTTTTTGCATATAATGTCAATTAATTTGTTTGAGCCATAATAAACAGAAGAAGAATAATCATATTTATCTCCATGTACTCTTTTTGCTCTTTCTATGAACTGTTCTGTTGTAAGTTTCTTTGGCATAACTTAATTATTCAAATAAAGGTTCTTGTCCAACCACAATAGGTTTTTGCTTATATGTATGCTGCTCAAATCCGCAAATTTTGCATTTTCGACTCCATCTATCTCTTTGCTCTTCTCTATATCCTTCTGGAGTGAACCAAACATCAGAGCCTTGAGCTTCCATTTTGCAGCCATATGGAA
>LFRM01220102.1_pt1 | contig 10869 bp, 6 predicted proteins | sample 618341 | NCBI WGS metagenome assembly LFRM01 (sample SAMN03654438, study PRJNA283298) | anaerobic digester metagenome | isolation source: pool of bioreactors CSTR01a, CSTR02a, and CSTR03a thermophilic anaerobic... | place: Denmark: Kgs. Lyngby | collected 2014-05-21
GACATTGATTGGCGGCCTGTTTATTACTGTGCTGTCTTTCATCATGATTATGACTGTCTATGGCAGATTCTTTAAGTTGTATCTGTATACCGCCATTGCCCCGGTGCCGATGGCCAGCTTTGCCGGGGAACCAACGCAGAATGTGGGCAAGAGCTTTATAAAAAGTTATGCTGCCGTTTGCCTGGAAGGTGCCATTATTGTGCTGGCCTGCATCATCTTTTCTCTCTTTGCCGCCTCGCCGCCGGCAGTTGATCCGAATGCAGCGGCAGTAACGATGGTATGGAGCTATGTTGGAGAATTGGTATTCAATATGCTGGTCCTTGTCGGAACAGTCAAGATGGCTGACCGGGTAGTACGGGAAATGATGGGATTATAAGGAGGAATTCATTTGGAAGTTAAAATCAATAAAGAAATTCGTAATTATACGGAATCCATGTTTTTCGGACTGTCCTTGCGACAGTTCGTTTTTTCTTTGCTGGCAATCGGAGTGGCCATTGGACTGTACTTTCTCTTGAAGCCCTATGTGGGTGTGGAAACAGTCTCGTGGATGTGTATTCTCGGCGCAGCCCCTTTTGCTGCATTGGGTTTTGTCAGTTATCACGGTATGACTGCGGAGCAGTTTTTGTGGGCCTGGCTGCGCTCGGAGGTCATTGAGCCGAAGCGGTTGTACTGCAAGCCTACAAATCTTTATTACGAAGCCCTGAAAGACAATATTGCTGCCCATGAAAAGAAGCAGGTCAACCCGGCAAAACAGAGAAAACCAAAGTACACCGGGCAGTACACGAAGAAAGCGGTTCACCGCCGCAGAAAGGAGGATAATCACCATGCTTAAAACACTCAGCAACCTGTTAAAGGTGGATAAGGAAAAATACAAGGTGCCTCGCCGCGTGCAGGATGTGATTCCTATTCGTCGAATCTGGTCGGATGGGATTTTCCTATGTGGCAATCAGTTCTGCCGCACCTGGCGTTTTTCAGACATCAACTATCAGGTAGCCAGTGAGGAGGACAAGAAATATATGTTTCTGGACTACTCGGAGTTGCTGAATAGTTTGAGCGCCGGTTCTACTGCAAAGATCACGATCAACAACCGTACCTTGAACCGGGTGAACTTTGAACAGTCTGTCCTCATGCCTATGCGGAAAGATCAGCGAGACTTTTACCGCAAGGAATATAACGGTGTGATTATGAGCAAGGCCACAGCGGGAAATGGCATTGTTCAGGAAAAATATATCACAGTGTCCGTACCGAAGAAAAATATTGAGGATGCCCGGATTTTCTTTTCCCGTATCGGAGCTGACCTGACTGCTCACTTCTCTGCCTTGGGCTCCAAATGCGTAGAGCTGGATGCTACCGAAAAACTGCGGGTTCTTCATGACTTCTACCGTCAGGGTGAAGAAGTGGATTTTCACTTTGACGCACAAGATATGATGCGCAAGGGCCACGATTTCCGGGATTACATCTGCCCGGACTTCATCGAACGCCACAGTGATTATCTCATTCTCGGCGGAAAATTCTGCCGCACCCTCTATCTGAAGGACTATGCCAACTATATCCGGGATTCCTTTGTGTCGGAGTTGACCGATCTGAACCGCAATATGATGTTATCGCTGGACATTATCCCCATTCCAACGGATGAAGCTGTTCGTGAGGTGGAAAATCGTTTGCTTGGTGTGGAAACCAATATCACCAACTGGCAGCGCCGCCAGAATGCCAATAATAACTTTTCGGCTGTAATTCCTTATGATATGGAGCAGCAGCGCAAGGAAAGCAAGGAGTTTTTGGATGATCTGACTGCCCGTGACCAGCGAATGATGATGGGCGTGCTGACCATGGTGTTGACTGCCGATACGAAAAAACAGCTTGATACAGATACAGAGCAGATTTTGTCTCTCTCCAGACAGAAAATGTGCCAGATGGCCGTGCTCAAGTATCAGCAGACGGATGGACTGAATACGGCGCTGCCTATCGGTACCAGACGCATCAATACATTCCGTACCTTGACCACAGAATCACTGGCTGTGTTTATGCCTTTTAAGGTACAGGAGATTCAGGATAAGGGCGGTATCTACTTTGGCGAGAATGCCATTTCTCACAATTTGATTCTCTGCAATCGTGAAAACCTGCTGAATCAGTCGTCCTTTATTCTGGGTGTACCCGGCTCCGGTAAATCGTTCTCTGCCAAGGAGCTGATTGCCTTTCTGATTCTGAATACGGAGGATGATATTCTGCCTTGCGATCCGGAGGGTGAGTTCGCTCCAATGGTACAGGCGATGGGCAGCGATATTGGAACAGTTGTTCATGTAGCCGCCGGAGGCAGAGACAGGCTCAACGCCATGTATATGGTAGAGGGCTATGGCGAGAACAATCCTATCGTGGAGAAATCTCAGTTTATCATGTCTCTTGTGGAGCAGATTGATAAAAACGGTGTTGGGCCACAGCACAAGTCTATCATCGACCGATGCACCGGGCAGATTTATCAGGAAGCAGCTGAAACCGGCATTGTGCCAACCCTCTCTACACTGAGAGAAAAACTGCTGGTGCAGCCGGAGAAAATTGCGAAGGAGATTGCTTTGTCTCTGGAGCTGTTTACTACCGGTTCTCTGGACATCTTCGGTCATGCCAGCAATGTGGACCTGGATAAGCGCGTAGTGGTATTTAACATCCATGACTTGGGCGAACAGCTCAAACCGACAGGCTTACTGGTTATCACGGATACGATGCTCAACCGAGTCACTCTGAACTGGAAGATGGGCAAACGTACCCATGTATTTATTGATGAGTTCCATGTGGTCTTTGAGAATGAGTACAGCGGTAACTTCTTTAATTCTGCATGGCGTCAGTTCCGTAAACGAAATGCTTATCCGACTGCAATTACTCAGAATGTGGAGTATCTGCTGGATTCCGTACAGGCCAGCACGATGCTGTCCAACTCAGAGTTTATCATCATGCTGAACCAGGCGGCTTCCGACCGGGAGAAGCTGGCGAAGCTTTTGAATATTTCCAAGGAGCAGATGAGCTATGTTACCAACGCCGATGCCGGCTGCGGCCTGATTAAATATGGTTCGGCACTGGTGCCTTTCGTCAACCGCTGGCCGCGTCAGACAAAGCTCTATGATCTGATGACCACCCGTCCGGGCGAAGGCGTATTTGGAGGAGAAAAACAGGAGGTACAGGAATGAGAATCCATTTTGCATCGAGGGAACACCGGGATTTCTATCATGATATGATGGCGCAGAGCCGCAGGCAGGACTGCTATCACCAGGCATTTTTCTATGTGATGGGGATTGCACCGGAAACACGGGCGAACATCCGACAGATGTTTGACTTCAAGCGAGACTGTATCGTTCCGGAGGGAATGCATGGCGGTTGGCAGACCAGCGGCACGGTTCGCTTATGCCAGCTGGCTTTTAATCTGTGGAATGGTTACAGTGAAGATCGTCAGGGCGATGAGTTTACCCCGAACAACCTGTTTTGCTGTGAGTTTGCGCCTTATTTCATGGAGGGGATTAAACTGCGTTACCCGGAATATTGCCGGGAGCTGACCGTGGCAAGAGATGAAAAAGCACGATAATATGGAGGTATTCAATGAATCCAAAGTTAAAAACAACGATTTCCCTTTGTGGGGCGGCAGTGTTTGCCGCCCTCTTTCTATTTTCCAGTGTGATGCTGGCCATTCAGTATACAGATAAAAAGCAGAGCGCAGAGGCATTTGATGAAATTGCAGCGCTGATTCAGGAGGAATCGAAACAGCCGGAGGCATCTGAAGAATCCACTGAAAAAGAAGGCAATCCGGCAGCTGAAACAACGCGTACAGCTCATGAGAAATATGCTGCTGTTTATGAACAGAACCACGATTTTGTGGGCTGGATCACGATTGACGGTACCAATATCAATTACCCGGTGATGCAGACGCCGGATCATCCAGACTTTTATCTGAAGCACGCATTTGATGGTTCGTACAGTAACTATGGAACCCCGTATGTGCAGGAAAATTGTATGGTAGGCAGTTCGGACAACCTGATTTTATATGGCCACCATATGAACAATGGTTCTATGTTTGCTGACCTCTGCAAATATGAAAGCGAGAAATTCTATCGGGAGCATTCCACCATTCACTTTGACACATTGGACGGATACGGCGATTATGAGATTGTTGCAGTATTCAAAACAGTTGCCTATTCTCAGGATGGTTTTAAGTATTATCATTTTGTAGAGGCTGATTCCAGGGAAGATTTTGATGCGTTTATGGAGCAGTGCAGGGCGCTGGCTCTTTATGATACTGGAATCAGTGCCGAGTACGGTGACAGCCTGCTCACACTCTCTACCTGTGAATACAGTCGCAACAATGGCCGCATGGTGGTTGTGGCAAAGCGGATTGCCCCCTCCCCTGGGGAGGTGAATACCGATGCTGGAGATTAAGACACGCGATGCGGTAAAAGGTACCATCAAGACTTTGGACAAAGCAGCAATAGCTGGAGATCGGATGAAACAGGTGTATGTCCGTACCAAGGATAAAGCAGAAAACAGCATTTCTGCATCCGAGGGCAACCCGGAGGAATATGCCGCCGACCGAGTTTCCGGCAATGCTGATTCCATGGTTCATGAGGCAATTCATCAGTTTGACCGGCATGGCCGTAAAGCAGTCAAAACCACGAAGGACAATATCAACACCGTTCGGGAACGTATGGAGCAGCGCAGAGTTGAACAGCCGAAAAGAGCAGCACAGAAACAGGCGGAAAAGCGGACAAAGCAGCGGGTAGCAGAAGTTGTCCATTCTGTTCAGACACATCCATCTTTATCTGGTTCAAGCCCTCTGCCCTCTGACACAGAAATCTGGCCGCAAGTAAAAACACGGAGCTGGGATACAGCCACAATCAAGTCTGCACAGAAAAGCGGCGTCAGTGTTCGGCAGACAACCAAATCTACCGGGAACGTTGTTGCTAAGGTAAGAAAAGGTACGATAAAAACAGCGTCACGCTCCATTAAAAATGCTGAGCGTACAGCCAGTGCAGCTGTAAAGGCTACGCAGGCATCATCTGCGGCACAAAAATCTGCGTTTGCTGCAGCAAAGACTTCCAAAAGGACGGCCCAGGCTGCCCAGACAGCGGCAAAGAGAACAGCGGAAGTGACCAAGGCCGCTGCAAAGGGTACTGCTTCTGCTGTCAAGGGCATCATTGCCGGAACGAAGGCATTGGTGTCTGCTTTGCTTGCTGGCGGTTGGATTTCTGTAATGATTATTCTGATTGTTGTACTGCTTGGCTGTGCCGTTTCCCTCTTTGGTGGTGGCAGCAGCAATTCCTACACGCCAGTCAGCGCTGAGGTGGAAGCCTATGAGCCATTGATTCGTCAGTACGCTTCCCAATATGGTATTCCGGAATATGTAGAGCTGATTAAAGCAGTCATGATGCAGGAAAGCGGTGGCCATGGCCTTGACCCCATGCAGGTAGCGGAGGGCAGCTTTAACACCCGGTATCCCCACGAACCAAATGGTATCCAGGACCCGGAGTATTCCATTCAGTGCGGGGTGCAGGAATTGAAAGCCGCGCTGATTTCCGCAGAGGTGGAAAACCCCATCGACATGGAGCGCATCAAGCTGGCCCTGCAGGGCTACAACTTCGGAAACGGGTATATCTCCTGGGCGGTGCGCAATTACGGCGGCTATTCCTACGCCAACGCGGTGGAGTTCTCCGCCATGCAGGCGGAGCGGCTGGGCTGGGACAGCTACGGCGACACCCAGTATCCTGCCCATGTGCTGCGGTACTATCCCTACGGGCGGGCCTTTACCGCCGGAGGCAACCAGGCCATTGTAGAGGTGGCTCTGACCCAGCTTGGCAACGAGGGCGGCGAGCCCTACTGGAGCTGGTACGGCTTTGACAGCCGGGTGGAGTGGTGCGCCTGCTTCGTCTCCTGGTGCGCCGACCAGTGCGGATATATCGACAGCGGTATCATTCCAAAATTCTCCGGCTGCGTCAACGGCGTCAGCTGGTTCCAGAGTAACGGCCAATGGCAGGGCCGGGACTACGAACCTCAGCCCGGCGACATCATCTTCTTCGATTGGGACAACAAAGGTTCCTCCGGCCCCCAGGACGGGAGCGCCGACCATGTGGGCATTGTGGAGAAGGTGGAAAACGGCGTGATCTACACTGTGGAAGGAAACTCCGGCGATTCCTGCCGGGAGAAAACCTACACGGTTGGATATTATGAGGTACTGGGCTTCGGCTGCCCGGCCTATTAAACAAAACGAAAAACGGGACGCTGCCCAGGCGGCGTCCCGTACATATCCATGGTCAAAACAGCGGTGCAAACTCGTCGTGGAATCGAGCTTTCCTGCTACCCGACTGTGTCCCAAGGAAAATTGAAATACAGAGAACAGAACCGGAGCAAATGCCCACCCGTTTCTGTTCCTTTTTTGTATCATTTTAGCAGATTGGAGGAATTCAAATGAATACATTTGGTTATGTGCGGGTATCCAGCACTGACCAGAACGAGGACCGGCAGATGATTGCGCTCCAGGGAAAGGACATTCCCAAAGGGAACATCTACATGGACAAGCAGTCCGGCAAAAACTTTGACCGACCCAACTACAAACGCATGGTGCGGAGGATGAGAAGCGGGGATTTGCTGTATATCCTCAGCATCGACCGGCTGGGCCGGAACTACAAGGAGATTCAGGAGCAGTGGCGCATTCTGACTCAGGACAAGGGCATTGACATCTGCGTGCTGGATATGCCGCTGCTGGATACCCGGCAGGGTAAGGACCTGATGGGTACCTTCATTGCCGATCTGGTGCTCCAGATTCTGTCCTTCGTGGCCCAGAGTGAACGGGAGAACATCCGCAAACGCCAGGCCGAGGGAATTGCCGCCGCCAAGGCCCGGGGCGTTCAGTTCGGACGGCCCGGAAAGGATGTGCCGGACAACTTTCCGCAGCTGGTGCGGCAGTGGGAACAAAAGAAAACCTCCCTGGGGGAGGTGCTGGAAACCTGTGGCATGAGCGAATCCACATTTTACCGCCGCTTGCGGGAATACCGGCTTACTACAAAGACGAAAAAATGAAACTGTGACCGCCAAAAGGTGTACCTTATGACAATGGTGGATTCTCCGCTTTTTCCTTCATGGAGGGATGCAAATTAGGAAAGAATGCCGGATGGAATCTTGAAATTCCGGGCTCTATCTGCTATAATGAGGTCAAAATTAGGGCTGTCATAAGGTACACCTTTTGACAATAGCCCCTTTGAGCAGTGCCACGCACTGCAGACAATGATTGATAAGACAAAAGAAACATCGAGAGAGTATGAAAAACTCATTGAAGTCAATACTGGTCTTAACAGGCGATAAAAGTAGAGAATGGAAAGATTCTTCAATGTCGATTACATGAAATTCAGCCCCAGGTCATTTTCATTATTGGAAATGCCTGTGGCTTTTTCGGACAATTGCGTGGTTTTTTGTGTAGATTGCAGCCGATATACATCACAGTGCGTGAGAAATACGGGTGGAGCAAACTGCTTTTTATGGGACACAGAAAAAACGATGAGTACTCCTGTAAGTCCAATAACAATAAAGAGGAGAGGCGGGATATGAAATTCAGTAGGAAAATGCGAATGTTGTCGCTGTTCCTGGCGATGCTGATGCTGTTTTATGGAAGCATTCCGACACAGGCCTACGCGTTATCAACTGAAGATATACAGAATGTGCAGGAGGAAACTGTGACGGAAGCAACCGAGGCAACCGAGGCAACGATTGCGGAGTCGGAGGCAGAAGCGACAACAGAGCCGGAAACCGAAACAGAAGCTGCAACAGAACCGGAGCAGTCTACGGAAGAAACGGAGGCACCGGAAGAAAATCTCCTCCCGGTTTATGAGGATGGCGCAATTCTGATTTATACATATGTCCAGCTTTTGCAGGTCGGAACCGGGGCCAGTCTTACCAACCAGGACGCCCAAGCGGACACCCTGGGGCAGGGTGAGATCGTTCTGGATGAAAACGGCGATTCCGTCACCTACAGTTTGGATGGGAGCTACCGACTGGCGCAGGATATACCTTTGCCGGAGGGAACCGTGTGGCAGCTCCCGGAGGATTTCGCAGGACGCATTGCACCTGCGGAGACCCTGGAGGAGAAGCCTCTGTATGATGCCGGGACAGATACCATTTATGTCTACCACCGGTATCAGCTTGCGGTGATGTCGTATGCTTTTGAGGACGCAGAGGAACCGCAGCCGGTCATGACCGGCGACAGCGCGGTGGACACTTTCGGCATGGGGCAGCTTATCTATGCCAGCCAGGAGGACGAGAGTGCGAACAGCTACCTGACCTACAGCCCATCCCACAACTACGTCCTCTCCGCTCAGTTCTGCTCCGATATCCCGGAGAACGGCATTATGACGGTGGCAGAGGGTGATCCAGAAGGCCGGGACTTTGCGGGCCAAGTGGTCAAGACCATTGACGGTACCCAGTATATCCTCATCGGCAACGAGCAGCAGCTTCGCGCCATCGGCAGTGATACAAAGGTTATCACTGCAATCTACAACAGCGGCAAGGAACAGATTTATCCTGGCGATGCGGATTTGGAGGCCGGTCAGAAGCTGAATAATGGGGACACTATCTATGGTAGCGGATTGTCTGCTGTTATTGATCAGCGGAAGTACGGTGTCAAACAGGGCACAGGTGAGCTGGATAAAAAAGGGACTTTTAGCAACACAACACCTTGGGACACCGGCCTGACCTATGCCAGCAATGCCAACTACATCATCTTCCGGGATATTGACTTAGGCGGCTTCGACAGTAGTGGGAATGCCATTGAATCTAAGAAATGGACGCCTATCATGTTTTCCGGCCAGATGGTGGGAGCAATTACCGATGGTACAAGCACACTGTGGAACGCAGAGAGCACGGAAATCACGAAAACCCGTCAGCCGATCATTTCCAATGTCTATGTCCATCAAACGGCTGAGCTTGAAGTGAATGAGTATATCGGAATTGGCTTTTTTGCAACGATTTCCAATGAGATCAACACGAGTAATGTTGGCATTAGTGCGGGGACGGTTCATGTCACGAACCTGGAATTGAACAATGTGACCGTGGACACTGCTACCAGCGATACAAAGAGTACCGCCACTATCCTCAGCACGCTAACCAGTAGCCTTGGATGGCTGGTGGGCGGGCTTGTGGATTTGCTGGTTGGTGTTTTAACCTTCGGAAGTGTGGAACTCACTCTAAAGGACACCTTATTTGCTCTATTGAATGCCCGTGCAGATAATCCCACCAGATTTGCTACGGGTTCTTTTGCCGGACGTGTTGTAGGTGACGTTTCCGTGACAGACTGTCAAGTCTCCGGAACGGTTCGGGTGACCAATCAGAACGACTATACTGGCGGTTTCGTGGGTTATACCGAAGGAGTAACTCAATATGATGGCTTATCGACAGCGTTAGGTATAACTGTAGATGCACTTTCTTCGCTGCTGAACGCTATCCCTGGTCTTGGATTGGGAGACTTGATTACGATCCTGCTGAAAAATGCACTGCCGCTTGACAGCCTGATCCCCACCGGATATATCAACCCAACCATTACTGACTGCTCCGTGTCCGGCCTGACCGGAACGGTTGGTCATACAGACGCAAGCTACAATTGTGTCGGCGGCTTCGCCGGGGCGCAGGTAGGCACTTGGATCGAGAATTGTCAGATTAAAAACAGCACCTACACTGTAAAAGCGGCGAACTACGGCGGCGGATTTACCGGTCTGGAACGGGATGCGGATATTCAGGGACTGCTCAAAGAACTGGGCGTCGAACTGCTGCAGGTGCTTCAGCCCCAGAGTTTGCTTTGGAATTGCTCAATTACAGATTCAGCTGTGATTGTGGACGGCGGCAGCTATCAGGGCGGTTTTGTTGGTGCAATGGCGATGAGTTATGGTGTTCATTGCTCCCTCGCTGGCAGTTCCCTCGCAGTCAAGGCTTCCGGCAGCTATGCAGGAGGATATGCTGGATTTGCCGGCACTGGCTGGGTAACAAGTCTGGGAAAAAATGATAAAACAGATAGCAGCCTTCTCAGCACAGTTTCTGATCTGGTGGTTGGGCTGTTAAGCGGAACCGATGATACCGATACCAGTGGGTTGCTGTCTTTGGTTGGCGTGCAGCCCTCGGCGATACTGGGCTGCCAAATCGAGTTCGGCAGCGTAACCGTTTCTGCCGGTGCTGACTACGCCGGTGGTCTGGTAGGCTGGGGCGGCGGCTTGAAGCTCATGGATGATACCGCTGACACGTTGAATGACCTACCTCTTTGGAAATATGGTATGCGCACTGTTCCGGCTGGCTGGAATAGCTGGTCCTGTAAGCTATCCGGTTTGCAGAGCGTCAGCGCCGGGGGCAGTTATGCCGGCGGCGTGGCGGGTCTGCTCAGTACTGCAAGTGCTGCGGGATTGGTGGACAGCACACTGGGACTGGTGAATCTCGTTGGATTCACGGCTGAGAATATTGCCGTCACCGGCGTAGAGGGCGGCTATACCGTCAGTGCCGGAGAGAACTTTGCCGGCGGCGGCTTTGGCATGACTATGGGCGGCGAGATTACAAATGTTACCTTAGACGCCCTTCAATCCGTTACGGCGAAGAATCAAGCAGGCGGCTTTGCGGGCTGCGCCGGGCCGGGAGACCTGGCTGGGGCAGGCGGAATTAACCTGAGTCTGCTGGGCTTAGATCTCTTATCAGTGAACAAACTGCTCTCCGTGGGTCAGGGCGTGGAAGTGAAAATCAAAGACTCCACGGTGACTGGCATTTCGGACGGTTACACCGTTACGGCTACCGGCACAACGGCGGACAGCAATGTTTCCAAATTCACCGCCGCTGGGTTTATTGCCAAGAGCAACAGCACGGACATTC
>LFRM01298431.1_pt1 | contig 10865 bp, 10 predicted proteins | sample 618341 | NCBI WGS metagenome assembly LFRM01 (sample SAMN03654438, study PRJNA283298) | anaerobic digester metagenome | isolation source: pool of bioreactors CSTR01a, CSTR02a, and CSTR03a thermophilic anaerobic... | place: Denmark: Kgs. Lyngby | collected 2014-05-21
CATCCCGCAGCGGCTTTGCTCTTCGCATGGCGTAACCTCCGTTTCCTGTACTAAACTATCCTTTTCGTATACCTATCACTCTTATCCTTTGCCGAATTTTAGGAGATTATGCACTTTCCGCCACATTCATTCGACAGGGGACTCTGCCCCCTGTACCCCCGCAAGGGTCTGGACCCTTGACCCATTATTGTCCTTGCTTCGCTGGACAATGGGTGGAGATGGAGGGGGTGGAAGAGTGGGGGGGAGATAATTATGCATCGTAAAAGGGACTGTTGCAAAACAATAGCAACAGTCCCTTCAGGTGAAACTCCAAGGAGGTATCGGAGAGGCGAGATGAAATGGGCGAAGCCCCCTCTGATCAACAATCCGAAACCAGCGACAATAGAAGGGCGACAGCCCCGGTGCTTTGGGGACCTTGCGTAGCAAGGGTTCCCTACGCAAATCCCTGACCGTAAGCATCGCGAACAAGAATTTAGTGCATTAAAAGGGCGACAGCCCGAGCTTTTCCGCCGTGAGGACGCTCAGTAGCGAAGCAGGTAGCTTGGATCCTCCTTGAGGATTTTGGCGACCATCTCCCGCAGCGGCTCTGCTCTCATCACGCGGCCTGTTGCATCGCCAAAGCGTCCCATTGTCAATATACCCGTTTGCAGTGCGAGCGCTTCCAGCTTGGGAAATGTCTCCGAGCCCAGCGGCGCACAGTGGCGATATTGGGGCGTGTACATCCGCCTGCCTTCATGATTGATCACATACAGGTCAGTTTTCTCCTTAGAGATCGAGCCAACCGCGCCATCCCATTCCTCTATGCCATGCACAAAGGTATTGCGCGAGAAGTTAACGCCAATCAGCAGAATTTGAGCATCTCGCTCCCGAAGTTTATCGTATACACCGCCCTTGCCGCAGGGCGTCTGGATTTTCTCCTCCCCAGCAACAAAAGCTTCCGCATCCTTCCCCGCAGCCGCCACCGAATGGGTCGGGTGAAGCGAGCGATGCACCTTTTCTCTTTTTCGAAATAGTTCCGTCAGCACGCCAATGCATGACGGCGTATGAAGTACATCCATCACGGGGTTTTGTTTCCCGACATTATCCCATGTGTGCGTCGGCACCGCCAGCAAACCCTCGTGCATATACTGCATGAGTGCATCCAGCACCGTATCCGCTCGCCCTTCCACCTCACCTATCGCTTTATAGGACGAATGGACAAAAAGCGTGCCCTTTGGATCGATCCCGAGCGCGCACAGGTGATTGAGCAAGTCCTCCTTGGTATACATGACATAACCCTCCGACTATATGTTTTCAGGCGGTCCGCAGCCTCACAGCTGCTCGCCCGCCACGCTGCATTCGTAGTACCCGCTGCCGCCGTCCTCGCTTGGCACGAACGTGCACAGGAATTGTGCATTCTCCCTTGAGATTTCAAACGTATCATTCCCCGTTGCATCCAAAAATCTTGGATACCCGTCTCTTTGCCTAGGCAGCGGCAGCATTAGCGCGATCTGATCCTTACGCCACAGCACCATCAGCGCATCATTTTCGCCTATTGCTGTGAAGCCTGCGTCATGCTGATACAGCTCCTGCTGCTCCATGGGCTGCAAGTTTTCCGTAGCTGCTGCGAATTGCACCGAGTCCCATTCCTGCGTGAATGCGTCGCTCAAACGGAAGGTTTCTCCATCCCTCAAAAACCGCAGCAGCTCTCCTGTCTGCGTATACGATGGATTATAATCCTCCTTTGGCAGCCCCAAATTACCCAGCAGCAACATGCCGCCCGCTGCAATCGCAACCGCACAAACCAACACGAGAATCGGGTGAAATTTCTTCAAAATCAGGACTCCTTTACTACTCAATACGCGCCGTCAACTTGAGTATCGTGATGCTTGGGGTATTGAACATACGCCCCTTCATCGGATAGATATCGCTTGCCCCAATGCCGCCCGAAATATACTGGTTGATGCTATTGACGCGCTGCATCCCCACAATCCCGTCATCCTCCGGCATCCAGCCAAACTCGGGCACGTACAGCGGACCTTGTCTTGGCACACGCCACTGGCCGCCGCAATAATGCCCCGCAAGCAGCAGGCTGATATTTCTAAAGTTAAACACCTTTTCCGTATCCGCCCATTCAAGCGAGGTTCGAATATAGTCGCTATCCAGCGGTACGTGGGACACCGCGATTTGGATATCCGTGCTCAGCATTGTCTTGATCGCTTCAGTTGTTTTATTCATCGTATCGATTCGCTGACCCAGCGATTGATACGCCTCTGCGCCCTGCATATCGTACTGCTTGCCGTCCGCTTCCATGTTCGTTTTCTGTACCTCAAGCACGCTCGCCATACCGCTGGCGTCAATGCTATACAGATACTCGGGCACAAACCAGACCGTCTTTTTACCCACCGCTTGGCTGATGGGTGCATCAAGGTAGATTGCGCCCGCCTTCTGTGCCTCCTGAACCCAAGGCGCAAGCTCGCTTGTTGTGACCGTGGACACAATCGGCGCCGGGTCTTCATCGCCTGCGACAAAGTAAATCGGTGCCTTTGCATTCAGCTCCGTCAAAATCCCGATCAGCGATACAAGCGGCGCATAGTCGCCCGTCAGCCCGACCATATCCCCGCTCAGCACCACCGCATGGTAGGTCTTTGCATTCAGCAAACCCTTCCACGTATCATAGTCCTGCCCCATGCTTGATGCTTGAAGGTCGCTGATATGCAGCACGCTAAAGCCTTCATACGTCTTATCAAGCGACATAATGGATACCTTTTCCTGATTCAAAAGCACCTTGCTATTGGACGCTACATTGAGCAAAATACACGTAATCGCAACGGCAAGCAGCATCAGCACCACCATCAAAAAATTGCCGAAAAAGCCGCTTTTCTTCTTTTCAGAGGTAAAGATATAGGACTCTTTTCGCCTCGCCATTTCAGTCACCCCCTCAAATACTACCCTTTCATGATAGGGTAGCCACTGCGTGAAGTCAACAGATTTTCGGGTCTACAAACGTAAACTTTTCACTTCTGCCCTGCATTTGACCAGACCAATCCTAGTTTGCTCATTTTGCCGCAAAATTAGCAGTGAGGATTGTCGTTTGCCGCCTTCATGCAAGTGCAGATTTTGCTGCGATTGTTTGCTTTTTCGTTGCAACTGCAACAAAATGAACGCATTGTAAATAAGAACAATTTTCAGATGAATCGGCTCCTTATTTATGTTATACTGTTTATGTATATCATATTGCAATTATCTGTCGATATGCGGCGAACGATTATCTCCCGCTTCGACACAATTCCCTCAAGGTTGTCATGGCATGGCGATTCTCAATGGTTTATGATTGGGACAAGCTCATCCGCGGCAACCGTATGCCGCGCTTAGCGGCGGAACAGGAGTGACCCCTTGGCCAAGGAAAAAACCTGCTACGTATGCGCCTCATGTGGGTATGAAACCCTACGCTGGCTGGGCTGCTGCCCTGAATGCGGCGAGTGGAATACCTTTGAGGAGCGTAAGAACACACAGACCGTAACAAGTAAAACCGCTGAAAAAGCAGCAAAGTATCAAACCGCGCAAAAAAGTGAAATCGTCACCCTCGACCAGATCGAAGAAAAGCAAGAGCCACGCTCCACCACAGGCAATGAGGAGCTGGATCGCGTGCTTGGCGGCGGGCTGGTTCCAGGCAGTGCCATTCTCATCGGCGGCGATCCCGGCATCGGAAAGAGTACGCTCCTCCTGCAAGTAGCGGGCGCGCTCAGCGAGCGTTGCTGCGTGCTCTACGCCAGCGGCGAGGAAAGCACTCGGCAGCTTAAGATGCGTGCCTCGCGTATCAAAATCAGGCAGGACAAGCTATACGTCCTCGCTGAAAACGACGTGGAAAGCATCCTCACCCGATGCGAGCGCCTAAAGCCCGACGTCCTTGTGATCGATAGTATCCAGACCATGGTATCCCAGGACAGCGCAAGCGCGCCCGGCAGCGTATCCCAAGTTCGCCAAAGCGCAGGTGCGATCGTTCGCTTCGCCAAGGAAACAGGCACAGCGGTATTTATCGTTGGCCATGTGACCAAGGAAGGCAGCCTCGCAGGACCGCGAATTCTCGAACATATGGTGGATGCCGTTTTATACTTTGAAGGCGACCGACAACACGAATACAGGCTTCTTCGCGCCGTCAAAAACCGCTTTGGTTCCGTCAACGAACTAGGCGTGTTTGAAATGCGCACAGAAGGCATGATCCCCGTTCCAAACCCAAGCGAGAGCTTGCTCAGCCAGCGTGCGCGCGGCGCGAGCGGCAGCGTTGTTTTCTGCACCCTACAGGGCAGCAGACCAATCCTATGCGACCTACAAGCGCTCGCATCGCGTTCCTTTTATTCCGTGCCAAAGCGCACCGTCGGCGGCATGGACTCAGGGCGTATTGCTTTGCTGCTCGCCGTCATGGAAAAGCGTGCAGGCAAAAAGCTCTTTGATCAGGATGTATACATCAACGTAGCAGGCGGTCTTGCTCTATCAGACCCCGCCGCTGACCTTGCCGTATGCATCGCCGTTGCATCAAGCCTCGCTGGCTTCACGCTATCGGGCAAACTATCGGTCATGGGCGAGGTGGGCCTTTGCGGTGAGGTGCGCCCCGTTGCACAAGCCGAGCGCCGCGTCGCTGAATGCGTTCGTCTCGGATTTACCGAGATTCTTTTGCCCAAACAAAACCTCAAAAACATTCGCCCCATCGATGGCGTACAAATGACAGGCGTTGACACCCTCATGCAGGCGCTCGCCGTAGTTTCTAATTAAGATCTTTCCTCTCCCCACAAATTTGAAGGCAGGTTATATCTATGATCAAAAACAAGACGCTCGAAAAATTGATGCGTTTCTTAATTACTGTGCTGGGAGCGGGTCTTGGCGCGGCGCTGGGCGCATTAATTTTGTCCGCCATTTATCGATGGCAGCCTGAAATTGCCGCCAATCACTCACCCGTCCTCATTTATCTCGCCCTTTGCTTTACCGGAGCGATTGTGTTTTTCTTTCTATCCGCCGGCATCATCAAGCGCACCATGAAGCTGATCTCCATCATTGAGCATCACTGGGATTCCATGCCAACCCAGCAAATCATGCTGACTACATTCGGGCTTATTATGGGTCTTGCCGTTGCCGCACTTTTAACCCAGCTTATTTTATCCGCTGGTGCAAGCCTCGCAACCGTTACCTTTAGCGCACTGACCTATGTCGTCATCGGCTACATTGGCATGCAGATCGGTTATCGCCGCTACAACAGCAGCAGCAAACGCCTAAGCAAGCTTCGCAAGCGTCTGCAAAAGCATGGTGCATCCTCCCTCATCGACGACAGCTCCTTTCTCCTTGATGACGATGACGAGGCCGACGATGATCCAACCCTCAAGCCCGCAGGTGCACCAAGCAAGCTTCTTGACACCTCCGTCATCATTGACGGGCGCATCCTAGACATCGTCAAAACAGGCTTTATCGAAGGCGACCTCATCGTACCCGAGTTCGTTCTCGCAGAACTGCGTCATATCGCCGACAGCGGGGATTCCCTCCGGCGCGCGCGTGGTCGCCGCGGTCTTGACGTCCTCACCAAGCTCCAGCAAGAGCTTAAAAACCCCATTATCATCAACGAAACCGACTACCACGACATCGACGAAGTCGACGTCAAGCTCCTCCGTCTATGCCGTGACCTCGGCGCAACCGTTGTCACCAACGACTACAACCTCAACAAGGTCGCAGGCGTTACCGGCATCAGCGTTCTGAACATCAACGATCTCGCCAACGCCATCAAGCCCATGCTCATGGCAGGTGAAGAGCTCACCGTGCAAATCGTGCGCGAGGGCAAAGAGCCCGGACAAGGCGTTGCATACCTCGATGACGGCACTATGATCGTCGTTGAAAACGGTCGCCGCTACGTCGGGGAAAGCGCCGCCGTCGTCGTTACCACCGTCCTACAAACCAGCGCAGGCCGCATGATCTTCACCAAGCTCAAGACCATGGACGAGAAGGCGGGGTAAGGGAGGGGACGGAGAGGAGCCCCCGCACCCCATAAGGGGAGCTTCGCTCGTTTTATTGCCCTTAACCCTTTATTGATCCGCGCTTTGCACGGATAGTGATTTGAATTTAAGAAGGAACGGATTTTGTCCGTTCCTTTTTTGTGTGGTTTAGGTACCTCTTGCTACTATGCTTGGCTTTATCTTTGACCCCTATATACGCGCTCCTCATTTGTAACAACTTCAATGTATCTGTTTTAGCTGTAACGCTTTGGATTTTATTTTGTCTCTCTTACTATGAAGCAATACAAATTCAAAAAGGAAGGTTGTCGTATATGAAACAAAAAATTTCGTTTCTTCTACTCATCCTCTTATGCTTTTCACTAGGTTTGCCTGCCTTCGCTGAGACTTTAACATTCTATCGTCTCAACAATAAAAACGACGGGTACAAATCTTTTCAGGCGGCTCATCCTGATGTGCAGTGTACATGGACCCAGGAGGATTATAACACCACCTATGCATTGGGCGGTGCACTGCTGACAGGCGAGTTTAACTCGGATGTCTATAATATGAACAGTATATTCTTTGATTGCCAGCAGATCATGTCCAAGGGCTACTGCGTTGATTTATCTGCAAACGAAATCATTCGCACCGAGCTTGAAAAGATGCACCCCTCCATTGTCTCCAAGGTCATGCAGGATGGCAAAATCTATGCCATCCCCTTTGGTATTAGCTACGAATTTTGGTCCATAGATGAGGAAGGCTGGAATGCTGCGGGCTTGACGGAAGCGGATATTCCAACTTCCTTTCCTGAATTCTTAGATTTCTTGACATACTGGACTCAGCGAACCGAAGACGAACCCGAGCACGAAATCAGCATCGAAAACGGTTGGGTCAAAGAGCTCTATAACAAGCACTCCTACACCAGCTGGCTCATTAGCATTCTCGTAGAAAACTACATCATGCAGCACCAATATGCGGATGAACCATTGCGATTTGACAACGAAGAGCTGATATCGCTTCTTGATCGTGCCAAGGAAGTTGGTGCGGAAATCTATCGCACTGAACCCGTTGCAAAAGGAAGCATGAAGTTATTTGAGTCTGTTGCCTCTAATCGATGGATAAGCGCCGATTCAGCCCTCGTATCATTGCGCATCAATGAAAATCAGCCTCATTTGATCAAGTCATACTTGAGCATGTATGCCATAAACCCACTCACGAGCAAGAGTGCGCTTAGCATTGATCTGCTCGAGCGTATCATAACCAATCTGCCCGATTTAACCAAAGCCTTGTTTTATCAGGAGACAGACCCTGTATTAAACCCCAACTATGAAGAGAGTTTATCAAGCACACTTGCTAGGATAGCCGCGGCAGAGGAAAAACTGAAATCAAAAGAACTGGACGCGGATACTAGGGAAGAGTTGACCATCAATTTGATGAATTATCATACGGTGCTGGAGTCAACCAAATTACGAGTATATACCTTATCGCCAGAGCAGCTAGCACAATATCAGTCCTATGTGGACACGCTATATTTCCCCGCACCGAGCCTTTTCTATATCGCGACAGATGCAGGCTGGAACGTACAGCTGCTAGAGGATCAACTAGCGGCGGGCGCACTATCCTCTCAGGAATTTGTCAAGGAGCTGGATCGCCTGGCATGGATGGTAGAAATGGAGGACGGGCTGTAAACGGACTATTGCAAAAGCTATTTTCCAAAACAAAAACCGTCTGCGAATCAAGCAATTCGCAGGCGGTTTTTGATTCACATCTACCCTTTTTGTTTCCCATTATTTCACCCGATAAACAGACTCCGCCATTTCAATGGCATCGGATTTCTCGCCGGGATAAGTAAGTATAAAGTACTGATCGAATTCTTGCCAGACAATGGTGGTCTTCTCGGATTTCTGGGAGACTAAAGCCAGCGATCCATGGATGAAGGTGTATTCTACGTCTGCATTCACCGTATCGACGCGAGCAACTGAGTCCTCCCCCTGCTCGGAGAACACAAGCACCTTCGTCCTTGTACTATCTCTATACTCAGCAGAAAACACCCCGGGGCCGGTGTCTATATTTTCAAGAAGAAAGATCTCTGGGATTTGGGAGGGATAGTATGCCCCTTGCCACTCCGCAGGTACGTCAAACAAGGCTTCACTAGCTTCCTGCAAAGTGATCTGTGTATACTCCTTTTCCATGCTGTAGACCAGTTCGAGCACTTTCACGCGTACAGAGGGAATCGTGGCTATTGCGGTTGTCAAACCAATAAAGAATATCAGGAGGCACGCCGCTGCAAGTCTAGCGGCTTTGGGCAATGTGCGGGTAGCAAACGTCTTCACATTAGCTTGTAGTATGGCGTTTGATATGGTTCTCAGCACTTTGGGGCGCATTGACGCGAGTTCATCGTCCATTGCGCTTGGCGTATCCTGCTGCAAGGCTATTTCGTCCTCTAGCTTTGCGGTTTTTTCCTCCTGAATCCGCGCAAATGCCATCCGCAAGAGAAGTTCTTCATAGTCCCGTTGCAGCTCGTCAGATGCTTTGAAGGCTTGATGATTGTTCTTACTTGCCATCATTCTCTCCTCCCAACATTTCTTTCAAGTGCCCGCGGGCGCGAAACAGATAGACCCGCACGCCATCAGGCTTGATGCCATATACCTGTGCAATCTCAGCGTTGGACAGACCATCGTAATACTTCATCTGCATCATGCTTCGCTCCCGCTGGGGCAGTTTTAAAATAGCATGGTACAGCGCCTCAGTATCGCCATCCTTTATCAACCGATCATCAGGGACCAAGTCGCCTGATGGCATGCCGTTGATAAAGTCTTCCTCAGCACCAAACGTATAGAGATTGTCTCGTTTCCGCTTGTTAAACAGATTGATGGAGACGCGCTCAATAGTAGATACAATATAGCTGCTCAAAACGTTACACTCAAGCGTCCTCAAAAGAGGAATTTTTTTAATCAGAGCAACGCAAGCATTGTTTACCGCATCTTCCGCATCTGCTTTGCTATTAAGAATTTGATAGGCTCTCTTGTAAAGCAGCTTTTCATGATCGCAGTATAGCTGCTCCATAAAGATTCGGTCACTCTCGTCCGCTATTGCCATGATAGCTACGGGGAACATCATCATTGATATCTTCACTCTTTTCTGATGTAAATGAAATGCACGCCCGCTAGCGATTTTAGCTGCTACATTTCCTTGCTATATTGAATCGATAAGTAAACCCTGTACCCGACTACAAATAAATAGGCGAATACCAACAGGAGCACCGCGATCACATCAACGCCCATGAGTGCGAAGCAAACCATCAACGCACCAAATACAAAGATCATCAAATCAAACGCTTTTGCCTTCGATTTACATGCAATTGCGAGGTTGCGTTCATCCTTTTGCTCGATATGAATTTGTTTTGCACGCGCAGGGTCATTTTTCATGGCTTTGCTGCTGATGATTTCGCCCATGCCATGACCAAAAACGCCGCATCCAATACCGATGCAAAGATATGGGAGTGACTTCATAATTCCCTGCGGATCAGCAACTGCTTTGACTAGATACAAACCTGCCAGTAGTAACAATAATCCCAACGCAACCATTACGCCATTGACGGTTTTACGCTTCATTGTGCATCCTCCTCATAAATAAAAACATCCTCAATGCTCATACCGAAATAGCGGGCGATTTTGAACGCGAGCATAATCGAAGGATTATAGCGTCCATTTTCCAAAGAACCAATCGTCTGCCTTGAAACCTCAAGCATAGCCGCAAGCTCTTCTTGCTTGATGCCCTTTGCTTTTCTGATTTCCTCCAATCGGTTTTTCAATGTAAACACTCCTTTATGGAAAGTTTGCTTTCCACAAACACAGTATATCACTCTCGAATAAAATGTCAAGCTAGCTTTCCATTAAATGAAAAAAAAGATGAAGCGGAGCAAAATCTCCGCCTCATCTTTTGTTACTTTTACATTGATGTTTGTTCACTCAATCGTTTCTTAAGGTTGCATTCCAGCATGCCTCCGCCGTCCCGCTACCTGCACAAAGCGCAGACATGGGTTTCCAAAGGGATTCTATCCCTTTGGTGGGGCGCAGGGGCAAAGCCCCTGCTACAGCACAATTGCGTCTCTTGTACACACGTTTCGCAGGAAGGTTTTGTCGTGCTCGATGATGAGGATGGTGGGCGCGTATTCGCAGATAAGCTGCTCGACCTGCACACGGCTCAGAACATCGATGTAGTTGAGGGGTTCATCCCAGAGGTAGAGGTGCGCGGGGGTGCAGAGGCTGGCGGCGAGCAGTATTTTCTTCTTCTGGCCTTGGCTTAGCTCGCCGAGGTCTTTTTCGAACTGCTCGCGCGAGAAATCCATGTTGCGCAGAATGGCCTTGAAGAGGGTCTCGTCGATCTCGCTTCGCTTGATGTAGTCGCGCATATCGCCCGATAGGCTGTCTGTTTCCTGAGGGACATAAGAAATCTTGAGGTTGGTGGCAATGCTGACATCACCTTTGAGCGCAGTTGACTGAGCGCAGAGGGACTTTAAGATGCTGCTCTTGCCTGCGCCGTTTGCACCTGTGATCGCCACGCGGTCGCCTTGCCTCAACTCAAAGGTAATGTGATCGCAGACAATGCGGTCATCATAGCGCACATGGGCATCATTCACGCTGATGAGCACGGTTTTGGGGTGCTTTAGCACGGTCAGTTTGAGCTGACCAACATGCTCCACGTTTTTGAGCAAATTGCTTTTTTCTTCGATGGCACGGTCTTGGCGGTTCATCGTGCTCATGGAGCGCTTCATCATGGCAGCTGCACGTGCACCAACATATCCGCGATCCAAAAAGGCAACGTCGCTTTTGGGCACGTGGAATTTGCCTTTTTCAACCTTCGCGCTCCACTCGGCGGTTTTTCTGGCACTCTCCTCCAAGCGAC
>LFRM01382594.1_pt2 | contig 10862 bp, 11 predicted proteins | sample 618341 | NCBI WGS metagenome assembly LFRM01 (sample SAMN03654438, study PRJNA283298) | anaerobic digester metagenome | isolation source: pool of bioreactors CSTR01a, CSTR02a, and CSTR03a thermophilic anaerobic... | place: Denmark: Kgs. Lyngby | collected 2014-05-21
GCGGCATCAGCTTGTTTCAGTAGGGCAGGGATCTGGCGAATCGCAATACTTTCAGGGCCTAGGCCTTGCAGTTCAAAACCCAGCTGCGCAAACCACTGTGCATATTGCTCAGCACAGTCGACTTCACGCTCACTCAGAGCCAGTGTTTCTGGTACTAATAGAGGCTGACCCCGTAAGCCTTCATCGGCCATCGCCAGCTTAAGACGTTCATACATCACGCGCTCATGGGCTGCATGCATATCGACTAGTACTAGGCCGTGTTGGTTTTCTGCCAGAATATAAATACCTTTGAGTTGCGCAATGGCAAAGCCCAGCGGTGGAATTTCTTCCTGAGCTGATTCGGATAAATTATTTAAAGGCTCAGCAAAGGCTTTATAGGCCGCTTGATACTGTTCTGGTGGGCGGTTGGGCTGCGGTGGTTGTTGGCCGTAGCTGCTTTGATTAAAACTGGCAGTGGATTGCGGGCGTGGCTCAAATGCTGGCTGCGTGCTAGGTGTATCACTCAGCGGAATATACCCTTGTGGGCCAAACTCACCGGCCTCTAAGCCGCTAACAGCGGGCTGTGCCTGCAAGTTGAGTGCGCTGGCGCTGGTGGGTTCCAACTTATCATCGGGGCGTATATCAGCAATGGCGCGGTGCAGAGTGCCATATAAAAAATCATGTACACTGCGGCCTTCGCGAAAGCGCACTTCATGTTTGGTCGGGTGTACGTTAACATCAACGCTGCCCGGATCAAGCTCTAAAAACAATACAAACGCCGGGTGACGGCCACCGTACATCACATCACGGTAGGCTTGGCGCACGGCATGAGCGACTAAACGATCGCTGACCACGCGGCCATTGACAAAAAAGTGCTGCATATCGGCTTTGCTGCGCGAGAAGGTCGGTAAACCCACCCAGCCCCACAGATGCAAACCATTGCGCTCAACATTAATCGGCATCGCTTGTTCTAAAAAGGCATCGCCACAGACCGCAGCAATGCGTCGTGCTTGCGAGACTTCATCGTTGGCTGCGTGCAGTGCCAGAATGGTTTTACCGTTATGGCGTAAATGAAAGGCCACATCAAAACGCGCCAGCGCCATACGTTTAATCACATCTTGTAGATGGTCAAACTCGGTTTTTTCCGTGCGCAGAAACTTACGTCGCGCTGGAGTGTTAAAAAACAAGTCACAGACTTCAACAGTAGTACCGACCGGGTGCGCAGCAGGTTGCACACGAGACTCCATATCACGGCCTTCAGCTTCTACTTGCCAAGCTTGATCAGCATCGGCGGTGCGAGAAGTGAGGGTCAGGCGTGAGACTGAGCTGATTGAAGCTAGAGCTTCACCGCGAAAGCCTAAGCTGGCCACACCTTCTAGATCTTCCAGTGCCATAATTTTACTGGTGGCATGGCGGGCGAGGGCTAAAGGCAGTTGATCAGCGGCAATACCGTGACCATCGTCACGGATCTGCAAGCGCTTTACGCCACCTTGTTCAACATCAATATCAATGCGCTTAGCACCTGCATCTAAGCAGTTTTCCAGTAATTCTTTGGCAACTGATGAGGGTCTTTCAACCACTTCACCAGCGGCAATTTGGTTAGCTAAGCGTGGGCTCAGTAGATGAATGGCGCGTACGTCAGTCATTATTGTCCTGCTAAAGTTGTGGCGGGTACGGTGAGTATTTGGCCAATTTTAAGCGCATCACTTTTTAGCTGATTGGCACTGCGCAATTGCGCTGGGCTGATTTTGTAACGTTGCGACAGTAAGGCCAGACTTTCACCTGAGCGTACCACATGTTCGCGTGGTCCAATGGCCAGTTTGCCTGAGTCACGCAACCATGCAATATAGCTGCCGGGTGGCGGGTTTTGTTGGAAAAACTGACGAATGCCTGAGTGAATCGAGCGTGCTAAGGCTTGCTGGTGAGTACGATTGGCTAATTTTTTAGATTCGCCTGGGTTACTGATAAAGCCGGTCTCAACCAAGATGGATGGCATATCCGGTGATTTCAGCACCATAAAGCCGGCTTGCTCCACGCGCTTTTTATGCAGTGGAGTGATGCGACCCATATTGCTTAATACTTTTTGGCCGACATCGAGACTCGATGACAGTGATGCCGTCATGGATAGATCCAATAGTACGCCAGCCAGCATGGCATCTTTATCATCCAGCTTTACATTACCCGCACCACCAATTAAGTCAGAACGGTTTTCACTGTCAGCCAACCAACGTGCGGTTTCTGAGGTGGCACCGCTATCGGATAAAGCAAAGACTGAGGCACCAAAAGCGGCAGCGCGGGGTGCAGCATCAGCATGCACTGAAACAAATAAGTCAGCGCCTTTTTTACGGGCAATTTCGGTACGGCGACGCAGCGGAATAAAATAATCACCCGTACGCACCAGTTCGGCACGGAAACCTTTTTCCGCATTGATTTGTCGCTGCAATTCTTTGGCAATCAGCAGCACAATATCTTTTTCACGTAAACCACCCGGACCAATAGCACCAGGGTCTTCACCGCCATGACCGGGATCGATAGCAATGACAATATCGCGTTTACTGGAGGTCGGCAGTTTTGATAATTTAGCTTTGGGAGCCTTATTAGGAGCCTTAGTTGCTGGCGTACTCAGTGCTTGACCTGCTGTAGCTGGTGTTGCCTTAGTTAGCGTACTAGCGGTGTTATCAAATAAATCGACTACCAAACGGTGCCCATATTGCTGGTTGGGTGCCAAAGTAAAACTTTTCGGCGTCACCTGTTCTGAAATATCCAAAACAATACGCAACTGTTCGGGGCCCTGGCTGCCGGTACGCACTTGAGTGATAGGTGACTTGCCACCAGTCAGCCCAGTGAGTTGGGTGGAGAGTTTGGCTTTGTCGATATCAATAACAATACGATCCGGAGCACTGAGAGTGAAAACGCTATGCTCAACGGGGCCAGTCAGGTCAAATACTAAGCGTGTGTTATCCGGTGCACGCCAGAGGCGCACACTATTAATTTGAGTCGATGCAAATGCTTGCACAGGAAGAACAATACACAGTGCTAAAGCAACTAGTAAAGATGGTATGCGCACGAATAACCTCGCTATGTATTTAAGTCAGGCTTGCTAAAGCAACGCACCAACTTTTGCCGCGTGTACTTAGGGGTGATAATCGCACAAATCGGCCATCATTATGTGCTTTTATGGTGATTTCGAGGTCAGGTTGCGGTAAATAACCCTTTCCTTGCTGTGGCCATTCAATTAAGCACAGATCATCATCAGCAAAGTAATCTCGAATACCCAAGTATTCCAATTCTTCAGGATCACTTAAGCGGTATAAATCAAAGTGCCAGACCCTGATATCACCTATTTCGTAAGGTTCAACTAAGGTGAAAGTTGGGCTTTTAACCGAGCCTTGATGACCCAGTCCACGCACGATACCGCGCGACAATGTAGTTTTCCCCGCACCCAAATCACCGTGCAAGAAAATCACGCCGTGGCCAGCCGTTTGTTCAGCCAAGGCATGTCCGAAGCGTATCATGGCCGCCTCATCTTCAATGTATATTTCTACGCCTGACATGGGCTGTGTTCCTCTAATAAGTGTCGAATACTCTGGCACATATCGCTGGCTGCGACCCCGCGGCCTTGGCTGGCCAGCTGTTCACCGGCGCAGGCATGTAACCACACTGCTAAACAAGCCGCTGCATAAGCGGGTAATCCTTGGGCGAGCAGTGCTGCAATCACGCCACTGAGCACGTCACCAAAACCTGCTCCAGCCATCACCGGATGACCCTGCTCAACACACGATAATTCACCTGCGGGAGTAGCAATTAAAGACTGATGGCCTTTAAGTACTGTGATTGCATTATAACCTTGTGCGATGCGCAGTGCAGCGCTGTTTCGATCCGCTTGCACTTCAGCTGTGCTGATACTCAGTAAGCGCGCTGCTTCACCGGGATGTGGGGTTAAAATAGCTTGCTTGGGTGCAGTGCAAAAACCACTGGCCAACAGATTTAGCGCATCAGCATCCCAGACTTGCAGCACTTCACGTTGTGCCGCGCAGCTGAGTAATGCGCGCGACCAAGGTGACTGCCCTAAACCCGGGCCCAGCACCACAACGCTGGCTTGCTCAAGTGGTCTAACCAGCTGCGCACTGCTGCGTATAGCATGAGTCATCACTTCAGGTAAACGGCTTAAAGCAGCGCTTAGATGTTGCTCGCGTGTGGCCAAACTGACCATCCCTGCACCGCAGCGCAAAGCGGCTTCGGCACTGAGTAAACCAGCACCGCCCATACCTAAATCGCCGGCTATCACTAGCACATGCCCCAGCTGACCTTTATGGGTGTCGAGAACACGGGGTGCGAGGCGCATCAGATTGTCGGCATGTATACTGCGCGCAGGCTGATTATCCGTCATCATGATTTGCACCATTTATGGCTGAGACTATGAGTAATAGTATAACAATTTTTCAGAGGAGATAGCCTGCAATGGCGGCAGAACCACTTGATTTGGTTGCATTGACTGTATCAATTCGTGACTGGGCAGCGCAGTTAGGATTTCAGCAGTTGGGTATTGCTGATACTGACCTCAGTGAGGATGCAGCACGACTGGATGCCTATTTAGCGGCGGGCTATCACGGTGAAATGGCTTATATGGCCAGTCACGGCAGCATGCGTTCACGCCCTGCAGAATTAGTGCCGGGTACTGTGCGCGTGATTTCAGTGCGTATGGATTATCTGCCAGAAGACACACAGATGGCGCAGATGCTGGCGCAACCTGAACAAGCTTATATCTCGCGCTATGCTTTGGGACGTGATTACCATAAGTTAATCCGTAAACGCCTGCAGCAGTTGGCGGAAAAAATCACGGCAGAGATTGGTCCCTTTGGTTATCGAGCTTTTGTTGATAGTGCACCAGTGATGGAAAAACCTTTGGCTAGTAAAGCGGGTTTAGGTTGGATGGGGAAAAACACTTTAATCCTTAACCGTAAAGCCGGTAGTTGGTTCTTTTTAGGTGAGTTATTGATTGATCTGCCGTTGCCGATCGATACTCCGAATGATCGCGACCACTGCGGCAAGTGCAGCGCCTGCTTAGATGTTTGTCCCACGCAAGCCTTTGTCGGTGAGCGTGTGTTGGACGCGCGCCGCTGTATTTCGTATTTAACCATTGAGCTTAAAGGGGCTATTCCTGAAGAGCTGCGGCCCATGATGGGCAATCGCGTGTTTGGTTGTGATGACTGTCAATTGGTCTGCCCATGGAATCGCTTTGCTAAACCGACACAAGAAGATGATTTTAAGCCACGCCATCAGCTAGATAGCAGCAGCTTGGCTGAGCTGTTTATGTGGAGCGAAGAGGAGTTTTTAAAGCGTACACAAGGCTCACCGATTCGTCGTACCGGCTATGAGCGTTGGTTGCGCAATATTGCCGTAGGTCTGGGCAATGCACCCAGTACCATTCCTGTGCTTGAGGCACTTAAAGCACGACTGGATTACCCGTCAGAACTGAGGCTTGAGCATGTGCGCTGGGCATTGCAGCAGCATCAGGATAAGGCGGGCGTCTTTTAAGGATTGTTCTGCAGTGAACTCAAGTTGTTGAGCTAGTGTGATCAGGTGTTAGGCGCAAGCTAAATTTTATAAAAATCGCTATGATAGGCGCCTCTTTTAAACCCTCTAGTATTTGAAATTATCATGACAGAAAACGATTATCAGTTGGCTTGGGTTATTTATGGTGTATCCGCCTTGGGCTGTATGTTGGCGTGGTTTTATTTCACCAGTTGGATGTGGCGCTATGTGCGTGAGCCGTTACGCTTAATTGTTGCTGTGGTGTTATTTGTGCCAACGCAGGTTGATCCTACGGGAAGCTTGTATGCGCCAGCCCTTGCTATCACTGCTATGGATATGTTGTTTAAAGGCAGTAATGATATGTGGCGCTCTATTGCCGACTTGCTGATGTATGGCGCTATGGTTTTTGTGGTCTACGCTGTATTTGTCGTGGTGCGTGTATTCATCGCGCGTAAACGACCTGATAAAAACCAAGAAGACGATAACCAATATTCTGAATATAACGCACCGCAGCGTGATTTTGAGCCGGCATTGACCCTGCAGCAAATGTTAGATGCAGAAAAAGCAACACCGCCATCGGGTCTGAGTGCGCGCCGTTAGGAGGCATTATTATGTGTGAGTTATTAGGCATGAGTGCCAATGTACCCACTGATGTGGTGTTTAGTTTTACTGGCTTAATGCAGCGTGGCGGCAATACTGGCCCACACCGTGATGGTTGGGGTATTGGTTTTTACGAAGGCCGTGGTCTGCGTTTATTTCAAGACCCGCAAGCCAGTGCTGATTCAGAAATTGCCCGCCTAGTGCAGCGCTACCCAATTAAAAGTGAAACGGTGATTGGCCATATCCGCCAGGCCAATGTCGGTGCCGTCAGCTTGGCCAATACTCATCCCTTTATGCGCGAGATGTGGGGGCGTAACTGGTGTTTTGCCCACAATGGTCAAATGCCAGATTTTGCACCTGAGTTGGGCATGTATCAGCCGGTCGGTGATACCGATAGCGAAGCGGCGTTTTGCGATATTCTCAATCGTGTGCGCAGTGCCTGTACGCATGAGTGCAGTATTGAGCGGCTGTTGCCGGTGATTGTTGCTGCTTGTGAGGAGTACCGTGCTCAGGGGGTGTTTAATTGTTTGTTGAGTAATGGTGACTGGCTGTTTAGCTTTTGCAGCACTAAGCTGGCGCATATCACTCGTCGCGCACCTTTTGGCCCCGCGACACTAAAAGATGCAGATATGAGTGTGGATTTCCAATCTGAAACCACGCCCAATGATGTGGTCACAGTCTTAGCTACCGAGCCATTGACCGACAATGAGCGCTGGACAGTCTATGCGCCGGGCGAATGGATACTGTGGCGTGATGGCGAGACCATTGCCCAAGGTGTGAGCCAGTAAATATCATCTTGTAGGTCGAGTCTTTAGGCTGGCAAAGGCGCTGCAAGCGCCCTAATTCCGCGGCGTAAACCATCACAACGGCCTTGGCCTGCTGAAGCTGTTGGCCTAAAGAGCAACCTACAAAAAGCGCAATCTATTTAGCTAAATAACTCATCCCTTCTTCCAAACCTTGCACCGTTAATGGGTACATTTGATCTTCAATCAATTCACGCACCATGGATATGGAGTGGGTGTATTGCCAGGCGTGTTTTGGATAGGGATTGAGCCAGATAATTTTTTTGAATTTCTGCATAAAACGCTGCATCCACAGATAGCCGGGCTCGTCATTCCAGTGTTCGACGCTGCCGCCGCGATGGGATATTTCATACGGCGACATGGCTGCATCACCAACAAAAATCACTTTATAGTCAGCGCCGTAGGTGTTGAGCACATCTTGCGTGGGAATACGTTGCTCAAAGCGCCGTGAGTTATCTTTCCATAAACCTTCATAGATAAAGTTATGGAAATAGTAATATTCCATATGCTTAAACTCGGTCTTACAGGCAGAAAACAATTCTTCGCAGACTTTAATGTGCTCATCCATCGAACCGCCGATATCAAATAAGATCAGTAGTTTGACCGTATTGCGGCGCTCAGGGCGCATTTTAATATTTAGCAGGCCACCATCACGGGCGGTGTGATCAATGGTGCCATCCAGGTCAAATTCATTCTCAGCGCCTTGGCGAGCAAATTGACGTAAGCGGCGCAGAGCTACTTTGATATTGCGCGTACCAATCTCAACTTGATCGTCCAAGTCCTTGTATTCGCGCTGCTCCCAGACTTTAACCGCGCGACCTTGGCGTTCACCGTCACTGCCGATACGAATGCCTTCAGGGTTATAACCGCCTGAGCCAAAGGGGCTGGTGCCGCCTGTGCCAATCCATTTGCTACCGCCTTGATGTTTACCTTTTTGCTCTTCAAGGCGCTCTTTAAAGGCTTCAATCAGCTTATCCAAGCCGCCGAGTGATTTGATTTGCTCGCGCTCTTCAGCGCTCAGCGAGCGCTCAAATTCTTTACGCAGCCACTCATCGGGAATTAAGGCCTCGATATGCTGATCTAGATTTTCAATGCCTGCAAAGTAAGCGGCAAAGGCGCGGTCAAACTTATCGTAGTGGCGCTCATCTTTAACCAAAATTGCTCGGGCTAAGTAGTAGAACTCATCCATATCGGCAAACACCACATTGTGTTTGAGCGCATTGATTAAGTCTAAAAGTTCACGCACCGACACCGGCACTTTTGCGGCGCGCATTTCATTAAATAAATTCAGCAGCATGGCTACAGACCTCTTAGGTAAAAGGTGCAGCGGGACGGCCTCGATTCAGGAGACTGTCCCGTGCAGCACATGTGTTTAGCGTTTGCGGCGGCTCATAAAGGCCAAACGCTCGAGCAGCATCACATCTTGCTCGTTTTTAATTAACGCACCAGCCAGTGGTGGAATGGCTTTAGTGACATCACGCTCACGCAGTACCGCTTCACCTATATTGTCGGCCATCAGCAGTTTGATCCAATCCACTAATTCGCTGGTAGAGGGTTTTTTCTTGAGGCCGGGGATTTGGCGCACATCAAAAAACACATCCAGCGCTTCGCTGACTAACGATTGGCTGATATTGGGGTAGTGCACATCAACGATTTTTTGCAGCGTAGTGCGATCGGGGAAAGCAATATAGTGGAAAAAGCAGCGACGCAAAAAGGCATCGGGCAACTCTTTTTCATTGTTGGAAGTGATAATAATAATCGGGCGGTGTTTCGCCTTAATGGTTTCATCGGTCTCGTAGACGTAGAACTCCATTTTGTCGATTTCTTGCAGCAAGTCATTGGGAAACTCGATATCAGCTTTGTCGATTTCATCAATCAGCAAAATCACCCGCTCATCGGCTTCAAAGGCTTCCCAGAGTTTGCCTTTGTTGATGTAGTTACGCACATCCTGGACTTTTTCGGAGTTGAGTTGTGAGTCACGCAAACGGCTGACCGCATCGTACTCGTACAGACCCTGATGGGCTTTGGTGGTGGACTTGATATGCCAGGTGATTAAACGCGCACCAAAAGACTCAGCCAGTTGCTCAGCCAGCATGGTTTTACCTGTGCCGGGTTCGCCTTTTACTAAGAGTGGCCGTTCAAGAGTAATAGCCGCATTCACTGCCAGCTTTAGATCATCTGTAGCAACATAGGATTGAGTACCAGAAAACTTCATAACAAACCTCAGCACAACCTGCGCGTTATTGTATTTAAATGCATTAATCAGTAGCCACTATACCTTGCCAATCTGAGGATTGTGAACGAAAGCAGGGGTTTAGTCATAGTGTGGGCATGATTGCTGAAAAATCAGGCTGGACGCCTAGCGCTCAGGGCTTTAGGCTCGTTGCTGTAGAACAATGACTTAAGGAAATATTGTATGAGCCGTATTTATGTCGACAATGCCCAGAGTGTGGGCAATACACCTTTGGTGCAGATCAACCGCTTAGGCCCAGCCGGTGTCACTATTTTAGCCAAGTTAGAAGCGCGCAATCCTGCCGGTTCAGTCAAGTGCCGTGTCGGTGTGGGTATGGTGCAAGCGGCCGAAGCTTCTGGTGCGCTTAAGCCGGGCGTGACTATGGTTGAACCCACTTCTGGCAATACCGGCATTGGTTTGGCCTTTGTGGCCGCAGCGCGTGGTTATAAACTGATCTTAACTATGCCCTCGTCGATGAGTATTGAGCGTCGTAAAATCCTTAAAGCCCTCGGCGCTGAGCTGGTGTTGACTGAGGCAGCGAAAGGGATGCAGGGTGCGATTGATAAAGCCTATGAAATTGCTGCCAGTGCGCCCGAGCAATACTTAGTGCTGCAGCAGTTTGATAATCCGGCCAACCCTGATGTGCATGAAAAAACCACCGGCCCAGAAATCTGGAATGATACCGATGGTGCTATTGATGTATTGGTCAGTGGTATTGGTACTGGCGGTACGCTAACGGGCATTTCACGCTATATTAAAAATACCTGTGGTAAGCCGATTTTATCAGTGGGGGTGGAGCCGCTCAGCTCGCCCGTGATCAGCCAAGTATTGGCCGGTCAAGCAGCAGCGCCCGCACCGCACAAAATACAAGGTATTGGTGCCGGCTTTGTGCCGAAGAATTTAGATTTAAGCATGCTTGATCAAGTTGAACAGGTCAGTGATGAAGAAGCCAAAATTATGGCTCTGCGCTTAATGCGTGAAGAAGGCATCTTGTGCGGTATTTCCTGTGGTGCAGCCATGGCTGCTGCGATACGACTGGCACAGCAGCCGCAGATGCAGGGCAAAACTATGGTGGTGATCCTGCCCGATTCTGGCGAGCGCTATTTGTCCAGTATGTTATTTGATGGTTTGTTTACTGAGCAGGAATTAGCACAGTAAACTGGCAGGTAATTGTATGTAGTGCATCGGGTCAGCCGTGTGCACGGAAGCTGTATATCTATAAGTGGAGTGGCTTAGATGACTACTAATTGTTCTGCAATGGCGATAGCGCGACAGATTTTAGATGGTTTTGATCATTATCGAGAAGAGTTTCGACAGATCACTAATTTAGGTCGTGAGCGTTTTGAGAAGGCACAATGGCAAGAGATTCAAGATGCATCAGCAGAGCGGATTCAGCTCTATAAAATACGCGTTGAGTTGACGCGCAGCTTTTTACTAAAACAGTGCGGTAAAGACTCGCTGATGGATATTGCGTACTGGCCGCAGATCAAAGAGTCTTATATTGGTCAAATTGAGTCGCGCCTAGACGATGAACTGGCCGAGACTTGGTTTAACTCGATGTTTAATAGCCTCTTTAGTCATGACTTGATCAGTGATACCTGCATGTTTGTGCACAGTACACGGCCCGGGTTGCGACTCAACGATGCACCTATGCAAATTCGCACTTACCGTCCTTATGGTGATCTTGCGGCGACTTTGCGCCAAATCAGTGA
>LFRM01086544.1_pt1 | contig 10861 bp, 16 predicted proteins | sample 618341 | NCBI WGS metagenome assembly LFRM01 (sample SAMN03654438, study PRJNA283298) | anaerobic digester metagenome | isolation source: pool of bioreactors CSTR01a, CSTR02a, and CSTR03a thermophilic anaerobic... | place: Denmark: Kgs. Lyngby | collected 2014-05-21
CGGTTGGCGATTGCGATAAGCAAACTTTGTAATTGTAAACAAACTCGTGTGTAATGAAACAACTTGTTACCTCTTGGAGAATTGTGGAGCTCTTCGTGCACCTTTCAAACCGTACTTCTTTCTTTCCTTCATTCTTGGATCCCGTGTTAAGAAGCCTGCTTTTTTAAGTACTGGCCGAAGGTTTTCATCAGCCTTCAACAACGCCCTGGCTATACCATGACGAATAGCACCGGCCTGCCCGCTGTACCCTCCACCTTTAACATTTGCGACCACATCAAACTTACCCAATGTCTCGGTAAGTTCCAGGGGCTGTCTCACCGTAACTTTTAATGTCTCCAAGCCGAAATAGTCATCCATATCTCTTCCATTGATTATAACTCTTCCTTCACCAGGAATAAGCCTTACCCTGGCAACGGACGTCTTTCTTCTTCCAGTTCCGTAATACTGTACCTGTGCCAAAATATACCCCTCCTTTCCTGGTCCTCGTTACAGCTCAAGCCGTTCCGGCTTTTGAGCTTCATGTTTATGAGTGGGTCCAGCATAAACGCGCAGTTTTTTCAGCATCTTGCGCCCAAGGCTGTTTTTAGGCAGCATGCCTTTCACTGCTTTATATATAACAAAATCAGGCTTCTTGGCCATAAGCTGTCTGTAAGGCGTCTCTTTCAGACCACCGGGATAATGTGAATGCCGCCGGTACATCTTCTGATCCAACTTTTTACCTGTTAGCAGTACCTTTTCGGCATTAACTACTATCACAAAATCTCCCGTATCCACATGGGGAGTATATATAGGTTTATGCTTTCCTCTTAATATTTTAGCAACTTCTGACGCTAACCTCCCAAGAGGTTTGCCACTTGCATCCACAACATACCATTTCCTTGTAACTGTTTGAGGCTTAGCTACATAAGTCTTCATGGTCTTTCCTCCCGTTTTCCTCAGATATTATCATGCCAGCGGCTTTCATATAACATAAAAAAACGCTGTTTTTTCATAAATCAGCTTATACTTCAGTTCCGTTCCGTAGATCCGGGGCTAGTGGATCTTACAAAGCTAAAGTATATTGTAACGTAAGCATTGCAGCATGTCAAGAGAGATTTTCAGTTATTTCACAGGTTGTTTTTGTTCAATTAAGGGAGGATTTTTTCTTATATGTATAACTCTTAAATCCCCGAATGCAAAAAACAGGGCCAAGAGTTCATCCTGACCCTTACCATCAAAACATATTCTCCTGACAGAGTTACATTGGCATTGGCCTGCCCAGATGGTCGACAAAGAAATGTTCCTCATCCAGATCGATTTCCCGGTTCACAATCCTCATAATACCTTCAGCAGACTCCTCGGGACTAAGAGGGGCAGATGCTCCCCCCATATCCGTCCTCATCCATCCCGGATGCACCGCATAAGCTTTTATACCGTTATCCTTCAAACCATTCCTGATCTGAGCTGTAAAGAAGTTCAAAGCGGCTTTAGATATCGCATAGGGATAGTCCCCTCCATAAGCGTTTGCAAAACTCCCGGCTTCTGAGGAAATATTTATTATAACCCCGTTGTCACTTTTCCTTAACAGAGGCAGAAAATGTTTTACAACCATCATGGGACCCATCAGATTTATGCGTAAAACCTGCTCAAATTCCTGGAAATCAACTTCTTCTATCTTTCTTTCCCTTCCCTTTATGATCCCTGCATTGTTTATTAATACATCAAGATAAGCCTCTTGTTCACTTACCTTATAAAAAGCATCGCGGACTGACTGCTCATCTCCTACATCCATCCCGATTATATATATCTGACTGGCATATCTGTCTTTCATAGCCTGCAGTTGGGAAGAGACGGAGTCAATATTGCGGACCCCTGCAAATACCGTGTGTCCGGCAGCTGCAGCCATATCCACCAGAACTCTGCCTAAACCCCTGTTTGCACCTGTAATCAATATATTCATACTATTGACTCCCTCTTTTATATTATTCATCAAAATTTTCCAGCAGCTCTATCAATACCTTTAACTGTCTGGAAGTATCAATATATGCATACCTTCCGCCTTCATAGTCGCCCTTCTGAATTAACGGCATGTCATTCTGTTCTAATGCCTTGATCTTTCCGTCCGTATCTTTTATTACAAAGGCAATATGATGTACTCCCTCACCATGTTTATCCAGAAACTCTCTCCATGTGCTTGGGTTTTCATCCGGTTCAATCAATTCTAACTGCACCGAACCCATGTCAAAAAAGGCAAGCTTTGCTCTGGCTTCACTGGGTTTTCCGTAAAGCTCCGTTTTAGCCTTGTCATATCCGGCTGTCCAGAACCAGTCTGGTTTTTCAACCCCAAGAAAGTCAGCGTAAGCCTGTGATACGGCATCAATATCCCGGACAATAATCCCGATTTGTGTTATAACCCTGGTACCTAATAAACCTTTTTCACTCATGTTTAACCTCCTCACCATTTATCACAATATCATTAACCCCTTTATAACCCTGTAAGGTACATGAGGGGCTATTAATTTCATAATATTATAATGTTATTACAGTGTCAAGAAGATACAGGTAACTCCCTAATAGTACACCTCTTCCAGACACAGGCCGTGGGGCGGGGCAGTGGGACCCGCATTGGCTCGTTCTCCGGACTCCAATATATATTTCATACCGGACGGAGTCATTTTATGCCTTCCAATTTCAATAAATGTACCCACAAGTATACGAACCATGTTGTATAAAAACCCGTTACCCTTTATATTAAAATACAGGCAATCCGGTGATTGCAACTCCCATGAAGCTTCATATACAGTACGAACCGTGCTTTTCTGGCTTCCTCCGCTGCTTTGAAAGGCTTTAAAGTCATGAGTCCCTATAATGTACCTTACAGCTGCTTTCATTGCATCAACATCAAGCCTGTCGGGTATATGATAATAATAATTCCTGCCTATCGCAGGAGCCTGAGCCCGCATAAATATGGAATATTTGTATCGTTTGGCCACAGCACTGTATCTTGCATGAAAATCTCCCGGAACTTCCCCGGAATCCAGTACGCGTATGTCTGATGGAATTAAAGTGTTTAAAGCATAGCTGAACCTGTCAGGAGGAATTGCAGAGGCGGTAAAAAAATTAGCCACCTGTCCTCTGGCGTGTACTCCGCTGTCAGTCCGGCCGGAACCTATAACAGTGACATTTTCACCGGTAAGCTTAAACAAAGCTTCCTCGAGCACCTGCTGTACTGAAAGAGCATTTGTCTGCCTCTGCCAGCCGCTATAGTTAGTACCGTCGTACTCAATCAGTAATTTGATATTTTTCATACCCTGGATACACTCCATACTCCCTCTTCCATACTTGCCAAATTGTTCAACCGCAATATCATAAATAACTGTTCAGCAAAATACCAAGCACCAGCAGCAAGGTTACAGCCAGTGCTGCATAATCCCGGGCAGCTGTTTTCAAGGTTTTCATCCGGGTCCGGTTTTCTCCTCCGCGGTAACACCGGGATTCCATAGCCATTGCAAGTTCATCAGCCCGTCTGAAGGCGCTAATAAACAATGGCACTAAAAGAGGTACCAGGGCCTTTGCCCGCTGAAACAGGTTACCGCTTTCAAAATCGGCGCCTCTGGCCATTTGTGCCTTCATGATCTTATCAGTTTCTTCAAGCAGAGTAGGTATAAACCTCAATGCAATAGTCATCATCATAGCCAGCTCATGGACCGGAAAACGAATGACCTTAAGTGGCTTCAGCAAATGTTCTATTCCATCAGTTAATGCTATGGGTGATGTAGTCAAAGTCAAAAGAGAAGTACCGGCTACAAGAAAAATCAGACGCAGACCCATAAAAATTCCCTGCAACAATCCTTCCTGGGTTAAAGTAAGAAACCAAAACTTGAAAATTATATTTTCTCCCGAGGTAAAGAAAATATTTATAAAGAAAGTTAAAAGGATTATAAATAACAGAGGCTTCAAACCTCTAAGCATATATCTGACCGGCACACCTGAAAGAAAAACGGCCAATGACATATATGCCAGGATCATTGCATAACCGATAAAACTCTTTACAAAAAATATAATGACAATGAAGATCAATGTAATTATTATTTTGATCCTGGGATCCAACCTGTGAATGGATGATTCTCCGGGGAAAAACTGTCCTATTGTAATATCTTTAAGCATTCTTTCTCCCCCTTATCTTTTCTAAAATAGCAGCAGCCGCCTGTTCCACAGTATAAATATTTTCCGGCACATCCATTCCCCGTTCCCTTAATCCCCTGATAACATGAGTTATCTGAGGAATGCCCAGTCCCATGGCATGAAGTTCGTCAACATGGGAAAAAACTTCTTCAGGTGTTCCCATCAAAGCTATGCGACTGTTATTCATTACTATAATCCGATCAACCAGTTTGGCTATATCCTCCATACTGTGAGAAACCAGGATGATGGTCAGGCCCCGTTCCCTGTGCAGGTCCTTTATCTGCCCCAGAATCTCATCCCTTCCTCTGGGATCCAAACCGGCAGTTGGCTCATCCAGTATAAGTACTTTGGGTTTCATAGCCAGAACACCTGCAATAGCAACCCTTCTTCTCTGGCCACCGCTTATTTCGAAGGGTGATCGGTCCTTTAAGGATTCATAGTCCAGGCCAACCAGATCCATGGCCTCTCTTACGCGCTTTTCCACTTCGTCATCGGGAAGATTTAAATTCTTAGGCCCAAAAGCAATATCAAGATACACCGTCTCTTCAAACAGCTGATGTTCGGGATACTGAAATACCAAACCTACATGCTGTCTCAACCATTTGGTGGATTTTGATTTTTCAGTAATATCGATACCATCCACAATAATTCTGCCTTTTGTAGGCTTTAAAAGGCCGTTAAGATGCTGTACCAAAGTAGATTTTCCGGAACCGGTATGTCCGATTAGTCCTACAAATTCTCCATCCTGTATTTCAAAGCTGACGTCGTCCAGTGCAACTGCTTCAAAAGGGCTGCCCTTCATATAAACATGTGTCAGGTTCTCAACTATAATCGGCATATATAATCCACCATCTCTTCCACTTTAAGTATGTTCAGAGGCACATCCACTCCCTCAGCCCTAAGCAGATACGCCAGCTCAGTCACCTGCGGTACATCCAGACCTATCGATTTTAAAGTCTCCACCTGGGAAAATACGTCTTCCGGTGTACCCTGCAATACTATTTTACCCTGCTCCATTACAATTACTTTGTCCGCATCAACAGCCTCCTCCATATAATGGGTTATATGCACAACTGTAATCCCTTCATCCCTGTTAAGATGCTTTATAGTCTCTATTACTTCCCTTCTCCCTGATGGATCCAGCATAGCTGTAGGTTCGTCCAGCACAATTACCTCGGGTCTCATGGCAATAATTCCGGCTATAGCAATCCTTTGTTTCTGCCCGCCTGATAAATAATGGGGTGCAGAACCGGCATATTTCTCCATACCTACAGTCCTTAGAGATTCGTTCACCCTTTTCCGGATTTCCTCAGGAGGCAGACCAAGATTTTCGGGGCCGAAAGCGACATCCTCCTCCACAATTGTTGCGACTATCTGATTGTCCGGGTTTTGAAACACCATACCCGCTGTTTGGCGGATTTCCCAAAGCATGTCCGGATCCCTGGTGTCCATTCCTTTTATCCACACAATGCCTTTACCGGGCTTTAACAATGCATTCAAATGCTTTGCCAGTGTGGATTTTCCCGAACCATTATGACCGATGATTACAACAAACTCTCCTTTTTTAATATCCAGTGTTACCCCGTTTAGTGCCGCTACCTCTTCACCTTCATAGCTTAAGTAATCAAATTGAACATTATCTACCTGTATTATAAACTCCATAGCAATCTCCTTCATTGCCCTTACTTGTGAGCTCTTTCACTATATAATACCACAACGGTTATTGAATAGGAATAATCCATAAAAAAATTATGGATTAAGCTTATCACTTAATCCAATTAAGAATTTCATTCAACCAGTTCCAGCAAGACTTCTTCAGCACCGTCTCCTCTTCTGGGTCCAAGTTTAACGATTCTGGTATACCCGCCTACACAATTCTTTTCCTCGTTCCTGGCTCTGTATTTAGGACCATAATCATTGAATAATTTTTCAATTAAAGGATGTTTTATCTCACGGTTACGCTCCTTATATTCGCTCTTTGTCTCCTCTCTTGTCTTGGGTTCACGAAGATCGTACAGATACGACATCATCTTTCTTCTGGCATTTAACTTTGAAGGAGCATCGTTGGTTACTTCTATAGTAATTGTCTGACCCTTTTCGTTATTAACATCTTTCTTTACTTTTATAGATTTATCATACTCGTTTACAGCCAGTGTTATAAGCTTTTCAGCAATACGTCTTACTTCCTTGGCCCTTGCTTCAGTTGTAACAATCTTGCCATGCCATAAAAGCGCGGAGACCTGATTGCGAAGCAGCGCCCGCCTTTGATCGCCAGGTCTGCCCAGCTTTCTGCGTCTAGCCATAATATCCCCTCCTGTTACAATAAACTTTCATATTTGATCAGTCTTCGCCTTTTTTCAAGCTCAGTCCGAGAGCAGCAAGCTTTTGCTGTACCTCTTCCAGAGATTTTTTACCCAGGTTTCTTACCTTCATCATATCTTCAGGGGTTCTTTGGATCAGTTCGTCAACTGTATTTATACCTGCTCGTTTCAGACAGTTATACGAACGTACGGAAAGATCCAGTTCTTCAATGGTCATTTCAAGCACTTTCTCTTTCTTGTCTTCTTCTTTTTCAACCATTATCTCTACGTCATTCACATGATCCGTTAAGTCGATAAACAGCATCAAGTGCTCACTCAAAATTTTGGCAGCCAAACTTGTTGCCTCATCAGGCTTTAGTGACCCGTTTGTCCAAACCTCAAGAGTAAGCTTATCGTAATCCGTAACCTGTCCCACACGGGTATCCTCTACATTGAAATTCACTTTCCGTATAGGAGTAAATATGGAATCAACAGGAATAATTCCTATTGGTTGACCCGGCTGTTTGTTTCTTTCGGCCGGAACATAACCCCTGCCCTTTTCCACATTTATTTCCATATACAATTTTGCATCCTCGTTTAACGTTGCAATATGCAGATCAGGGTTCAATATCTCTATATCTGCATCCGGGATAATATCCCCGGCAGTTATTTCACCAGGTCCCTGAGCATTAATGGTCATTACTCTGGGTTTATCCCCATCCATTTTAATGCACAGTTCTTTGAGATTGAGTATTATTTCCACAAGATCCTCTTTTACTCCGGGTATAACTGAAAATTCATGAAGAACACCGTCTACTTTTATTGATGTAACGGCTGCTCCTGGTAAAGAGGATAAGAGTACCCTCCTTAATGAATTACCCAATGTGATGCCAAATCCTCTTTCCAGAGGTTCTATCACAAATTTTCCATACCGGTTGTCTTCACTAATCTCAACAATCTCAATTTTAGGCTTTTCAATTTCGATCATTCAGACTAACCCTCCTCATAATATTATTGAACACACATCTATTACGAGGGTAACATACATATACTATATTGTATTACCTGGAATATAGCTCAACAATTAAATGTTCCTGTATCGGTACATCGATCTCTTCACGAGTTGGGAATGCAGTTACCGTACCTTCCAGCTTATCATAATCAACCTGCAGCCATGGAACTACCGTACCCGCAGGACCTTCTTCCCTCAGAGCCTTAAAATAATCCATTTTTGAGGCACTCTTTTCCGCAACAGCTATTGTTTCACCAATATTAACCAGGTATGAGGGAATGTTAACCCTTTTCCCGTTTACGGTAAAATGCCCGTGGGTAACCAATTGGCGTGCCTGAGCCCTTGATTTGGCAAAACCCATACGATACACCACATTGTCCAATCTTCTCTCCAGTAAAATCAAAAGATTTTCACCGGTAACCCCTCTCATGCGCTCAGCCATCTCGAAATATCTTTCAAATTGCCGCTCCAGTACACCATACAATCTTCTGGCCTTTTGTTTTTCTCTCAGCTGAAGACCATACTCAGAAAGCTTTCTTCTGTTTCTTCCATGCTGTGCGGGGGCATACTGTCTTCGAGTAATAGCGCATTTATCTGAATAACAGCGATCACCTTTTAAATACAGTTTTATACCCTCTCTTCGGCAAAGTCGACATACCGAACCTGTATATCTCGCCATTAGATATTTACACCTCCAAATATTTGAATAATTTATACCCTTCTGCGTTTAGGTGGCCTGCATCCGTTGTGAGGTATTGGAGTAACATCCTTTATAAGGCTTACTTCCAAGCCGGCAGCCTGTAATGAACGGATAGCGGCTTCACGTCCTGCACCGGGTCCCTTTACATAAACCTCAACTGACTTTAAACCGTGTTCCATAGCGGCTTTTGCTGCTGTCTCAGCCGCCATCTGAGCTGCAAAAGGAGTACTCTTCCTTGAACCTCTGAATCCGAGCGCACCGGCACTGGACCAGGATATTGCATTACCGTTAACATCAGTTATAGTTACAATAGTATTGTTAAAAGTAGAGCGAATATGTGCAGCACCACGCTCAATATTCTTTTTTTCACGACGCTTCCTTGATCGCCGAACTTGTCTTGCCATTCATGTCCCTCCCAATTTCTTCTTTTTGATACCTACACCCCGTCTGGGTCCTTTTCGAGTTCTTGCATTTTGTTTTGTACTTTGTCCGCGAACCGGCAGACCCCGTCTGTGACGGATTCCACGATAACATCCAATCTCCATCAAACGCTTGATGTTTAAGGCAACTTCCCTTCGTAAATCACCTTCAACTGTAACATTTCTATCAATATATTCCCTTAATTTAGAAACTTCAGCTTCGGTTAAATCCCTTACCCGTGTATCCGGGTTAATGCCTGTTGCAGCTAAAATTTCATTTGCCTTTGCTCGCCCTATACCGTAGATGTAAGTTAAACCAATTTCTACTCGTTTTTCACGAGGAAGATCAACACCGGCAATACGTGCCATTTTCACACCTCCATGCTTTATATTCCCATTATTCCAACTTTTCTCAATTTCCAAACAATTAGTTTATCCTTGTTTTTGCTTGTGTCTGGGATTTTCGCAAATAACCATTATTTTCCCTTTTCTCTTTATTATTTTACATTTTTCGCATATAACCTTAACTGACGGCCGTACCTTCATACAGTATCCCTCCTTGTCATTTAACGCGCCAAGTTATCCGGCCACGAGTCAAATCGTAAGGCGACAGCTCTACTGTTACTTTATCTCCGGGTAAAATCCGGATATAATTCATACGAAGTTTTCCAGAAATATGCGCCAATATTTTGTGCCCATTTTCCAGTTCTACTTGGAACATAGCATTGGGCAGCGCCTCAACCNNAAACCACAGTACCCTCAACCTCAATTACATCTTCCCTGGCCAACAGTTCACCCTCCTATTCGTATCCCAACGTTTCCAGGTTTTTTCGTATCTCGGCATCAAAAATTTGTATGCCGTTTATTATTTTATCTCTCAAATTATATATCACATCCGGTTTAGGTTCCAGATGTTTTATCTTTTTCTTCTTTGGTTTATCAATTCGTCTGGTCCTTCCATTAGCAATCAATACATACTCATGATCAATCCGTCCTACTATTACAAAAAACTTACCTTTGTCTCTCCCTGCTTTGGCTCTCACAACTCTTCCTATCTGGAATTCACCGTTATTACCCATGGTACACACCTACTCTTCCTCAGTAGTTAAAATGATAGGGTCTCCGTCGGTAATGGCTATAGTATGCTCGAAGTGAGCCGACAAACTGCCATCCTGCGTAACAACGGTCCACCCATCATCCAATATGACAACCTGGTCGGTGCCCTCATTTATCATCGGTTCAATTGCCAGAGTCATGCCCGGCCGTAGCCGGACACCTTTTCCAGGGGGACCGTAATTGGGTATTTGAGGTTCCTCGTGCATATTCTGGCCAATTCCATGCCCGACAAAAGCCTTAACCACCGAATAGCCGTTCTCTTCTACATAAGCTCCGATTGCATGAGATATATCTGAGAGACGGTACCCCGGTCTGGCATATTTCAGTCCGGCATAAAATGCCTCCTCTGAGACTTCTATAAGACGTTTAGCGTTAGGCTTCACATCTCCAACGGGATAGGTTTTAGCCGCATCTCCGTGATACCCGTTGTATATGGCGCCTATATCAACGCTGACAATATCACCGTTCCGAAGAGGAATAGGTCCGGGAATACCATGGATAACCTGTTCATTTATTGAAGTACATATGCTTGCCGGAAAACCATTATATCCTTTAAATGAAGGGATAGCATTATGACTATGGATATATTCCTCAACCAGCCTATCCAGCTCCATGGTAGTTATTCCAACCCTTATACTCCTGGCAACCAGTGCATGGGCTCCGGCGACTATCCTTCCAGCAATCTTCATTATCTCCAGTTCGGCTTTTGATTTTAGTATTATCATTGTACACAACCCTTATTTCAGGAATCCCCTGTAGTGCCTCATAAGCATCTGGGCTTCCAGTTGTTTAACTGATTCAAGGGCTACACCTACAACGATTAATACAGCCGTTCCACCGAAATACATTGGTATCCCTGATGCACCCGATGCCGCTATGGGAACAATGGCTACTGCTGCAAGGAACAGAGCCCCCACAAGAGTCATACGGTTTGAAATACGCATAAGATATTCTGCAGTGGGTCTCCCCGGCCTGATTCCCTGTACAAATCCACCATACTGCTTTAGATTATTTGCAACCTCAATCGGGTTAAATGTAATCTGTGTATAGAAGAAGGTAAAGAATATAATAAATAGAGCATATAATACCCCGTAAAGAAAACCCCTCTGATCAAAGTATCTGTCTACCCATGTATAGAATCCGCTCCCAG
>LFRM01398905.1_pt1 | contig 10860 bp, 11 predicted proteins | sample 618341 | NCBI WGS metagenome assembly LFRM01 (sample SAMN03654438, study PRJNA283298) | anaerobic digester metagenome | isolation source: pool of bioreactors CSTR01a, CSTR02a, and CSTR03a thermophilic anaerobic... | place: Denmark: Kgs. Lyngby | collected 2014-05-21
TATTGGAGAATCTGCTGCACTTATTTATACAATGGGTACCGCAATCTCGGATAATCCTAAGTTGTCGCAAGGCGCTACGTCATTAGCCGTCCAGATTTGGTCAATAATGAGTGGTGAACAACCTAACTTTGAACTAGCTAGTGCTATTTCCATTATTATCTTAGTAGTGGTCTTAGGCTTAAATCTAACTGTTAAAGTTATAACTGGACGATTAAATAGAAAGTGGAAAGTATAAAATGAATGTATTTGAAATCAAAGACTTGAATCTTTATTATGGAGATAATCATGCACTTAAAGACATTAATCTAAGCATTATGCGAAACAAGGTTACGGCACTCATTGGTCCTTCAGGCTGTGGTAAATCGACCTTTTTAAGATGCTTAAATCGAATGAATGATTTAATAGATAATGTTACAATAGATGGAGAAGTTAATTTTAACAATCAGAATATCTATGCTCATGACATGGATGTTGTAGAATTAAGAACTCAAGTTGGAATGGTGTTTCAAAATCCTAACCCATTTCCAATGTCGATCTATGATAATGTTGCTTATGGATTACGCTGTCAAGGAATCAAAGGTAAGAAAACTCTTGATGAAGTTGTTGAAACATCACTTAAAAAAGCAGCTATCTGGGACGAAGTTCATGATCGTTTAAATTCAAACGCCTTAAAATTATCTGGTGGGCAACAACAACGTTTATGTATCGCACGAGCTATTGCGCTTCAGCCTGATGTCATTTTAATGGATGAACCAACTTCAGCGCTTGATCCCATCGCAACCGCCAAGATTGAGGAGTTAATTAGTGAACTAAAAGAAGACTACTCAATCGTTATTGTAACTCACTCAATGCAACAAGCTGCACGTATTTCTGATTTCACTTCCTTCTTCTTACTTGGAGATTTAATTGAAACTGGCGATACAAGCGAATTATTCCATACACCTAAAGACAAACGTACCGAAGACTATATCACAGGTCGATTCGGTTAGAAGGAGAGATTATGCGATTAGAAGATGAACTGATTCAATTTGAATCACAGCTTTTATTTATGTTAAAGAAAGTGCGCCAAATGTTTCAACTAGCTCAGGAAGCTTTAAGAACACATGACAAGGAAAAAGCACTCGCTGTCATTGAAATGGATGATTATGTTAACCATTTAGACGAAGACATTAACCATCAAGCAACAGAAATGCTTAGTTTATTACAACCGGTTGCTAAAGATTTAAGAAGCATTATTGCTGGAATAAAAATCTCTACAGATATTGAGCGAATTGGGGATTATGCCAAAAATNNCCAGGAATTAATCGACTTAACTTTAAATGTTGTTGATCATGTAATGCACCAATTAGATGATATGTATGATGCACTAGAAAATAATGATGCTGATGCAGCATACAGAATCCCTGATGGAGATGATAAAATCGATGATGCCTTTCTTAAAACATTGGTTTTTATTGAAGAAAAGATCCATAATAATGCTCAAGAATTTAATTATCCAGTACGCTTAGTTACAATGTTAAGATCACTTGAAAGAGCTGGTGATCATGTTAAAAATATTTGTGAATCACTAATTTATAAAGTTAAAGGTCAGCACATTGACTTTGGATGAGTTTAAAAAAGGAGAGCCTACAAGCTCTCCTTTATTATTGAATCAGCACTACGATTATGTACTTTTATTGGGTTGACAGTATTTGTCGCAATATTGTAAGAATGATCAGCCATTCTCTCTAAAGTACCAAGGATATCTACATACATTGAGGATGCCACATCAGCGACACTCTTATTAAGTGTAATTCTGTAGAAAAAGTTTTCTCTAAACTGATGTTCTAATAAGTCCATATAATTCTCATCTTCTGTTAGTGTTTGATAAGTAGAGAAGTTGTTTGTATGATAAATTTCTAAAGCAGTGTTTAAGTTATGTGTTAATAAATCATAAACTTGTCTAAGTTCATCCATTGCTTCATCGGAAAGTTCTTCTTTATTTTCATAAATTAATTCATAATACTCGACCAAGTTAATTGATAAATCACTTATTCTTTCTAAGTTTTTAATAACTTGAAGATTAATTGCATATTCCAATGAAAGTTGCTCAGATAGATTTGTTTTAGCGATTTTTAATAGATAAGATGTAATTTTTGTGTCAAGTGAGTTTATAATTTCTTCCAGTTGAATGACGGTATCGGCATAACGTTTATCTTTTGTTAAAAGATATTGTTGCGACGCTTCAATAGAGCTAACAACTAGTTCACCAACCTTAGTCGTTGACCGCTTACTTACTTCTAAAGCACCTGCTGTAAAATTAATAATCATAGCTTCATCAAGTTCCTCTAATCCTACGTCATCAATTGAGACACTGTCTTTTCCTGGAACAATTGTTTCCATTAATTTTACAAACTGTTTAACGAATGGAAAGAACATTAGTGTAGACACAAAGTTAAAGAAGAAGTGAGCCGCGGCGATAGCCATTAAGTTGTTAAGATTAAACATTGAAACAACAAGTTCTATAAAACGAGTGTAAGGAACTAAGAATATCATAAAGACAATAGATCCAATAACATTAAACATTAAGTGAAATAATGAGGCTCGTTTAGCTGCTAAAGAACCACCAACACTAGCAATTAAAGTCGTAACTGTTGTTCCAATATTGGCACCAAAAACTAAAGCGATACCAGCAATTAATGACATCGCGTTTGAATCATATAATTTTTGAACAATCCCAACAACAGCAGAGGAAGATTGAATAACCCCAGGGATAATGGCTCCTCCAACCAATCCAATGACTGGTTGTCTTGAAATACTTAAAATTAAATCATTAAATCCATTTAAATATTGAAGTTGTTTTAAAGCATCACCCATCATTGACAATCCAACAAAGATTAACGCAAAGCCAATCATAATAGAAGCTATGTATGAACTCTTCTTGCTTTTTGTAAACATGATAAAAAGAACACCAATAAATAAAATAAAGTAAGATAAATACTCCATTTCAAAACTAATTAATACAGCAGTCACAGTGGTACCAATATTAGCTCCCATTGAAATACCAATGGCTTGATCGAGTCTCATCAGTCCTGAACGAACTAATGAAATCGCAATTACTGTTGTTGCTGATGAGGATTGGAGTACGGCTGTTAAAATTAATCCAACCAATATTGCTAGAAGGGGATTAGAGGTATACTTATCAATATAATCTCTAATTTTGCTACCTGCAAAATTTGTTAATCCATCTCCCATTAGATTGATACCTAATAGGAATATTGCTAGTCCACCAAATATAAATTCCCAGTGAATCTGAGATAAGGTTAAGCTTTCAGTCATCTTGTTTTCTCCTAAACATCACTCATATATTAACAAAATTTTAACATTTTGTTAACAATTGTTTTTTAATTTTTGTCCATTCAACTATGGTATAATTAAATTGGAGTAAAAGATGAACATAAATATTCAATATCAGAATGTCAGTCCTAAATGGAAAAACTATCGAATGTACATTAAACCCATTATTAATCATGCTCATAAAGTACTCAATGATAAACGGCTTAAACAATCATTTAGTATCATTTTGATTGATGATTTAACAATGAAAGAGCTGAATACACAATACCGTGATATTCATCGAAGCACTGATGTTTTAACATTTATTGATGAGTTTGAAGAAGATTATCTTGGAGACATCTTTATTAATGTTAAAGCAGTTGAAGATCAGGCTAAAGAATATGGCCATACCAAGAAAAGAGAATTTAGTTTTTTGGTGACTCACGGAATACTTCATTTACTAGGCTATGATCATCAAACAAAAGACCAAGAATTAGAGATGTTTACATTACAAGAAAGGATCTTGGATGAAATTGCGCCGCGTAGTCAATAAATTCATTTGTGCCTTTAAAGGGATCGTTACCGCATTTAAAATTGATTTTGGAGTAAAGACTCAATTTACTCTCGCTTTAATTACCATTGTGTTTGGCTTGTTAATTGGCTTAACAGAAACACAGTGGCTCATTGTGGTTGTCTGTATTGGAGCTGTCTTAACTGCGGAACTTCTTAATACAGCAATTGAAGAGGTTGTTAATTCGTTGTCTCATTTAATGCATGATGGACAGCGTAAGAGAATTAAAGATATAAGCGCTGGTGCAGTTTTAACAATATCACTGACCAGTTTAATTATTATGATGTTAATATTATGGTCGAAAGGGGTCAGCTAAATGACAGATTATACATTTTTAGTCGAAGAAGCATTTAAAGCACTTGAGAATGCGTATGCACCTTATTCAAATTATCAAGTAGGAGCTTGTGTCTTACTTAAAGATAAGTCTCTTATCTATGGAGCAAATATCGAGAATGCTTCCTTTGGAGGAACTTCTTGTGCAGAAAGAAATGCGGTATTTTCATTATATTCTCAAGGGTATCGGAAAGACGATATTGAAGCCATCGCAATTGTCAGTAATGGTGATTATATAGCAGGTCCTTGTGGAATATGCCGACAAGTTCTTAGTGAGCTTTTAAATCAAGACACGCCAATTATTTTAGACAATCGAAAAGAACGAATGATTACAAATATTGATGAGCTTTTACCACTACAATTTGGTCCTAAGGATGTGCTATGAGTTTTAAATCTGCCTTCATTGCCCTAATCGGCTTACCTAATACCGGAAAATCAACCTTAATTAATAAGATATTTAACAAGAAAATCGCAATTGTTTCTAATAAACCTCAAACAACTCGTAATTCAATTAGAGGGATTCTTAATCATGATGATTATCAGCTAGTCTTTATAGATACACCTGGGATTCATGATCCTCAAGACGAATTTGGCCGTTTTCTAAATCGGGAATCTTACTCAAATATCGAAGGTGCTGATATTCTTTACTTTTTTATTGATGCCTCTAAACCAATGCGCAAACGTCAAATTGAATTATTAGAACGGATTGAAAAGGAATATCCTGAGATTCCACTTTTTGGGATTGTTAATAAAATAGACTTAATCAAAAAACCAGAACTAGTTCCAATTTTATTGCATTTAAGTCAATTAGCAGAATTTGATGAGTTGATACCTATTTCTGCTTTGGAAAATGAAAACATTGATACTTTATTAGACTTAACTTTAAATTATGCACCAGAAGGCCCTGCATTCTTTAGCGACTTAGATGAAGTGGATTATACACTTAGTTTTCAAATCTCTGAGATTATTCGTGAGAAAATCCTATTCTTAACTAAAGAAGAACTTCCACACCATACTGGTGTTGTCATTGAATCCATTGAGAAAAACGACAAGGAATGGGTTGTTTATGCTAAGATTATCGTTTCAAAGGAGTCTCATAAACCTATTCTAGTGGGCAAACAAGGTTCAATGATTAAAAAAATACGATTACTCGCTCAGAAAGAATTACGCTCTACTTTAAATAAAAAAATAGATTTAGAATTGTTTGTTTCAGTCGAAAAGGATTGGCGCAATAACCCTCGTGATTTAAAGGAATTAGGTTATATTGATGACTAAAGTATCCAAGGGGTACATACTTAATTCAAGACTTTATAAAGAAGCCGATGGAATGATGAGTATTTATTTAGAAGACAATTCTTATAGACAATTTATTTATCGATCATTATACAAACCTGGTGCTAAGCGACTAGGAAGTTCTCAACCATTTGTTTTGTATGAATTTACATATCGTGACAAAGAAGGGCTGATTACACCACGAGAAATCACTCAAATAAAATCATATACATCAATCCAGGATGATGTAAAAAAGACCGTCTTAGGACAGAGTATTAATTCTCTTTTTCTTAATTTTTATGCACATTTGAATTTTAAACTCTATGACTGGGCAGTTCAGACAATGGATCAGTCAGATAATGTTGAATTAGTTTTTATTTTAGTATTGGTTGAAAGTTTAAATCAAATGGGCTTACAACCCTATGTTGATGGAGATATTTTAACAGGCGATTCAAAGGTGAATCATTTTGATATTTCAAAGGGTGGTTTTGTGTATCGAAACTTAGAAAATATGTATACTTTAAGCCAATTACAAATGATTCGGAAACTCTTTAAGGCAAAGCCGCAGAATTATAGTATAATAAAGGATGATTCGATTGAAGATAAGGTAATCAGCACAATTGTTGATTACTTCGAATATCACACATCTTTTAAGTTAAAAGGATACCAGTTATATAAATCAATACAGTAGGAGGAAGTATGTCAAAAGTATCATTCGAAACAATTTCAACCCATTTAAGACAAACTGGGTTTATTTATCAAGGATCACAGATTTATGGGGGTCTTTCAAATACATGGGACTTTGGTCCTTTGGGAGTTGAGTTAAAGCAAAATGTCAAAAATATGTGGTGGAAACGTTTCATTCAACAAATGCCACAGAATGTGGGGATTCAATCAGCCATTTTAATGAACCCTAAGGTCTGGCAAGCATCTGGTCACTTAGATACCTTTGCTGATCCATTAATGGATTGTAAGTCATGTAAGGCACGCCACAGAGCCGATAATTTAATTGAAGACACGATTGAAAATATCGATGCCTCAAGCTTAACTTTAAGTGAGATGGAGAAAATTATTGAAGAACATAATATTAAATGCCCAAATTGTGGCAAACAAGATTTTACTAATATCAGACAATTTAATCTTATGTTTAAGACATTTCAAGGCGTTACTGAAGAATCAACAAACACAATTTATTTAAGACCTGAAACGGCTCAGGGTATGTTTGTTAACTTTAAAAATGTTCAAAGAACCAGTCGCATGAAGATTCCATTTGGCATTGGTCAAATAGGGAAGGCTTTTAGAAATGAAATTACGCCTGGTCAATTAATCTTTAGAACTCGTGAATTTGAACAAATGGAACTTGAGTTTTTCTGCAAACCAGGAACTGATTTAGAATGGTATGACTTCTATGTTGATAAATGCATGAACTTTTTAGTTGAGCTTGGACTTAAGCGTGAAAATCTACGCCTAAGACATCATAGTGAGGAAGAATTATCGCACTATTCAGTTGCGACTGTCGATATTGAGTATCTTTTCCCATGGGGTTGGGGTGAATTATGGGGTATTGCTGATAGAACTGACTTTGATTTAAAACAGCATCAGGAACACTCAAAAGAAAACATGGAATATCTTGATCCAGAAACAAATGAACGCTATATTCCTTACTGTGTTGAGCCATCTGTTGGTGTTGAACGTTTAATGCTGGCGCTGATGTGTGATTCTTATGAAGATGAACAATTGGAAAATGACTCTCGAACAGTCATGCGTTTAGATCCAAAAGTTGCTCCTGTTAAAGCATGTGTGATGCCATTATCTAAGAAATTAAGAGACAATGCGATGGAAGTCTATGCTTTATTAGCTGAACACTTTAATATCGAATATGATGAATCAGGCTCCATTGGACGTCGTTATCGTCGCCAAGACCAAGTAGGTACACCTTTCTGTATCACGGTTGACTTTGATACTTTGGATGATAATGCGGTCACCCTTAGAGATAGAGATACAATGCAACAAGAAAGAATTTCTATTGACCAATTAGTAGAGAAACTAAATAACTTAATTAAATGAGACGTTTAAATGATGAAGATATAGCACAAATCAGGCAACAGGCCAATATTGTTGATGTTATTTCTAGTTATATTCCATTACAACAAGCTGGAAGTAATTATAAAGCAATTTGTCCTTTTCATGATGACACAAACCCATCATTATCAGTTAATGCACAGAAACAGATTTTTAAATGTTTCGCCTGTGGGGTGGGGGGCAATGTCTTTACATTTGTAAAAGATTATGAGGAAATTTCATTTATTGAAGCTGTCATAAAGGTTGGACAAATGGTTGGCTTTGATTTATCACAGTTCTCTGTTGATAACTACAAGCCAAAAATACACAATCAAACAAGTCGTTACTTTAGACTTATGGATGAAGCACAACAATATATCGAGTTTACATTAACCAATACGAAAGATGATCAAGTAAGAGACTTCTTAAAAGATAGGGGTCTCACTCAGTCTCTAATAAAAACTTTCCAAATAGGGTACATTGATCCTAATTTCCCATTAGCGAAGTACTTAAATAAAAAAGGATATAGTTATCAAGAGATTGAGGCAGTTCATCTAGCAACTCTAAGTGATGGAGATTATTATGATGTCTTTAATTCACGGATACTGTTTCCAATAAAAACTCATGATAATCAAGTCGTTGCCTATACAGCACGCTCATTAACTGATAATCAAACAAAATACATTAACAGTGCTACGTCACCGATTTATCAAAAAGCGAATATCTTGTACAATTATCACAATGCGATGGAGCGGGCTTACAAAGATGATTCAGTCGTTGTTTGTGAGGGCGTTATGGATGTGATTGCTTTTCATAAGAGTGGGCACCCTAAAAGTGTCGCAACTCTTGGGACAGCCTTAAGTAATCAACAAGTTCAATTACTTAAGAAAATGAATTCAGATATTGTTTTAGGTTTTGATGGGGACACTGCGGGTCAACAGGCGATGCTAAATATTGGGACTATTTTGAGAGAGAATCGATTGAATGTATTTGTTTATAACAACAACTCAACAGATGATCCAGATGATATTAGTCAAAAAAGATCCACAGAAGCATTAAAGGAAATGGTCGACAAACCTAAACATTGGATGGAGTTCATACTTGAGTATGGAAGCAAGCTTTACTCCTTAACTTCATATAATGCTAAAAAACAAGTGGTTGAATTTGTTTTAAACCATTTAAAATTATTTGATAAAATTGACCAAACTTATTTTATCAGTCAACTGTCCAACCTTACTGGCTTTGATGAGCAAACACTTGGCACATCTCTAAGTGAGATGCCTTCTAAAGCTGTAAAAAGAAGAGTTGAACCTATTAAAAAGAGTGTTACAACAAACCAGCTTCTTCAAAGTGAGAAGCAAATCTTATCTTATTTAGTGGATGGTAAGAAGTATGGACAGATGTTTAAACTACAATTAGGGTACTTAATTGATCCTAATGCCAATGATCTGGCATTGTTAATTCTAAATTTATATAATGTCCATGATACAATAAGTGTAGCTGATTGTTTAAATCTTAATTTAAATCCAATTCAAGAATCAGTATTATTAGAGATAAGCGAGGATTCCTTATACCAGGTTCCTAAAACAGAGAAACATCTCAAAGAATTAATGATTCAAGTTCAAATAGCAGATATAGACAATATGTTAAAAATAAACCAATCTCACATTCTTAAAGCCGAAAGTTCGACTGAGAAAATTAAGTTAATGAATGAGAAGATTGAATTACACCAACGAAAAGACAAACTAAAGATGGAGGCTAGTGATGAAGAAATATAAAACATTAGATGATGTAAAAAAAGAATTTAAAAAGATCTATGATAAGACGAAAAAATTGACTCAAGATCAAATTGATGAGGCCATTGAACACTTAGAAATGAGTGATGATGACACAAACGATTTGTTTGAATGGTTTAATAAAAATAAAATTAAGATCTATGATGATATAAATGAAGACGAAGAAGAAATCACTGAAGAAGTGGATGCTTCAGATGATGGAGATTATAGTGATGATTATTTTACTGGTGAAGAAGGGGATGAACCTTTTGATGATTCAATCAATGTGGTTGATTTATCTTCCTATGAAAATAAATCAATTAATGTTTCAAATATAAGAATTAATGATCCAGTTAAGATCTACTTAAAAGAGATTGGTCGTGTGAATCTTTTAGATGCAGAAGACGAACCTGAAATAGCTCGTCGTATTCAAGATGGTTTAAGAGGTGAAGAACTTTTAAGAATAATGTTAGCTGATAAAGAAGGTGTTGAATATGACCCTGAAACTCCAGAGGATGAACGTAAACCAATCGAACAAGTGCTTGGTGAACTGTATTACCACTTCCAAGATGATACAGCAGCAGAAAGCTATATCGACAACTGTAACACAACTCGTCTTGATGGTTTAGAAGCACGTCGTATTCTTATTTCAGCAAACTTACGTTTAGTTGTTTCTATTGCCAAGAAGTATGTAGGACGTGGTATGTCATTCTTAGATTTAATTCAAGAAGGAAATATGGGTCTTGTTCGTGCTGTTGAAAAATTTGACTATACGAAAGGTTTTAAATTCTCTACTTATGCGACATGGTGGATTCGCCAGGCCATAACACGAGCCATTGCGGATCAAGCTAGAACAATCCGAATTCCAGTCCATATGGTTGAAACAATTAACAAATTGACTCGTATTCAGCGTAATCTTGTTCAAACACTTGGAAGAGATCCTAGTGCTCAAGAAATAGCTGAAGAGATGGGTAATATTACAGCAGAAAAAGTTAGAGAAATCCAAAAGATTGCGATGGAGCCTGTTTCTCTTGAAACACCAATTGGTGAAGAAGATGATTCTCATCTAGGCGACTTTATTGAGGATAAAGAAATTACATCTCCGTCAGCTTACGCAAATAACGAATTACTGAAAAATGAGATTAATATGGTCTTAGAAGGGCTGACTGAGCGTGAAGAAAAAGTACTAAGACTTCGCTTTGGGCTCTACGATGGCCGTACACGCACCTTAGAAGAGGTTGGTAAGGAATTCAACGTCACACGTGAAAGAATCCGTCAGATTGAAGCTAAGGCCTTAAGAAAACTCAAACATCCATCTCGTTCAAAGAGATTGAAAGATTTCCTAGAGAGAAACTAATGAATCTTTCTAAAAGATTAGAAGCAATTTTAAGCATGATTGATCCATGTCAGCGATTATTAGACATTGGGAGCGATCATGCTTTCCTTTGTATTGAAGCAGTCAAGCGGGGAATTTCAAAAACAGCCATTGCCGCTGATAATAAACAAGGACCTTTAGATATTTCTAAAAATAAC
>LFRM01141254.1_pt1 | contig 10858 bp, 10 predicted proteins | sample 618341 | NCBI WGS metagenome assembly LFRM01 (sample SAMN03654438, study PRJNA283298) | anaerobic digester metagenome | isolation source: pool of bioreactors CSTR01a, CSTR02a, and CSTR03a thermophilic anaerobic... | place: Denmark: Kgs. Lyngby | collected 2014-05-21
ATCAGGTAGAGGCATCAGGCTAGTGCCATTAAAAGAGCGGAGCGGGAAGCTGCTTCGTGAATTTATAAATATCAACTATAAAGTGATAAATAGCCATCAATATTTTACCCCATAGTAATCAAGATATATCTTGAATCGATCCTGCGCTGCCAGACAGGTATCGCGAAGATATCCCTGCTCATTTCTCCACTCATGCAGTCCACGGTAATAATACAACTTCATATCATCCTCAATGATGAATGGTACGATTCCGTTTCGCAGGCATTCCTTAAAAAGGATCAGCCGCCCCACACGGCCATTCCCATCCTGAAAGGGATGAATTGACTCAAAACGATAATGAAACTCCAGCAGATCTTCAAATGTCACCGCTTCCCACTTTTTGTAGTCTGAAAGCAACTCTTTCATTTTCTTCGGAACATCTTCTGGCGCAGTCGTTTCTCTGCCGCCAACCTCATTCGCCAACCGCTTATAGGCGCCAACGGCAAACCATCTTTTCCTGCTGTCAGTAGTTCCGCTTTTCAGAACCAGATGCAGCTGTTTGATCAAGGCTTCTGTCAGAGGACGTTTTGCCTGATCAATGATCAGGTCAATACATCGGAAATGGTTTACTGTCTCCAGAATATCATCTACGTTTACCGAGCCGTCCGGCGCATCGATGGTATTAGTTTCAAATATATACCGGGTCTGGTCATGTGTCAGCCGACTTCCTTCCATGTGATTGGAATTGTATGTCAGCTCGATCTGCACTTTGTGATAGATACCCCCGGATATTCCGTTTTCCTTCTCCATAATCAGTCTTCTGGGCAAATCCTCAGGCGCTTTTCTCCGCCTCGGTTTTCTGCCGGGTTTTTCTGCTGTATCAGGAATATTCCAGGTCTTTCCCGTAATAAAAGCGCCGGGAATACGTCCGTCAGCGCAGTACTGACGTACTACCCGTTCAGTGATTCCCCATTTTTCACTTGCTTCTTTTACTGAGATATAACTCATTTTGTGCACCGCCTGTCCAATCTTTGTATAGATTTATTGTATTCCCTTATCGGCTGTTTTACAACCGCAATAATCGAGCAAATGCAGGTTATAAACAGCCGGTAGCTGCATCTTCGCGGAGAAACGAAGCTGTTTACGGCTGATCGAAAAAGAGTGTATCCGGCACGTGTCAGCACATTTTTCCAGGAACCATCATTTTCTCCCGCCACATCCTCAAACCAGTGATGGCCGGAGACCATCATAAGGGAGCAGAGGCGGATCCTGCGGAAAGCCTTTTGTGACAGCTCCCGAATGACGGTCTCAATTCCTGCCTGCAGCTCCCCTATGCAAGATTTTCTCTCGGTAATCTACTATCCGTATGAGCGGGGGCAGTTTAACTACTCCTTTTTTGATCGGACATTACATTAATCAAAAACTGATTACCTCTGGTTCTGAAGAGAATGAGTAAACTACTGCAGTTATATCTTCAAGATAAAGTACTTCGAAAATCCCATCATCTAAAGAGTACATACGGGTCAAAGCTTCGCCATAAGCGTCGAGCATTGCCTTGCGTGCTTCCCTTCTTTGATCACAGACCGCCTTAGCTTCGATGCGAATCCATTTGCCGTTTGACATAGCACACAATTCAACTTTTGGATTGGTCATGGGATGATTCCTCATAGAGTCAGGACCACCGGCTTAGCCGGTGGCCTGCTCCACCCCTATAAGGGGTTGGTTCCTGCTTGCGCCCGGAAGGCGCACTGAGAGTCTGCCAGCTGCACCACATACTCAGCTGCCCCTGAAGGGGCTCATTCAGTGCTTCCTTCCTCCGGCGCAGCCCCATAAGGGGCTTGCTGGTTTGCTTTGATTTCCTACTGCCACTCCAAGTGGCTTTTATTTTTTGTTTTTCCTCACCGGCTCACCCGTAAACGGGTCAATATACTCTACTAATGACATCTGGTCATACTCCAAGTCCTCTTTGAGCTGGTTTTGGATATATTTCTTGATTGCAGCTGTATTCTTTCCTACCGTGTCTACATAATATCCTCTGCACCAAAAGTGACGATTTCCATATTTGTACTTTAAGTTCGCATGCTTCTCAAAGATCATGAGAGAACTTTTCCCTTTCAAATATCCCATGATTTCTGATACAGAATATTTTGGTGGTATTCTTACAAGCATATGTATGTGATCCGGGCAGGCTTCTGCCTCTATGATCTCAATTCCTTTTCTTCTGCATAGTGTTCCCAGAATCTGTCCGACATCTGCTCTGATCTGTTTTTAGATTACCTGCCTTCTGTATTTTGGCGCAAAAACTATGTGATACTTGCATTCCCATTTTGTGTGGGCTAAACTGTTTTCTGTGCCCATTGCACTCCTCCCGTGATATTATATTTGTGGTTTCGCAGACCCACATTTATCTTACCACGGGAGATTTTTGCTGCGGGAGTTACCTTGTATCTAAAGATCTGCCCTCCCCCTGCAGAGCAGGGGGTTTATTTTGTCTGCGACACAAAAAAAGCGGCCATGCCGCGCTCTTGCGTGCAGCATGGCCGCTGTCTGTTTCCTGTCTTTGTACCGATCTTATTGTTTGCCTAAATTCCGGCGTCCGCCCAGGCGGTCGTCAGTCGGGATATTACTTAATATACATAAAACCGGCGATCTGCTGAGGAACTGATTTGACTGCATCAGCCCTCGATTGCAATGGTCTTCTTCTCCGGAACCTTTGCGGCTTCCTTCTTCGGTACGGTGAGTTTGAGGACACCGTCCTCGAATTTCGCCTTGATCTCATCCTCTGTCACATTGTGGCCGACAAAGAAGCTTCTCTGCATGGAGCCGGAGTAACGCTCCTGGCGGATCACTCTGCCCTTCTTGTTCTTCTCATCCTTGTCCAGGCCCTTGGTGGCTGCGACGGTGAGGTTGCCTTTTTCAAGTGTCAGAGTGATATCCTCTTTCTTGAAGCCGGGCAGGTCGATATCGATCTCATACAGATCGTCATGCTCATGTACATCGGTCTTCATCAGTCTGGCGGCATGTTTGCCGTACAGCTTTCTGTCAACATCGTCGAAATTAAAATCTCTGAAGGTCGGGAAACTGAAGTCCATCAGGTCATCAAAAAGGTTCTCACTGAAAATACTAGGATATAACATGGTCTTTTCCTCCTTTACTCATTTCATCTGGGGTTGATGTTCCGGAACCGCCAGGATCTCATTAAAGCCTGAAGCCTTGCGGTTCCTTATGAGCATTGGGACGGAGGAGCGGGTTTCTTGTTAGCTGTTTCTCAACTTCTCTGTTCCTTTGTTCTAATTGTGTCATAACGCTCATTGTTAGCACTGTCAAGTTGTGAGTGCTAATTTTTTCAAAAAAATTTTGCGCAGGGGCTTTCAGTACCATGGACAAAATATCCTGATTCTGAAAATCCCTGCGCAATTTCTTCACAGTTCTTTACTGAGCGCTCTCCGCATCCTGGGCATCGGACTCGGCCTCTGCTTCCGCAGCTTCGCCCTCGCCGGCTTCTTTGGCAGCGCCCTCTGTAGCTGCTTCGCCTTCCTCGGGCGTGACCTCCTGCAGGCCATCCACGGAGATTCCCATCTCCTCGAGCTCTTCCGGGGTCAGGGTGACCACATCACCGTCTGTCGCGTATTCCACTGCGGCTTCCGTCGCACCGGCTGCCGCGTCCTCAGGATTTACCGGACGTACGCCGATCGTTCCCATGCCTACACCTCAATGGAAAGAAGCCCAGATGGAAAGTCCCACGATCGCAGCAATGAATATGCCGAAAATGATCGCCCAGAGCTTATAATTCACCTTGACTTCTGTTTTTTTCTTTTTGTTCTTGATCTTAACTGTATTGGATATCCGTGCCTCTTCCTCCGTTTCCCTTTTATGGATTTCTGCGCAGCCTCCGCGCATGCGCACGAAGGGTATTATAGCACAATTTTTTTACCACAGAAACAGTGAAAGCGGCTTTCGTCACATATTCTACACGGAACTTTCACAGAGGTCCGAAACAGGGAACCGTTCCTGGAAACGAAACAGAGGACGGTTCGGCGGAACGGAGACTATCTCATATTTTTTCGACGCTGTCGATAATTTCTCACTTGCTCCCAGTTCAGCTTCAGATCTTCCGCACGGATTCGCGGATGCGGAGTTCGGCATCGTAGATCACGCAGACGGGAGGCGCCTTCTTTTTAACTGCATCGTCGAGGAGTTCGACGGTCTTCCGGGCCATTTCGGTGACGGGCTGGACGACGGTCGTCAGGGACGGGGTCATGTATTCCGTGTAGTACTGGCCGTCATAGCCGATGATGGAGCAGTCCTCCGGTATGCGGAGGCCGGCCTCGCGCAGGGCCCGGCAGGCTCCGAAGGCCATGGTGTCGGAGACAGCAAAGACGGCTGTGAAATCGACACCGGTCTCCAGCAGGCGCTTCATGGTGTCATAGCCGTTGGGCATGGAATATTCGGGCAGATCTTCGCTCATATAGGCCACGAGCGCGGGATCGAACTTGATGCCATGGTCCTCCAGCGCCCTCCGGTAGCCCGCCAGTCGCAGCATTCCGACTCCATAGGGCGATTCGCAGGTCCGGCCGGCCAGGATGGCGATCCGGCGGTGTCCCTGCTCGCAAAGGTAGCTGACAGCCCGGCAGCTTTCCTTCTCGTCATCGATCGAGACCGAGGAACAGGGAAGTTCTTTCACGTCCCTGGGCACTGTCACGGTACAGAGGACATAGGGGATGCCGAGCGAATCCAGCCGCCGGTTGGGAAAGGACAGCTGGCCGCCCATGATGATCAGGCCCTTGAGGCGGCGCTCCTTGCAGACCTCCATGGCGACATTCTCCACCCGGTCGTTCTCCCGCACTGCGTAGAGGAAAAACGCGTAACCCAGCTTGTCACAGGCATTTTCAAAAATAGAGAGCATGCCCTGGAAAAAGGGATTGTCGATGCCGCTGAACAGGAGCCCGATCGTATTGGACTCCGTCATCTTGAGGTTGCGTGCGCTGTTATTGGGCACATAATGGTGCTCTTTCACAGCCCGCAGGATCTTCTCTCTGGTCTTTTCACTGACCCGGGGATCATTGTTGATCGCGCGCGAGACCGTCCCGATCCCGACGCCGCAGATCCTTGCGATGTCTTTGATAGTAATGTTCTCTGCCACAGCCCCCACACCTTCTTTCCCTGTGCAGCCGGCTAACGACCGACCGGCGGTTTCTCCGTCAAAGCAGCTGTTCTTACCGCTTCTCTTTTTATACGCTTTTTTCTTCTTGTATTCTTTTTTCTATTCTTATCTCCCGTAGGTTCTGGTCATTCTGCGGATCTGTGCCGCCAGCTCCGGGGAAGCGGCTCCCCGGTCCATGCGCCACACCCAGTTTTTGCCGGTGGTGGAAGGGGTGTTGATCCGGGCCTCGTCACCGAGCAGGAGCCAGTCCTGCATAGGGATCACGCACAGGTTTCCGACTGAAGCCATGGCCGCCCGGACCATAGCGCGGGCCAGCCTTCTTGTCTCCAGATCCCGCCCCGCATCATTGACAGCATCCTCGCAGGCAGTATCTCTGCAGGCATCAGCAGCGCAGAGATCAGTGCCGCGGGCTGCTGCATCGCAGAAACCAGTTTCGCCGGCGGCATCCTCGCAGGCATCATAGGCCCAGGGGTCTCCGCCCGCTCCGTCCAGGCCGGTGAAGGCGCGGACTTCCTCCCGCTCCTCCGGCAGGATGTGGTCCAGCCAGCCGACCAGGGTCTCGTTGTCGTGCGTGCCTGTATAGACTACGCAGTTTTTGTCAAAATTGTAGGGCAGGTAGGATTCCCTGCCGCTGGAATCGCGGGAATCAAAGGCAAACTCCAGAACTTTCATATTGGGATAGCCGGTGTCGCGCACCAGCTGCCGGACGGATTCCGTGATATATCCCAGGTCCTCCGCGATGATGGTCAGGCCGGGGATTTCTTTTTCAATGGCCCGGAAGAGGCCGATCCCCGGTCCTTCCTCCCACTGTCCGATCCGTGCATCCGCGCTGTCCGCGGGGATCGCGTAATACTGGTCAAAACCGCGGAAATGGTCGATCCGGACGATGTCAAACAGGCTGCTGCACCGGCGCATCCGGCTGATCCACCAGGCATAGCCGGTATCCCGGTGGTGCTTCCAGTCGTAGAGGGGATTTCCCCAGAGCTGGCCGGTCGCGGAAAATCCGTCCGGCGGGCATCCGGCGACCGCCTTGCAGGTGCCGTCCTCATGCAGCTGGAAGAGCTCCGGGTAGGCCCAGACCTCCGCGCTGTCCGCTGGCACATAGATAGGGATATCTCCGATGATGGAGATTCCCTGCCCGTTGGCATAGGACTTGAGCGCCGTCCACTGCCGCTCGAACTGATACTGGAGGAAGCACTGGAATTCGATCTCCTCCGCGAGCTCCTGTCTCGCCTTTTCGAGCGCCGCGGGCTCCCGCATGCGCAGATCTTTTTCCCATTGCATAAATCCCGCGCCGCCGTGGGCCTTTTTCAGAGCCATGAAAAGGGCATAATCCGGCAGCCAGGATGCGTTTTCTTTGCAGAAAGCTGCAAAAGAAATGCCGTCCGCGGAACTGTCCGGTGCAGAAACAGCAACACCCGTATCCGGGCTGCTGCCGCTCTTCCATCTCTCATAGGCCTTCCGCAGGAGGGGCTCCCGTGTGTGATAAAGCCAGGCATAATTAATGGTGGCTTCGCCGCCGCAAGTTCCTTTGTCGTAAACTGCCTCTGCAGCCTCCTCCTCTGTCAGGAGTCCCTCACGCACAAGGGTATCCGGGGAAATGAAATAAGGGTTCCCCGCAAAGGCGGAAAAAGACTGGTAGGGGGAATCCCCGTAGCCCGTGGGGCCGACAGGGAGAATCTGCCAGTACTTCTGTCCCGCTTCTTTCACAAAATCCACAAACCGGTAGGCCTCATCGGAAAAACATCCGATCCCGTATTTTCCGGGCAGGCTGAATACCGGCAATAACAAGCCGCTTGCTCTCATGTTCTACTCTTTCTATTGCTTCTCTCATCTCTATAAATCTCTATGGATCTCTATAAAAGTGCCGGCATGCCTGCCAGGCCGCCGGCACTTCCGGATATCATCCCTTGACTGCGCCTGCGACGACACCCTCAATGATGTATTTCTGGCAGACCAGATACATGATGATGATGGGGACGATGTCGATCATGATGCAGGCCATCATGGCGCCCATATTGACGGTGCCGTAGCTGCCGCGGAAATACTGGATCGCCATGGGAATGGTGCGGTATTTTTTGATATCCAGGACCAGAGTGGGCAGCAGATAGTCATTCCAGACCCACATGGTCTCCAGGATCGCCGTAGAAATGATAGTCGGCTTGAGGATGGGCACCAGGACCAGGAAAAAGGTCTGGAGAGGGCTGCAGCCGTCGATCATGGCCGCCTCCTCAATCTCCAGCGGGATTCCCTTGACAAAGCCCGTGAACATAAAGACCGCCAGTCCTGCACCGAATCCTAAATAAATAATACAAATGTTGTAGGGGTTGTTCAAGTGTAATCGGTCTGCCGTATTGGCCAGCGTAAACATGACCATCTGGAATGGTACAACCATGCTGAAAATGCAAAGGTAATAGAATGCCTTGGAGAGCGGCCCGTTCACGCGGATGATATACCAGGCTGCCATGGAGCAGCAGAGCATGATCAGGACAACGCTCATGACAGAGATCACCAGGCTGTACCAGAAGGACTTCAGGAAATTCATGCTGGTGATGCCTTCCACATAGTTGGCCAGCCCGACGAAGTTGTCCGCCGAGGGCAGCTGGAAGACACCCGAAGTCGTGATCGCCTTGTTCATCTTGAGCGAGTTGATCAGGATGGCAAAAATGGGATATACGTAAAACACGCAGATGACCGCCAGAACGACGCTTGCGATCGTGCGCGACAGTTTCTTATTGGATTCCATGTCTCTTTCCTTTCTGTAGTCTTTTCTAAGCTCCTGCGTAAAAAGTCCTGTATCGACAGGATTTTTATCAACAGAATTTTTCGCTCTTTCCGACCATGCCGCTCACCAGGGCGGCAGCACATGCTACGCATGTGTGTGAGTCGCTTTCGCGGAGGCTGCTCTTACTGCTGGACCTCTCTGGAGGTGGTCGCGCGCAGCTGGATCAGGGCGATGATGACGACGATCAGGAAAAAGACAACTGCCTTGGCCTGGCCGATGCCCTTCCACTGGGCTCCGCTCCGTGCATAGAAGGTATCATAAATATTGAGTGCAAGGAGCTGAGACTGCTTGGCCGGCTCACCGCCTGTCAGGGACAGGTTCTGGTCGAACATCTTGAAGCCGTTGGTCAGGGTCAGGAAGGTGCAAATCGTGATCGAAGGCATGATCATGGGGATCTTGATCTTGAACAGGATCTGGGCGGGAGTCGCTCCGTCGATCTCCGCGGCCTCGATCAGGTCTCCGGAAATATTGTTGAGGCCTGCGATGTAGATGATCATCATATATCCGATCTGCTGCCAGCAGAGCAGGATGATCATGCCCCAGAAGCCGTTGAAGGCGGACAGGGCCAGCAGAGGCTGTCCCCACTTGGACAGCAGGCCGTTCAGGAGCGTCTGCCAGATATAGCCAAGGACGATGCCGCCGATCAGGTTGGGCATGAAAAAGATCGTGCGGAAGACGTTAGTCCCCTTCAGTCCCCTGGTCAGCGCCAGCGCGATGGCAAAAGCCAGGATATTGATCAGAACACTGGACAGGAAGGCGAACAGAACCGTCAGCCAGAAGGCATGGGAGAAGGTAGGGTCCGCAAAGACCTTGGAATAATTGGAAAAACCAATGAACTTGACATTTTTGACCGTCGTGAATTTACAGAAGGAAAGGTAGATTCCCCAGATAAACGGCCACACAAAACCGATCGCAAAGGCAACCGCTGTCGGCAACAGAAAGACCGGCCACCATTTTTTTATAGATTTTCCTACCATAGAATGCCCCTCTATATATTGTTTGCTTATTATTACGCTTTTGCGTGCAAGTGCTTTTACTTAAGTGCTTTTGCCTTAAGCATTTTTCCTACGCATGATTACTATATGTTTCTGCGCTTACTGTTTTTATAAAAAGGCCGTTTCCGCTGCCCGATGACAGGGAAACGGCCTTTTTCATTTCCTGTAAAGCCTTTTAAGATTTCAACGAGCTTCCGTTGATCAGTTAATTATTCCGCAAGTGCGGCCTCTGTTGCCCAGCCGTCGACAAATGCGGTCACAACGCCGTTCCAGTCGCCGGTGCCTGCCGCATAGGCGGTCAGAGCGGAGCCCACGCCGTTCTTCCAGTTCTCGGAAGGCATAGTCGTAAAGTTCCATGAAACGGGGGTCTTGCCGGACTCTGTGTATGCGGCATCCTGCTTGACAAATGCGTTGGGGGACTCAATGGCAGTCGTGAAGGGGATCGTGAAGCCCATGTTCTCCGCCATTGCCTTTGTGCCGGCCTCGGAGGTGACGCACCAGTTCATGAAAGCAAGGGTCGCGGCGATATCCTCCTCGGAGGCCTCCGCATTGACACACCAGTAGTTCTCAGTACCTGTGCAAAGGCCCTCGTTGGCATCGTCGACGCCGAAGTAAATGGGGATCATCGCGATCTGGTCATCAGAGAACTTCTCTGCCAGAGAACTGTACTCCCAGGAGCCGTTCTGGTAGAAGACAGCCTCGCCGTCGAGGAACTCAGCTCTTGCGTCATCCGCGGTCTTGGAGGAAAGTTCCTTGGGATCGCAGGTGGAATCTGTGATGTAGAGGTCAAAGACATTCTTGTACTGGTCAAGGTAGGTGCCCTTGATAGCATCGGTGTTGTCGATGCCGTCTGCCTTGTACTCATAGTAGATGGGCAGGTTGGCCAGATGAGTCTTGAATCTCCAGTCGGAGGATCCGTCCATGCCGGTCGAAGCAAATGCGCCCTTGACGCCCAGCTCGTCCTTGCGGGCCTGGATATCATCCGCGATCTTCTTCAGATCGTCAAAGCTCTTGATGTCGTCCAGCTTGTAGCCTGCCTTTTCCAGAAGGCTGACGTTGGTGATGATGCCATAGGACTCGATGACATAGGCGACGCCGTCGATCGCATCCCCGTCCTTGAGCTCGAAAGCATCGGAGGTCAGGTTGCTGACAATATCGGAGCCGGTCAGGTCATAGCAGTAATCCTTCCAGTTGGCCAGGCCGACAGGGCCGTTGACCTGGAACATGGTAGGCGCATCAGACTTGGCCATCTCACTCATCAGGGTGGTCTCATACTCACCGGAGGCCGCCGTGACGACTGTCACAGGAACACCGGTCTCCTCTGTGTAGACCTTGGCCAGATCCTGCCAGGCTGCATCTGCTTCCGGCTTGAAGTTCAGATAATAGACATGGCCTGCGCCGGCATCTGCGGCCGGAGCCGCTGCCGCGCCTGTGCTGCCTGCGGATGCTGCACTCCCGGTGCTGCCCGCTGAACCTGTGGAACCGCCGCAGCCTGCAAGCAGCGTCGCCGCTACTGTCACGCCTGCCAGAAGACTTACCATTTTCTTTTTCATAGTACTTCCTCCTAAAAAAACACTTTTAACAACTGTTGTCTTTGTCTGCCTTGTCCGCTTTGTCTGCCTTTCGTCAGTGCCCCTGACCCCCTGCAGCCGGTTTCATGCCGCCGGATGTTTGTTCTACGGTGCAAGTAAACACGGAACACTGTTTGGAATCGTTTCTACACTTTCCCTGAAAAAAAGTCCTCACATATCCTTACATGAGGCCTCCGGAAGTACCTGCCGGAGCAGCAAAACTGCTTTTAAGACGATCCTTTTAAGACAACTTATAAGAAGAATTCTTTTAAGGCAATTCTTTTAAAGCAATTCTTTCAAGTCAGGTTTTAAAAGAACGCTTTCGCGGCTGTTCTTTTAAGGCAGGTTGCGGAAACGTTTCCAC
>LFRM01140790.1_pt1 | contig 10856 bp, 14 predicted proteins | sample 618341 | NCBI WGS metagenome assembly LFRM01 (sample SAMN03654438, study PRJNA283298) | anaerobic digester metagenome | isolation source: pool of bioreactors CSTR01a, CSTR02a, and CSTR03a thermophilic anaerobic... | place: Denmark: Kgs. Lyngby | collected 2014-05-21
CCGTAGATCATACTGCGGCCGAACACCTTGGCGCGACCGCAGACCTCTGCGTTGCCGGCGACTACGGCGTCTTCGCACACCTTTGCGCTATCGAGCACCTCGGCCGCGCCACACACTCGGGCGTTGCCGCAGATCACGGCGTTACCGTGCACCTTGGCGCAGCCGAACACCATCGCGGCCCCGTTGACCACTGCGTTGCCTCCAACCCAGGCGTTGTCACACACCTGGGCATTGCCGCCGATCCAGGTGTCGCCGCTCACCTCGGCATAGCCGAGGATCTTCGCGCGGCCGGCCACAAACGCGCCTACGGCGACACGGGCGTTGCCGGCAACTCGGGCGCGGCCGAAGACCTTGGCATAGTCGGAGATACCGGCGACGCCGAACACCCGAGCGGAACCGAACACCTCGGTGTGGCCGCCACACCAGGCGCGCCCGAACACCTTCGCGCGCCCGAACACCTTTGCGGAAGAGAACACACGCGCGCGCCCGAACACCTCGGCGCTGTCGAGGACACGGGCGCGCTCCGCGACACATGCCCTGCCGGCCACTCGGGCGGACCCGGCGATCTTGACAGCAACGCCCTCGACCACGGCGTGATCGCGCACCTCTGCGTGATCGCGCACCTCGGCGTTGCCGGCCACACGGGCCTTGTCGGCGACGACGGCGTGATCGAGCACCTCGGCGCGCCCGTCGACCACGGCGTTGCCGGCCACACGGGCGTGGTCGCGGACACACGCGGTGCCGGCGACCCGCGCGTGGTCGAGCACCTGGGCGTAGTCGAGCACCTGGGCGTGGCCGCACACGACGGCGTTCGGCGCGACGAAGGCGGTGGGCGCTACTCGCGCACGCGCGTAGACCCACCCGCCGCCATTTGCGTGTTGGTGCCACTCCTGGGCGCGCGAACCTGGCACGGTCTCGAGGACGGCCTGGGGCACGGCCTCGAGTTGATCAGTGCTGTCGTGGTGCATCTTGTGCGTCTTGTGTTCAGACATTGTTACCCTCCTTAGGCGTCACTGAATCTGCCTTTTTGCCAACTCCTGGCCGGGCGCGGTGAGCAGCCGGCGCTGGATGAGATGCTGGACTAACCCACTAACGGCCGGCCGCCAGCACTCGTCGCGGCCGGCCGACGGGCCGGCGCTTGTAATCCCGCAGCGCGTCGGCTGGGATTCGATAGGTGTGCCGCTTCGGACCTCCGATCACCAGCGCCGGAAGCTGGTCCGAGGCGATGGCCCGAAGTACGGTCTGCACGTGGACCCCCAGGAGGCGCGCGGCCTCCTGGGGGGTGTAGAAGCGCGGCTCGTTGGTCATGGTTAGGATCCTCCGTTGTGTCTGGGCGTAATACCAACTGCACGGGCGGGGTGACGGCCACCGGGCGCGGCCGTCACCTGCGACCATGCCCCGAGGAACGGGGCGAGCGGGCTAGGCATACGGCTGATACTTCACGCCCTTCTTCTCGAAGAACTCGACGGCACCCTCCTGGCTCCAAATCATGCGTGGGCAACCGAAGGGGCGCCCGGGGCCGCCATCGCCGTCGATGTTGATGCCGTAGGAGGTGCGGCTGCCCGTCTCCATGCGGCAAATGCCGCCAACATAACCATTCCGCACGGAGCGCTTCAGCCATCCTTCTGCTTGCTTGCGTGTCATCGTCGTCGTCTCCTTTTCTTCTCGGGGCTCTCGCCCCCCAACTGCATCCTACATCCCTATTATAGCACGCCGAAACACGTTTGTCAACGCTGCATGCAACAGTTTTCGCCCCTGAGAGGGTAGAATCTTTTACGGTGTGGTAGACGTTGCAGGAAGAGTGTTGCGCCGTAGTGTATTAGTGTAATAGGAGGTGTAATAACTATGCCAAGAGCCGAGAACCGATTGAAACGCATCATGAGGGTGCGTGAGAGTGTCGACATGCGTCTGCGTGTTGCCGCTGCACGCGAGCGGCGCACAATCAGTCGGTTGGTTGACGATATACTCGAGAAGTCTATCCCGCCACTGGAATCCATGACATGGAGCGAATGGCGCGAAGCTACTGCGCTCCCACCGATTGACGAGCATCAGGCCAGAGAGGATCTCCGGGCAGCAACCATCAACGTTTCCGGGCCATTGTGGGATCGCCTGAACGTTGCAGCGGCCGCACATCGCCTGACACTTAACGATTACTTGACCCGTATCCTCTCCGCACACCTGCCTCAGCTCAGCTGATCAGGTCAGCTGATATTGACATCATATACACTACAGTGTATAATAGGGGCACAGGCTTGCCCTGCTGCCGGCAAGAGACAGAGCGCTTATGGAGCCGGATGAGGGGGCTTGCACAGAGAGACATGGCCCCGTGGGCTTGCTCCCCGCGGGGCCGTGACCGGCGAAGGAATGCGCGGTAGGTAGATGATACCACATGCCGCGCCGGGAGCGCAAGATGAAGTACTTCGCGACGGATGAGCCGCAGGGCTCCAAGTTCTGGGAGACGCCCAGGGATCCGGGCGCTACGGGCTGGATCTTCACGCGCATCGGCGAGCTGCGCCGATACCTGCGAGAGCACCCCGAGGTGCCGGGCGCGTGGCGCTGGTGGTCCAGCGGCAACGATGACGTGGAGCGCGCGTACTACACGCGCGAGGAGCTGCTGGCGCAGGGCGCGGGCAAGCGGGTGACCCGGGGGCACACGGTGCGCTGGGGCCGGGCGCGCGGAATGGGGTGGTGAGATGGACTGGCTCGATAAGCAACCGGATCTGATCGGCTACACGCCAGAGAGGCTGGCCAAGCAGATCGAACGCGAGGTGCGCCGGCGCCGGCGCCGGATGGCGTGGGCGAAACGCCTGCGCGCGATCGGTGGCATCATGCTCATGTCCGGCATCGTGGCGGCAATCGTCGGCATCCAGTGGCCAGGCGTGGCCCGGTGGCCGCTGCTGGTGGCGCTGGCGCTAGGGCCGGCCATGTTCCTCGCCAGCGACATCCTGTCCGGCGACATCCTGGGAGGTAAGCTGTGAGCACGATGAGTGAGAACGCCGTAGCGACCACTTACAAGAATGACACCGGCCCGCTGCCGGAGGCGGTGGAGTTGGCGCTGTTGAGCAACGACCTGAGCAAGCTCTCGCCGTCCGACCGGCTGACCTACATGAGGCGGCTGTGCGACAGCCTGGGATTGAATCCGCTGAGCAACCCGTTCCAGTACATCGTGCTGAACGGGCGGCTGACGCTATATGCGACGCGGAGCTGCACGGATCAACTGCGGCGGCGTGACGAGGTGAGCATCGGCCCGCCGGACGTGCGCATCGAGAATGACATGGTGGTGGTCCGGGTGACAGCGCGGACGCCTGGCGGACGCGAGGACAGCGAGCTTGGTGTCGTCTCGCTGGAGGGTCTGCGCGGAGAGGTCCGGGCCAATGCGATCCTCAAAGCGATTACCAAGGCGAAGCGGCGGGTGACGCTGAGCATCTGTGGCCTCGGGTGGCTGGATGAGACGGAGGTGGAGACGATCCCAGGGGCGCGCGTGGTGAGCCCGGATGAGGAGCTGATCGAGCCTGCGGAGCAGGAGCCGCAGCCACCGGCATCTCCGACAGCGACGGCTGCCGCGTCGGCGGCGCAGGCGAACGGGAAGCCGGCGGGCTGCACATGTGCCGGGANNTTGAACGGCTCGCCGAAAACCGAGCTCGCCGACCCTGACGGCTGGGTAGACCCTGACGTGCCGGAGGATGCCGCGCCTAACAAGCCTAACCAGCGGACGCTGACGGACATCGTGCTCGGGTAGTGTGCCATGCCAAACCGCATCATCCGCGAGGACATGCTGACAGACGAGAGAGTCAACCGCCTATCTGTAGCGGCTGAGCTATTTCTGCGACGGCTGTGGAGCATCGCCGACGATTACGGCCGATACGATGCGCGGCCGGCGATCCTCCGGGCCAGATGTTATCCGCTCCGGGTCGACAAAGTGCGTGAGGCCGACATTTCCCGTTGGCTGGTCGAGTGCCAGGCAGCCGGAGTGATCGCTCTCTACGCCGTAGACGGAGCCGGCAGACCCCGTTGGCTGGCGGATGTCCAGCCGGCCGGGCTGTGCGTTTCCGGGTTCGACCGCGGGATCTACCTGCAGATCATCGGCTATGACCAACAGGTACGCAGCCGGTCGCGGTGGCCAGATCCGCCGAGCGAACCACCGCAGCAGAGTGGTGGTGCATGTATGCGCGTGATGGCAGATGATAGCAGATGCGATCATCCGCCATCAGATGATCGACTAGACGGAGTCGGAGACGTATGCGTAGGCGATGATTGTACCCCCCTACGGGGGGGATCGGATGCGAGCATCCCCGCGCACACGAAGCGCCGCGCTTCAGACCCGCCAGGCGCTTCAGACCCGCCAGAATGGGCACTGGCACTGGCGCGCTTTATTGCTGCGAGGTCGGTGGAGTTGAACCCGCGCTATCGGGCGCCAACGGCGGCCGGCTTGCGCAAATGGGCCGTGGAGATCGACCGGCTCCACCGGCTCGATAATCAGCCGGTCAAGGAAATCGAGCGGGTGTTGCGCTGGTCGATGGCTGACTCGTTCTGGGGCGCCAATATTCAGTCGGGAAAAGCGCTGCGAAAGCACTGGAACACAATCACTGCGCAGATGGCGAGAGGTGGAAGTGGAAATGGAACGCATCGGGGAGGTGCTGACCCAGGCGCTGCCGGCCAGAAGGCCGGAATGGGCTACACCGCCCTCCAGCGAGAGCGACAGCGAGAGCTGGAGGCAGCACTTGGCGAGGGCGTCGGCATACAACGCGTTTCGCCTGTCGAACCTGCACCGCCGGCACTGGTCGGCGAGCCTCAGGGAGGTGCAGCCACTAGCCCACCAGCGGGTGGCGATGCGGGTGCTTGCGGCATGGCTGGATGAGTTCGAGCGGGGATACCGCGAGAGACGGTATCCGGCGTGGGGGATCGTGCTCGGAAGCCCCGGGCCAGGTGCCGGCAAGACGCGCCTGGCCCGGGCCCTGGCCGCCGAGGTGTGCCGGCGCGGCAAGCTGGCCGCGTTCGTGACTGAGCCAGGGCTGATGGACGAGCTGAGGGAAGCGCAGCGACCGGAGAGCGATGTTGGCATCGCGCAGGTGCGGCAACGCTACGTGCGCGCCCCTCTGCTGGTGCTCGATGACCTTGGCAAGGCGCGTGTGAGCGAGTTCGTCGCCGAGACCATGTTTCAGATTGTGAACGGCCGTGAGGAGGCTGGGCTGCCGATCATCGCGACCACGAACCTGGAGCCGGACCAGATCGCGGAGCGCTACGGGGCACAGTATGGCCCCTACATCGTGTCGAGGCTGGTTGGGATGTGCCGGCTCAGCGCTGGCGGCGCGCCGGTGAGCACATGGGTTGTGATGGATGGCCCGGACCTGCGGGCCGCCGGCGAGGTCACGTGAGATGGCGGATGGGGGCGTGATACGCATCATCGTGGCGCATGATCCGGCGCGTACATCAACGAACCAGCGTCTTCATTGGGCTGAGCGCCACCGGCGCAATGATGCGGCGCGTGCGGCGGCGCGCGCCGGCTGGCTGCAAGCTGGATGCCCGGTGGCCACCGGCCGGGTGCGAGTAAGCTTCATCGTGCGCCGAGGGCGCACGATGGACGCGGATAACGCCCTGGCCGGGTGCAAGCCGATCATCGATGCCCTGTTCGGGCAACGCCGGCTGCCTTGCCCTCCGGCGTTGCCCGGCCTGGTGACGCCGGACGACTCGCCGCGTTGGCTGGAGCTTGGCGAGGTGCGGCAAGAGACAGGCGCCAGGTGGCGCCATCGGGCCGAGGTGGAGGTTGTCATCGAGAGCATCGAGAGCGAGGAGACGCCGCGATGAGTGGAGATTCCCTGCTGTCGCCACCGGCTTGGTATTTGCGCCACGCGCTGGCAGCGAACCTGACACTCTTCGAGGCGCTGAGCCTGTGGCTGCACTCCATCGGCGCGACTGACCACGAGATTGGCATTGTGCTCGGGCGCAAGGAGCGGGGGGTTGTCGAGGCACTGCGCCGAGCGCAGGGGAAGATGGCCGCGGCACCGCGGGTGACGGTGGATGTGCAGGGGCATGCAATCTCGGCGTTGCGTGTTGAGCTGAAACGGCAGGCGCGCGAGGTGCTGGAGCTGATCCGGAACGAGGTGGCTCGGCGGGGCGGAACCCGTGGTGGCGAGGAGCATCTGCCACGGACACGGCCTGTAACGGTGGATGACCTGGTAGACGAGCGATTGAGGCGGCTGTTTGGGGAGGGAGGGGCTTGACAGTACGTCTGGAGACGTGTAGAATAGGGGTAGAGGGCCTGCGTCTGTGGCGCAGGCCCTTGCTGATTCTGGTGCGGCTGAACGCATAGAAGTTGAACGACTCGGGTGCGGATTGANNCGGGTGCGGATTGAGAGCGATGGCACGGGCAAAGGCGACGCAGATTGAGGAGCGCCGGACGCGGCTAGCCGAGCTGCTGATGGCAAACCCTGGGCAGGGCTACCGGTGGTATGCGCGGCAGCTCGGCTGCGCGCTGGGCACGGTGGCAAATGACATCGCGGCGATCCGGGCGGAATGGGCCGAGCGGCGGAGAGACCTCTATGAGACGCGGGCAGCAGAGGACATCGCGCGCACGGACGGCGCGATTGCGGCGATCTGGTCGCGCGTGCAGGATGGCGACACAGCGGCGATCGGCAGCCTCGTGTCGCTGTTGCAGTACCGCGCACGGGTCCTGGGTCTCGAAACGCAGCGCCAGGAGCACGATGTAGGCCAGGTGCTGGCTGGGTATCTGGGCAGGCTGTACGGAGATGCTGACCCGTGATCGCGTCGCGGAGGTGCTGACCCAGGCGGCGCGCGATGCCGGCGATGTGTTGGCGTTCTGCAGACGGTGGCTGGGATGGGAGCCGCACGAGGGTCAGCAGCGATGGCTCGTCGCACCACGTCGCAACACCGCTGTGCTCGTGACCGGTCGGCGGTGGGGTAAGTCCGAAGTATCCGCGATTCAAGCGCTGCACTTCGCGGTGACGCACCCCAGGAGCCGGCAGGGCATCGTCTCCGTGACCCTCGACCAGGCCCGGCTCTCGTTCGATGTGGCGCTGGCGACCTGCCAGCGGGAGCCGCTGCTCGGTGCGCTGGTGGAGAAGGTCAAGGAGACGCCTTTCCCGATGCTGCGGCTGAAGACAGGCAGCGAGATCACGGTGCGCACGGTGGCGCGCGAGGGGATCTACCTGCGCGGTCACAAGTTCCACCGCTGCATCGTGGATGAGGCGGACTATCTCTCCGAGCGGCTGATCGACGAGGTGGTTCGGATGACGCTGGCCGACGTAGGCGGCCAGCTGGTGCTGATCTCGACGCCACGGGCCCGGCGCGGGCTGGTCTACCGCGAGCTACAGCGGGGGCTGGCAGGCGATCCTACCGTCTACGCCCAGACCGGCCCGACGTTTGAAAACCCGAACGTCAGTCACGACTACATTCGCTCGCTGCGAGACCGCATGACGGCGGCCGCATGGCAGCGGGAGGTGGAGGGCGTCTACGCCGATGACGACGCGGCGGTATTCGGGTGGCAGCACATTCAGGCGGCATATGAGTCATCCACGTGGGCGCTGCCGGAGCCGCCGAAGAAGGGCCGGCGCTATTGCCAGGGCGTGGACCTGGCCAAAGCCGAGGACTGGACGGTGCATACTGTGCTCGATGCCACATCGCGGCCGTATCGGCTGGTGCACTGGGAGCGGTATCAGCGGATGCCGTGGCCGGCGGTGGCGGCGCGCATCCGCGAGGTGCACCAGCGCTATGGTTGCCATCAGACGCTCATCGACGCGACGGGCGTGGGCGACGCCGTGCTGGACGAGGTGCGCGACGTGGCGCAGGGCTTCGTGTTCACGCGTCGTTCGAAGCTGGACCTGCTGACCGGCCTGCAAGTGGCGCTTGAGAAGCGCGAGCTGGTGTTTCCGTTCGTCCGCGAGCTGGTGGACGAGCTGCAGGGCTACGCGTGGGATGATGACAAGCTGCAGACGGACTGCGTGATGAGCCTGGCGCTGGCGGTGTGGGCGGCTGGTCCGCGGACGGGCGTTGAGTTCGCGCCGAGTTTGTGGGGGTAGCAGATGGGCCTGTTTGGGTTGTTTGGCGGTGCGAATAGCCTGGTGGCCGCCTCGGTGGCGGAGGGCGCGGCGGCGGAAGAGATCGCGCGTGCCAACCGCATCGCGCAGCGCTGGAAAGCCTACCACGGTGAGCACGAAAGGCAGCTCAAGGTGCGCCCCGGACAGAACGATGACAACGTGATCGTCAACTATTGCCGGGTGATCGTGGACAAGGGTGTGAGCTTCCTGTTTGGCCAGGAGCCGCGGTTTGAGCTGGACGAGACGACCACGACGCCGGCGGAGGAGTGGCTGGAGGCGTGCTGGAGCGCGAACCGGAAGGCGACATTCCTGCAGCGGCTGGCCCTGAGCGGGGCGATCGGCGGGCAGGCGTTCGTGAAGATCGTGCCGCCCCCGGCGCCAGGCAGCTTCCCGCGCCTGGTGATCTTGGACCCGGCAACAGTAACGCCGACTTGGGAGACCGACGACATCGAGACGGTAACGCGCTACCGCATCCAATACCCGGCGGTGGACCCCAGCACCGGCAAGCCCATCGCGATCCGACAGTTCATCGAGCAGGACGGCGCCGTGTGGCGGGTGACAGACCAGGTGAGCCGCGAGGGGAGCGCGCAGTGGGAGACGACCGCGGAGGCCACCTGGCCGCATCCGTGGCCTCCTATCGTGGACACGCAGAACATGCCCTGCCCGCATGAATACTGGGGCATCAGCGATCTTGAAGATGATGTGCTGCAGCTCAACGCCGCGATCAATTTCGTGCTCTCGAACATCGCCCGCATCCTGCGCTACCACGCGCACCCAAAGACCTGGGGCAAGGGGTTCGCGGCGAAACAGCTTGATGTTGCCGTGGACGAGACGATCGTGCTCCCATCCCCTGACGCGGAGCTGCACAATTTGGAGATGGTGAGCGACCTGTCGAGTAGCATTTCATTGTATGAGCGGATGCGCGAGGCGCTGCACGAGGTGGCGCGGGTGCCTGAGGTTGCGACTGGCAAGCTGGACCGGGCGGGGGCGCTGTCGGGCGTGGCGCTCAGAATCCTGTATCAGCCCTTGTTGGAGAAGACGGAGAGCAAGCGTCGGACGTATGGCGAACTGCTGGTAGAGGTGAACCGGCGGCTGCTGGAGCTGGGTGGGTTCGGCGAAGAGAACCGCACGCTGATACACTGGCCGGAGCTGCTTCCTGTTGACGCACGGGCGGAAGCGGAGACGGCGCTGTTGCACAAGGAGTTGGGTGCGAGCGCCGACACACTGCTGCAGCGGCTGGGTTTTGACCCGGATCTAGAGAGGGAGAAGCGCGAGGCCGGGGCGAAGGAGCTGAGCGACCGGCTGCTCGCGGCATTTGACCGCGGGGAACGCTGATGGACCGGGAGGTGACGCGGCCAGGCCGGATCTANNGGCCGGATCTATGAGGTGGCCGCGGAGCATCGGCGGGCGCTGCTGGCGGGCGAGCGAGAGGCCGCGGCGCGGATGGTGCGCGCCTACGGGGAGGCGTGGAAGCGCATCCAGTCTGAGCTCGAGTACATTACCCAGCGGATTGAGGAGGCCAGGCGGGCCGGCGAAGAGGTCTCGGCAGCGTGGCTTTACCGCCAGCGGCGCTGGCAGGCGCTGCGCGAGCAGGTGCTGGACGAGGTGCAGCGGTTTGCCGGCCAGGTAGAGGAGAGCGTTCGCGCGGAGCAGGCGGAGGTCGTGGCGGCGGCGCAGGAGCACGCGCGCGAGCAGGCGCAGGCCGCCGCGCAAACCGAGGCCAAGGCGGCGCGGATTGCCACCACGTGGAACCGGCTGCCGGTGCAGGCGACCGAGGACCTGGTCGGTTTCTTGTCGGATGGCTCGCCGCTTCGGACGCTGCTGATGGGGCTGGGTTCGGAGGCCGCTGCGGGGGTTGAGCGGGCGCTGCTGACGGGCTTGATGACCGGCCAGAACCCGCGACGGATTGCCCGGCTGGTGCGCCAGGCGTTCGGGGTGCCGCTCTCGAGGGCGCTGACGAGCAGCCGCACAGAGGTGTTGCGGGCGTATCGCGAGAGCACACGCCGAACCTACCAACAGAACCGTCACATCATCCGGGGGTGGCGGTGGCTGGCGGCGCACCAACCGCGTACCTGCCCGGCGTGCCTGGCGATGGATGGATCGATTCACACGCTGGATGAACGGCTGGACGATCATCCCGGCGGCCGGTGCGCCATGACTCCGGTTCTGGTGGATGAGGAGCCGCCGGCGCGGGAGACGGGAGCCGAGTGGTTCGAGCGCCAGGATGACGCGACCCAGGAGCGGATCCTGGGGAAGGCTGGGCTGGCGGCCTACAAGGCCGGCGCGGTGACGCTGCAGGATTTCGTGGGCCGTCGCTACAGCGAGGAGTGGGGCACGACGCGCTACGCCAGGAGCTTGCGCCAGATACTGGGGCCGGAGGAGGCGCTGAAGTGGCGGCAGGAAGCGTGGGAGAAAGGCGCAGAGCGGGAACGCGACCACTGATTCTGGGGCTGGTCTGAAGGGGCCGGCCCTTGCTGATTCCAGGAGCACAACGATGGAAGAGACTAAGGTCCAGGAGACCACAGAGGGCGGCCAGGAGCCGCAGAACCAGCAGCAGACCGCGTCTGCTGGAGCTCAGCCCGGCCAGGAGCCGGCGGCTGAGCAGTTCGACGCGGAGTACGTGCGGAAGTTGCGCGCCGAGGCGGCGGAGTATCGCAAGCGTCTGCGAGAGCTGGAGCAGAAGGCCCAGGAGCAGGAGAATGCCAAGCTATCCGAGACCGAGAGGCTCCAGAAACGCCTAGCCGAGCTGGAGCGCGAGCAGGCGGCGTATCAGCGCGAGCGCCAGGAGCGCACGCTGAAGTA
>LFRM01274512.1_pt1 | contig 10855 bp, 11 predicted proteins | sample 618341 | NCBI WGS metagenome assembly LFRM01 (sample SAMN03654438, study PRJNA283298) | anaerobic digester metagenome | isolation source: pool of bioreactors CSTR01a, CSTR02a, and CSTR03a thermophilic anaerobic... | place: Denmark: Kgs. Lyngby | collected 2014-05-21
CAGTACACATTGTGGTAAAGGAATTTACACCAACATTTAGGACTTGACTTGTCAATAATATTTATATTTCTGATTCTAGTGTGGACAGTGCTTATTGCGTGTCAAATTGATGTGAATGACAATAAGGCAGGGACAGTAGGTTCTACGGAAATCGGTGCACCTGCCACGACTGTTGCGATGTGCTCAGAAACCCTTGTTTCCACTACTACTGTAGGAAATAAGTCAGAAATTGTTGTTCCAACGCCGAAATGGGAAGGGGACACACTATATTGGTCTTATCTCAATTACGATGGCGTGGTCTATACGATGGCGACCCATACCGGTTTCGGTAATAAATATCTTGATTTAGAAAATAAGATCATCCCTGAGGCCAATGGAGAGCCAACGGTAGAAAAATTCATCGCTGAAGAGAAGTTAGAAAAATTTGCCTCAGTAGAGAAGGTGCAGAATGATCTCGTCCCTGAGGAGCCCTTAGCTGCAGCCAATCTCGAGCTGGGTGCAGCTATTTATAAAGTTCCAGATAGTGATGATGCACTATATGTCTGCTATTATCCCGCTGATGACAAATTACCGATGCAGTTGCGACTTTTCTTGCCGATGAACTTTGACCCAAAAACAACTGATATGTATTTTATGAGCAAAACCTATCCTACCAACTAGAGAATTTGGTGGAAGATGATTAGTAAAAAGTAAAATAGAACCACGATTGAAAATCAGTTATAACTATGTTCTTAACGGAAAGAAAGGTGGGTTGGTTAGTCCTTCATGCTGATTCTGGAGCTTTTGCGGTATCTGACCGGCTGCAGTTGGGGTGTAGGAGATAAGAGTACGTAAGTACGTCAAATATAGTTGCGCCTCCATGTGAGAAACATGCTTTTTTGAGGATTTGCACCCCTCTCTAGTTTATCGTGCGATCGTATCTGTTTTGTCGTACGATTACACAAAAGGACTACAAAAGAGATACAATTTTGTAGTCCTTTCTCTTTGCCTGTAATTCCAAGCTTTACGGGATATTATTAAACACGTTAAAGGGTGCGAAACGGGATAGAAATGCGCAAGCAAGGTTAATGTATAAAATGCACATATATTGTAGCAATAAGTTTTTGACTATGTGCAAGCTGACCCCTGCAATAACAGTAGATTGGTATTCATAAAATGTCCAAGATATAGTGCGAGTGTGCCATGAATTGTTGCAGAAGTTAGATAATTTATACTTCGAAATTGCTGCTTAAGGCAACTTGGACTCATAGTACGCTATCTAAAGCGGGAGTGAATGCATAAAATGTAAAGCATTGCCATTTTTGTAGCAGATCAGATTTTACTTGAAAGTTGTAGTACGTGAAGTATCTGAAAGGCGAATATACGTAGGCGCTGTAAGGGAAGATTTTGTTTCAGCTAAGAGCATTAGCCAATTGTAGATCTTTGACAATAATATATACTACTTTGGGTGAACACTTTTTGGCATTTATTATTTTCAATACACGACACAGCACGAAGTAGGTAAAGATTATGAGAAAAATATTAAGCAAAATATCTCAAAACAAGGCAACAATGATAATATCCTTTATTATTGGAATTATTGGCTACGCTTATATAATGATATTCAGAACACCAGCTGTATTGGAAATAATAGCACTAATATTTTTTGCTCTAGTTATATACTTTTCATCAGCTTGTTTCTTTACTGAAGAAAATACATCTGAAAAAGATTACAAGTATAAACTTCCTAAGACAATATGAAGTGACCTCACAATCGTAGTGGCGCGGGTTTATTCGTTATACTGTGATTGTAATAAAAAAACAGCGGAGAATTACCGCAGACAATTGGAGGTCACTCATGAAAAGAAATAATTTTTTATTTGCAATAACAATGACTCTAATGATAATTAGCCTTTTATTTACTGCTTGTCTGGATAGTGATGCCAGTACAAAAGAAGATACGGTAAAGGATTTTCTAAATGAATTTTTCAGTATCAATAATCAGGGTCGCTATGACAAGCTTATGGAAGTAACTATCGCAAGTGATAGCAGCTCTGCCTCATCCGACGGTGTTTCTGAATTGCCCGAGGATATTCAAAAGGCCTATGAGAACTACTATCTGCCATTTGCAGATACCGCTTCTGATAGCTGTATTGATAGTATGCAGGCTAGTCGCCTTCCTATTAAATACGATGCTTTCTTTGCTGAATATGCTGTAAATGTTCAAGTGGATAAGGTAACACTTGAGAAAGTAAACGAAAATTCTTATAATTTTGAAATTTTATTAAAAGCAGATCAGGATTTAGAGCAAGTTCAATCGCCTATAAGAGGCAAGGTGACAACTTTAGATATTGATGGAGAAACCCTTGTTGATTCAATATCAATATCAAATTAGCATGGTGGCATCTTTGGGGGGAGCAAAAAAGTGAGAAAAGTTTTAGCAATTGTATTAATTATAACCATGGCATTTTCGTTTGCGTCTTGTAAAAAGAAAGTATATATATCTGAAAGCTCTGAACCAACACTCGAAAGACCAACCATTGAAAAGAATTTAGACAATGGCCATGAATCATCTGAAATTATCATGAGCAGCCTAGCCGACAAATTAGGAATTACCCATGAAAACTATCCGATAATAGATGGTTCTACTTCAACATTAGGAATTGTAGAAGGAATTAACAGGGTGATGTATGAAGATAACAAAAATGGTAACTGGCCTGAAACAGCATCGAAAACAGTTCCTTCATATAAATTGCTGATAAATGATGAGGTAGATATGATTATTGTGCCTTATGCATCTTCTGATGTTCTATCTCTTGCAGAGGATTCAGGCGTGGAACTTGAGTTTTTTCAAATAGCTGCAGAAGCTCTAATATTTATTACCCCTATAGAAAACCAGACTGAAAACATAACCATGGAGCAAGTGCGTAAAATTTACCTGGACTATGGAATTAATAATTGGTCAGAATTAGGTGGTCCTGATCGTGAAATTATTCCTATATGTAGAAATGCAGATAGTGGAAGCCAATCACAGCTGGATAACCTTATTTTAATGGACCAGAAAATGCATTCGGATATAGAAAAGAATTATGTAGAATTGACAATGGAAGGCATGTTGGAACAAGTAGCCTTTTACCATAGCGGTGGTTTAGATGGCAGCCCAACACAAAGCTATGCATTGGGATACACCTTATACACTTATTTAAAAAATACAGGCTCTATAACAGGTATAGATGAAGAATTGAAAATGTTAGCATTTGAAAGTGTCCTTCCATCTGAAAAGAGTATAGCTGATGGCTCATACCCACTCGCTGATGGTTATTATGTAGTAATACGAAAGGATTTACCCCAAGATCATAGTGCCAGAAGTGTCATTGATTGGTTGAAAAGCGGTGATGCGCAGGACATGATAAAGGAACTGGGATTCATCCCCGCAAATGAAGAGTGATTACACTCCTGAACACGTAAGATTAAAATGATTAGGAATAGAGTCCGTAGTGATAGTTAAACTTGAGTACCTACCCGCATCAATATTCACTTTATCTCCTAAATACGGCGACGACCCAAAAGAAATATGCTGATTTTGAAGAAGATCAGGATTTGTATGATAAAGTAAATCAACATATTAACGATTTATATCAATCAAGGAGACAATACACCAATGCCTAAGACTGAAACATTCCAATTCACAAGTTTACCCTCAAATCTTGAAGAGTTGAAAGCACTACCCCAAGCAAGTCTGTCAACGCCCTTTGAAACCGCCGCACTGACAGTGTTAGCGCTCTGCCGCTATAAAGATAATCCAGAGGAAACGGTTGAAATGCTCAACTATTTAAAAGGGCCGCAGCCTTTGTCGAATTATGATGTCCAGTTTCTGCACGACAGGTTGGCCGGGAAAAGTTATAAGCCGTTTTCCTTTTTTCAGGGAGCAACACCGGGAAACAGCTACACCCCCTCTCAACCTTATCAGATCAGTGTTTTTGATGGACCTTACAGCTATCAGGAAGAAGGCTACTCCAAGCTGCTGCTACGCTCTTCCGGTGCCGACAGCCTGCGCGAAATCAAACTGCGCGCTAAACCCAGCAGCGGACAGTGGTTTTTATGGGAAAACTATCTGCTGTCCGATATACGTACACCGCAGATTGTTGATCCCTGGTCTTAAAAGGCGCTTTCGGCTCCCAATACCAAGCACGATATAAAGAGCGGCAAGAGACATCTTGTCGTTTTTTTATTTTAGTAACATTTCGTAATTTTGACTGCGGTCAAAGCATGAGCGTAAATTTATAAGTTATAGTGAATGTAAAGAAGAATTTTGGGAGGAAATAAATATGACAAATAAAATTTACCAAATTGAAGGAATGACTTGCCCGACTTGCGTAATGAAGATTGAAAAAGCTTTGAAAAAAACTAAGGGCATCGATGAGTTTGAAGTGCTTTACAATAGTGGCAGAGTAAAAGTCACTTACGATGAAGATATAACATCTACTGAAGATATAAAGGCTACCATCGAGCAACTGGGCTACAGAGTAGTTGCTGAAAAATAGTTCCCGACAAAACCAAATAGACTGTTCCCATCAACCACCTTTGGCTAAAGGCGGTTGATTTTTTGAAAAAACATATTAGTAATATTTTGTAAATAAAAAGATTTGATCTGGGTCAAGGCAAAGCTTTTCTTTACGCTGGATAATAAAGCCATAGAATCAACTTGATCAGGGGGTAGAAAATGTTCAAACTAAGTAAAAAACAAATTGTTTGGATTACAGGAATACTGGTTATCGCTGCCATTATTCTGAATAAAGTAGTTTACAGAGATATTGAAGGCTACGCGATCGCATCAATCGTAATTATGGTACTGGGTACGATAATTGCAGGTTATAACATATTTAAATCTGCCATTGTCAGCCTAAGATATAAAGTTGTCGGGATTGATTTACTGGTTTCAATCGCAGCGATTGGAGCACTTATTATCGGTGAATACTGGGAAGCTCAAGCTGTAACCTTCCTTTTTACTTTTGGTGATTTCCTGGAGTCCTTAACACTGGAAAAAACCCGGAACTCCATTCGTTCGCTGATGGACCTGGCGCCGGATATGGCCCGGGTCAGGCGTAATGGTGAAGAAGTAGAAATTTCACCGGATGATGTAATTTATGGCGACCTGGTAGTCATCAGGCCGGGCGAAAAAATAGCTGTGGACGGTAAGGTTGTCGAAGGCTCAGCCTATGTTAATCAGGCTGCAATTACCGGCGAATCTATGCCCATCTCGCGTGAACCCGGAGATGAAGTGTTTTCGGGGACTATTGTCGATTCAGGTTACATTATTGTCACAGCGGAAAAAGTAGGTGAGGATACAACTTTCGCTCGCATACTACATATGGTTGAGGAGGCTCAGGATAAAAAAGCCGGTTCTCAGAAATTTTTGGAAAAATTTGCCGCCTGGTATACCCCCGCTATTATTGTTTTATCAATAGTAGTAGGTCTGATTTCGCAAGATATCAGACTAGCTTTGACCCTGCTGGTAGTTTCCTGCCCCGGTGCTCTGGTTATTTCTACTCCCATATCTTACGTCGCGGCCATCGGGAACGGCGCCAAAAACGGGGTGCTGGTTAAAGGCGGTGAAATTATGGAAAAGCTTGGTCGGGTCAAAGCGATTGCTTTTGATAAAACCGGAACTCTCACCGAAGGCAAACCTAGCGTCAGCAGAGTGAAAAGCTTTGATATGGAAGAAGATGAGCTTCTGCGCATCGCAGCGATCGGCGAATCCTACTCTGAACACCCTTTAGCTGCAGCTATCATCAAAAAAGCTGAAGAGCAGGTGGGGAAGATAATAGAAACGCCCGAAAACGCACGTATGTTGATTGGCCATGGCTTGGCTTTTAGCTATCAGGAAACAGAATATTTAATAGGTAACAGAAAATTACTTGATGATCACGGTATCGATTATACGGCGGTCAAGGACTACCTCAATGAAGAAGAAGCTCTAGGGCAAACAGCTGTAATAGTGGCTTCAAAGGATAAAATTCATGGTATTATTTCCATAGCAGATACTATCCGTCCAGAAGCTAAAAAACTTGTGACCGACCTGCACGCTCAAGGCCTTGAGCAAATTGTTATGTTGACCGGTGATAACCGTCGCGCGGCTCAGGCTGTCGCCAATGAACTGGGTTTAGACGGACAATACAGTGAACTTCTTCCGGAAGACAAGGTCAGCGCCCTGGCGGATTTATCAGAAAAATACGGAGAAGCTGCTATGGTTGGAGACGGTATCAACGATGCTCCGGCTTTGGCCTCTGCGGATCTGGGTATAGCAATTGGTGCAGCAGGCGCAGACGTGGCAATGGAAACAGCAGATGTAGTATTGATGAGTGACGACATTGGCCGGCTCTCTTATGCCATGGGGCTGAGTCGGGCAACATCAAATAACGTCAAGCAAAATTTAATTTTTGCAATCATTGTTGTTGTGGTTCTTTTAGCGGGAGTCTTAATTCAAACGGTTAATATGTCATTGGGTATGTTGGTGCACGAAGGTTCCGTTTTATTGGTTATACTCAATGCGATGCGACTTTTGAACTATGGTCGGAAAAACACAAAGCGGAAACCGGAGGCTGAGAAAGTAGGTAATTAATGCATCACAATAGCTATTGTGACGGGCAGACATGCTGTTGCTCAGACGAAGATGAAACTTGTATAGAACGGGTTCCGATTTTTAAGGAACTCAACCAAGAGGAGATGCTGGAAATATCTGGTATCACCTCTTCGCGCATTTTGGATAAAGGTGAACTGGCGTATGGTGCCGGAGAAATTTCTCATGCTTTGTTTGTCATTAATACCGGTAAAATTAAACTATATCGTCTGACAGCTAATGGCAAAGAGCAGGTTCTGCAAATTGTAGGGCCGGGAGAATTCATTGGAGAGTTAACTCTATTTTCGAGTTTGCCACTGGCTGACTTCGCGGAAGCGATGGAAAAGACTACTCTTTGTGTTCTGGAAGGCTCAAAATTAAAAAAACTAATGGAAAAATATCCTCAAATTGCTTTTAAAGTAATGGATGAACTTTCGCGACGTTTAAACACAGCGGAAAGCAGGATAGAATCTATCAGTCTCGGCTCAGTTGCTGAGAGAATTGCTGCAGCTTTACTGGATATGTCAGCTAAAGAAGATATAATAGATCTGCCAATGAGTAAAGGTGATCTGGCCTCACAGCTGGGCATGAGTCAGGAAACTTTAAGTCGTAAACTTACCGAATTTCAAGATGAAGGTTTGATTACACTGAGTGGACAGCGCCGTATTGTCCTCAATAACAAAGTCATTTTAGAAAGCATAGCAAAAAAATATTAAGGAGCAAATAAAATGAAAATCGTATTGGCCAGCGATCACGCTGGATATAAACTCAAAATGCATATTAAAGCTCATTTGGATGCAAAAGGATATGAAATTAATGACGTTGGCGTACATGACGGAAAACGCAGCGACTATCCGGTGTATGGCAACAAAGCAGGGCAAGAAGTAGCTAACGGCAACTGTGATTTTGCCATTGTTTGCTGCGGTACAGGTGTAGGCATTTCCATTGCTGCGAATAAGGTAAAAGGAGTTCGCTGCTGCTGCTGCAGTGAACCATATTCTGCACGCATGTCAAGGCGACATAATAAAGCCAATGCCCTGGCAATGGGTGGACGAGTCGTGGGGGACGAGCTGGCTCTGATGATAGTTGACGAATTTTTAGCTACAGATTTCGAAGGAGGAAGGCATGAAAAAAGAGTAAATCTGATCGGCCAGCTGGATGAGTACTAATTACAGTCATATAGTCACAGTTAGCATCTTTGTGTTAATCTTTGTATATTGGAACATCTGACAAACACAGGCGGTACTGTGAATCTATGATCGAAAATAATTTGCATATAAAGATTTGTTAGATCGATTAAAGGGGTACATAACAAATGAAAAAGATCTGCGATTTTTTAGGCATGACTTCTCTTTTTGGCAGTTTGGATCAGTCTGTTTACCATGCATTTTGTTACAATACCAATATGAAAACATATTGGAAAGGCGAGGTTATAGTAAATGAAGGAGATCCTTGTACCGGTATCGGTATAGTCGTTGAAGGACAACTTGCCCGTCAAAAATATTCTGCTTCCGGCGAATTTTCTACACTGGAGTTACTTGGACCGGGAGACATTTTCGGAGCAACGCTTATATTCTCATCCCGCAAAAAGTTTCCGTTTACTCTGGAAGCAGTTTCTCATTGCAAAATAGTAAAAATGACCAGAGATGTATTGCTGTCCATGATTTCTAAAAATCCGCAGCTGCTGTTAAACTACATGCAAATGTTGTCGGACCGGTCTTCAGAACAAGACAAGCGGATCAATTTGCTTTCGCAAAAAACTTTACGTCTGAAAATTGGGCATTACTTACTGCAGCTGTTAGAAGAGCAATTATATGAACATGAAATATCACTGGAGCAGGCACTTCTTTACCCGACAACTTATGCAGTTGAGCTGCCGGTGTCAAAAGAAGTAGTTTCCCGTCTTTTAGCGATGCCGCGTCCTTCTTTTTCACGGGAATTGATCAGTATGGAAAAAGATGGCTTGTTACGAGTTAGTGGCCGTGTGATCTGGTTGCTGGATATTCGTGGTTTGGCCACCGAAATTATCCTTGATTCTGATGAGGCAGTGCCCGCCGGATGATTAAATCTATCAAATTTCTGACCTTATATCAAAATATATAATGAGTTTGTACAAGTTTTGTCAAAAAGACTGTGTTTTTAATATATTGCATTTCATCTTAATGGCATATCCATGTTATCTCGACTTTAACAGTTGTCACGGAGTGAAAAAGCCCTGAACCTTTACTAGAGGCCTGTTTCAGAGCTTTGTCTCATGTGACAGAACTGTTGTATATAGAATATATCTTTAAAACTTTTTTGTCGCTGCTACTAAACTTCTTATTTTTCCGGGAGTAAGATAACGTTTGGAAAGATCTAAACCCACTGCCATTCCTATGTCCTCTATAACTTCATTGTATGAAGTTACCCTATACAGGTTGCCTTCCATAAGACAAATTTGATATTCTCTTAAGGCGTCCACTATGACTTCCGGACTGTATTTATTGTCCAAACGTCTGGCAAGAAGTCTTAGTATAAGAAGCGACAGGAAGCAGCTGAGGAAATGCGCCTCAATACGCTGTTTCGTACTCAGGTAAACAGGTCTGGTCTTCAGAGTACTCTTAGTGATACGAAAACTGCGCTCTATCTCCCAAAGATCATGGTAGGCTTTCACCACTTCACTGTCGGGCATATGGTATTCGGAAGTGATGATGGCATAGTAGCCGTCATAATTTGCATCTTCGATAATCTTATCTACGTCAAGATAAGGATGTTTCTTTGTTTCCAAAACTTCACCTGTATTCTTGTCAAAACTGATGTTGGCCACATAGCGTAAAGCTCCGGCACTATCGTCCTTATTATATCTGGAAGGATTTGCTATTATCTTTTGCGCCTTTAGGATAGCCTCTTCACGCTTGTGGCTTTGCCTTCTGGCGTACTGTTCGTTGTAGCAGACAATTTGTTTTACATCTAAAGCTATAGCCCTCTTCTTACCGTCCGAATGAGTGACCCAAAACTCCTGAGGATAAGCCCTGGACTTCATCTTGAAGATAGTAGCTTCCTCTTCATCCTTCTCTAAAGACTTGACGATACCCTGTACTTCGCGATAACCATCAGGGTTAAAAACATAATCCTTGAATTTCTCAGAAGCTCCTCTTATTGTCTGAGAAAAGATAAAACCATCTCCATTAACAATATGTGCTGCCACATTGTCCCCAGAGTTTAGCGCCTTGTCCGCAACGGTGATGATACGACCTAATTCATAGGTCTTTCTGGTTTCTTCCAGAACAGGTCTCAGTGTTTGGCTATCGTGAGTGTTGCCTTTGAACAACTGGTAAGTAATGGGTATAGCGTCTTCATCCAAAAGCAAACCCAGTTGAACCAAAGGCTTGCCGCTGTTGCGTTTGCAAAAGCCTTTCCTGCGTAAGCCATCTTCCTCATCTATCTCAAAAAAGAAGTTACTTACGTCGTAGAACACATGGCCGGTATTTCTGCCATAACGAAAGCCAAGCTCTCTATGCGTATGGAGAAGCAGGTTTTCTCTGAGCTCGTTTAGGTAGTCCAGACCACGGTAAAAGTCGTGCATCTCAAAATTAAGAGACAGAGGATACTTATCCTTGGACAAATAATCTTTTCTTTTGGAGCCGGGATCTAAAATCCGGGAATAAACCAAAAGCTGCAAGACATCCTTGAGAGAAAAATCTATCTTAAAACGCCTTTGTCTGCTCTGAAGAAATTTATCCAAAGCCAATTCATGAAAGATAAAGCTAAAGGGCAAGAAGCCAAGGGAGCTCAGAGCATTCTCATCCAGCTCCATCTGTTGATTAAGATTTACCTTCCCCACATGAACTAATTCTTCCAGAGACTCAAGTCGCTCTTTCTCCATTTCTTTTGCCACTTCTTTGAAATGGGCGATAGGATCGTCGTATACATCTTCATATTCATCCACATAGCCAAAATTCTTAATGACCTTATGCTTTGTCACCCCTGTCTCCTGATCTCTGTATCCGTGGACGACGGAAAGATTGATACGGCCATTCTTTTGCTTGGTTTGCTTCAAATACATAGGCACCCTCCTGCTGACTAATTTAAGGATAACATATTATACCATAATAGACATCAATACGCAACCAATACTAACATTTATTTAGAGACAAAAAAACGTCCCAAAAGACGTTATGGTCGTACTTTTAATGCAGTGTGATTAAGAACTAACTGTTAAACGGGCGAGTTAATTTCGCCACCGACAAGCTCCAGTCCATGATCGAGCCTGTTCTC
>LFRM01391270.1_pt1 | contig 10850 bp, 12 predicted proteins | sample 618341 | NCBI WGS metagenome assembly LFRM01 (sample SAMN03654438, study PRJNA283298) | anaerobic digester metagenome | isolation source: pool of bioreactors CSTR01a, CSTR02a, and CSTR03a thermophilic anaerobic... | place: Denmark: Kgs. Lyngby | collected 2014-05-21
CCTATTTAGAGAAAATGATGGATCATATTATAAAGGAGGACCTAGTTATTATATAGAAAAAGGTTTGAAAAAACCTAGACTAGGATTTGTTTATGCTTTAATTGTTATTGCTAGTTATTTATGGGGGTTTAATCCAATCCAATCAAACACAATTACTAAATCACTAAATGAGATTATAAAAGTCAATCCCCACCTACTTGGATTAGTATTGTCTTTTATAACAGCATTAGTTATTTTTGGTGGGCTTAAAAACATCAGTAAAGTTTCTGATAAAATTGTTCCCTTCATGATTTTATTTTTTTTAACCATTAGTGGCTTTATTATCATTAAAAATTATCAGTCTGTCCCTAGTATTTTTCTTTCAATTATTAAAGATGCGTTGAATATTAAACCGTTTTTGTCAGGATTTGTTATAACATTTATTGTTGGCATGCAAAGAGGAATTTTTGCTAGCGAGTCAGGTCTTGGAACAGGCAGTATAACTTCAGCTACTGTTAATGATAACAACCCGGCTAATCAGAGTTATGTTCAATTATTAAGTGTTTATATAACTTCGTTATTAATTTGTACAACCACGGCTATTATTGTCTTATTATCAAAATATCAATTATTAGTATTTGATGATTTAAATGGCATCGAAATGATTCAATATGCCTTCAGATTCCATCTTGGTGATTTTGGAGATATTTTTGTTTTTATTACTATCTTTTTCTTTGCTTTTTCTTCAATTTTAACCGGTTATTATTATATCGAAGCTAATTATAAATATATAAATAAAAATTACAATTCATTTCAACTTTTTATTTTGAAAATTATTTGTTTGCTTTTCCTTTTTCTTGGATCAATCACACCATCTCTTTTTATTTGGAAATGGGTTGATCTATTAGTTGCCCTGTTAGCAATTATCAATATATATGCTTTAATAAAACTAAGACGCCACATAAAAAAATAAAAGACTATATAAATAGTCTTTTATAAATATTGTTTGATAAATTTGGCTGATTCAATATAATTAATTACTTTTTCCTCTAAAGTATCTCCTTCAAAGCGTAAAACATCATATTCAAGCGTTACTGTCTCATTATATTTTGTCTTTTTTAAATATAAAATAGCTTTAACCCACTCTTGCTTATGGGGGTCTTTTTTTAATAGTTGATAATGATCTTCACCATTGACAAAGGTGTGAATATGAATGTTTTTTAATCTTTCAATCAAGACATCTTCTAACTTAATGTCTTCATATTCGATAATTGAGTGCCCAACATCATAAGTGAATTTTAGATCTTGATTGTTATTAAAAATAGTGCTTAATTGATTGGTATTTATTCTCGATATTCCATCGACACTGTTTAAATTTTCCAAACAAACTTCAACATTATAATTATTTTTACTTATAATGTGTAATAACTCAGCCATATAATAACTTGTTTGTTTTATACTCCCTTCAAGGGTATTGCAATATACGGAATGATAAGTTACCTTTATTTTATAGTTAAGTTTTTGAGCAAGTTGATCACAAAATTCCAAATATTTTCTTTCTAATTCTAAATCATTGGTTGTTGACGCGTGAATTTGCAAGTGATAATTATATTTAACACATAAATCAGCAAGCTCCATAACATAATTACAATGATCTGGTAATTTAAATTGTATTTCAAATCCATCAATAATATTTTTACCGTTTTCCTCGACCATTTTAATTAGGTCAAAAGGTGTTAATTGATGAAATTTTTGGTTAATTGATAATAATAGTTTCATATTTCCTCCTGTATTTTATAATAATATAATATCACAACTTATTGTTTTTTAAAATGTGTTTTGTCCTTTGAATTCTACATATTCTTTAGTATTATATATTTTGCCTTCTTCGTTACTTTCAAAAATATCAATACACATAGCATTATATGGTGTTCTAGAAATTCTAACATCGTATACTTTTTGTTTCACCTAAACTACCTAGTCATTGTCCTTGACCAAAGATTAAATTATTTTGACTATATAAACTGATTTTTTCTGTTCGGTAATAGTGACTTAGTAATTGTATAGTAATTACAAATACAAGTCAAGAAATGGGATATTTTGACACCTATAAAAAAACCTATTTTATAGGTTTTTCATTCTCTCAATTTTATTTAGAATATCTTGTTTTCCATTAAATAGAGGAGTTATTGATTCTTTATTATTTAAAGCATTAATGATATTAGCTAAATGCTGTGAACAATCAACTTCTTGATACCATTCTTGCTTTTTTATATTGTCAGGGACATATGATAAGTTAGTTGAGTATAGCTTATTAAAAGCATCTATTTTATATGCTTCATTGAATTTTTCAATTCCACTAGTGAACAAAGCAAACGTTGCTATCATAAAAACTTTATTTGCTTTTCTTTTTTTTAATTCTATAGCTACCTCTATCATTGATTGCCCTGAAGCAATCATATCATCAACTATAATAATATTATGCCCTTCAACATCAGCTCCCATATAAACATGTTCTAATATTGGATTTTTCCCATCAACAATTTTACTTAAATCCCTTCTTTTATAAAAGGCTCCAACATCGCATCCTAACATTTCAGCATAATAACGGGCTCTTTCGATTGCACCCATATCTGGACTTACCACTAGAAAATTGTCTAAGTTTCCTTTCTCTTCTTCAATTAATCTATCCAAAATTGTATGGGTGGGATAAAAGTTATCAAATGGTACTTTAGGGATGGCATTAGCTACATTGGGATCATGAACATCATAAGTAACAATATTATTAACACCTAATTGTTCTAATTCTTGCAAAGCAATTGCACAATCAAGTGATTCGCGACCTTTTCTTTTATGTTGCCTCGCTTGATATAATAATGGCATCACAACTGTTATTTTTTGTGCATGGCCACTAACAGCCGAAATAACTCTTTTTATGTCCTGAAAGTGCTCGTCTGGAGACATATAATGAGTTAATCCATGTAATTCGTAATTGATGCTATAATTGCCAACATCAGTTAAAATATACAAATCTTTTTCTCGAACCGTCTCTTTAATAATTACTTTACCTTCACCGTTGCTAAACCTAACATTGTTGATTGGAATAACATAGTTATGATTGCTATTCTTTATATTTTGTAAATTTTTTTTTACTTTTTCCCCCACTTCAGAATAGTTTTCTAACACTATTAACCTTAAATTATCCCTCATCCTTTTACCTCTTTCTATACATTATTTCTCATAAAAAAATATTAAAAAAACTTTACGTTATTTAATATTTTTATTAACTATATTTAATATCTCGGTTTCGCTAACCAAACCAATTATACGATCTACTTCTTTGCCTTCTTTGATTAAAACTAAAGTTGGAATCGATTGTATTCCATAACTATAAGCTAATTCCTCATTTTGGTCTATGTCAATTTTTGCAACATCAATCATTTCATTTTCTAAAGAAATCTTTTCTAAAATGGGTGCTATCATTTTGCATGGACCACACCAATTAGCGTAGAAATCTACTAGCACTGGTTTGGAACTCTCTAACACTTCACTTTTGAAATTTTCACTTGTGATTTTTTTTAGCATTTAATCACCTTTCTTTTATTATTATGCATATATATTATATCATGGTTTAAAATTTTTTTATAGTATTAATTATTATTTTTTAAATACTTAACTATTTCCTTACTAACTAAAATCCCATCGGATACAGCTTTTCCTATTTGCAAGACGCCACCAATAGCATCACCAATAGCAAATAATCCTGGTAATTTAGTCATAAAATTATCCACTTTAATAAAACTACCTTCCATTTCTAATCCTAGAGTTTTACTAAAATTAAAAGTTCCCGCTATTCCTACTGCCACAAAAACACCATCTACTGTTAAATCATTGTTTAATAGTTTTATAATTTCTATTCTATTTTCACCAGTTACTTCAATAATCTTATCTTCAATTACTGGTAATTTTAAATCTTTAATTTGCTCAGTTACCAATTCACCATTAGTCAGAATCGTAATATCATCGGTAAGTTTAAGTAAGTGTTTGATTTCTTCTAATGCATAGTTTCCGTTACCAATAACAACTATTTTTTTCTTTCGGTAAAAAAAGCCATCACACGTAGCACAATAACTTAAACCCTTTCCTTCATATTCGTTTAATCCTTTAATAGATGGATTAGTTCTAGTTATTCCTGTAGCAAGAACCACAGTTTTACTTAAATATCTATTTTTATTGGTTGTTACCTCAAATACTTCCTGTTTGTTTATTTTAGTTACTTCTTCCTTAATAACAGGAACATTTAGACTTTTTGCTTGTTCAATACCAATATCATATAAACTTGAACCAGAAATTTCTTTTATTCCGTAATAGTTATTAATAACATCAGCTTTTTTTAAAGTACTGTTATCACTAGTAATAACTAGAACATCTATATTAGATCTTTTTAGATATAAACTAGCACTTATCCCTGAGGGGCCACCACCAACAATAATGACATCATATATTTTATTCATAAATCCTCCTTTCAATTAGTTAGTATATTTATTTTAAATAGGGAAATAATATTTTTAATAGGGGGTATGTTTGTGGAAAACGAAAAGATCACCATTATAGAAACCTTAGAAATTGACAAAATAATAAATTTTAAAGTTATATGTGCCACTAAATCAGCCGTGTTACAATCTTTAGTTAAAAGTGAAGATTTAAAAAAAATAATGCAGCAAGATGTAACAATAACTAAAGGTCAGCTGAAAGAATTAAAAGAATTGATCAAACAATCTAAATTACTTAACGAATAAGAAATTAGAAAGGAACGAGATGAACAATATAATCCAAAATATAGCTGGAATGGGAAAAATGACTGAAGAAATTATTGCCGGTGACTTACTATTGTATTCTAAGTCTGCTATTAATATGTATGCTCTTGCTTTAGGATGTGTTACCTCTCCAGAAGTTAGGGAAACTCTTCATCGTCACTTTGAATCTATAACTGAAATTCATAATAAAATTACTGATTTTATGATTAAAAATAACTATGTTTCTCCAACTGAACCAAAAAGGCAAATAATAATTAATATCAACGCCATTGATAAATTATTAAATACAGAATAACGAACCTCCCCAATTGGTTTTTTTTAATTTACCTATTCTTATTTTATCATAACTAATAGTCAACGTAAACTGTAAATAATGTTTTAAAAAATGTGTATTTTTCATATCTGTGATATAATATAAATAATGGAGTGGTTCTATGAAATACGTTTCTATAAATAACTTACAGCCTGGTGATGTGGTAGCCGATAGGGTATGTGATTCCACTGGACGAATTTTGTTAGAAAAAAATACTGCCTTAACACGCTTTTATATTCAAAAATTAAAAGGTCTTAATTTTCCAGGAATATATGTTGATAGTGAGTTAGGGATCGATATTGCAGTTGAGGATTTTATTCCAATTTCTTTAAAAAGAGAGACAATGGAAAGTCTCTATAAGTTAGACATAACTGACACGATTGACAATGCCAAACGAATTGTCTCTTATATTTTTGATAAGAAAGACATTTCTTTAGATTATTTAGACACAAGAGGTGAAGATAACAAAATTTTTGAGCATTCGATTGCGGTTGCCCAAAACTCAGTTGTTATTGGCAAGGCCTTGGGCTTCAATCAAGAAAGTTTAGTTGATCTGGCTGTTGCTGGATTATTACACGATGTTGGTAAATTATTTGGTGATAAAAAACTAGCCCAAAAAGCCTCATTAGATTTCAGTAAAATTGAAGGTGACTATGAAGAGCAAAAGCATCCAATTTATGCTTATCAACAGTTGAAAGATGAGATTGATTTGAAATCAACAACAAAAGCCGCTATAGTTTTTCATCACGTTGATGAAAACATGATTAAAAACATGGTGGTCAAAGATATACATGTTTTTGCTAAAATTGTTAATATTGCTAATGCTTATGACAATATTAGGTATCGTGATGGAAATATTAATCCAGCTTTGGCAGTCGAATACTTGAAAAGTAACAGTGGTATTAAATTCAATTCCGAGATAGTTAACAAATTTCTTGACTTTGCCCCACTATTTCCAGTTGGTATAACAGTTTTCCTTTCAACTGGAGAATTAGCAATTGTCCTTAATCAAAACAAAGGATTCCCAGAAAGACCAAAAATAGTTATTGTTTCTGGAGAAAACAAAGGTATGAAGATTGATCTTTTAGATAGAGAAAACTTAAACATCGTGATTAATGGGAGTGAACTAGAGAATATAAATCAGAGAGAAATGAAAGTTAGATAAAACTCAATTGTAAATCAATTGAGTTTTTATGTTTCATACTGAATATTTTTTACTTATAAAGTTAATAATGACAAAGCCTACTATAAATAACAAGATTGAATAAATAATATCCATTCCAGTAGGAATCCCTGGGAAAACCTCAATCATTGAAGCTAAAACAAAGCCAATAATTAATAAATAAGTTGGTCGTGGCTTTTTTTGCATGAAATTTTCTAATATTTTTGTACTTGTTATAACGCCAAAAGCAATACCAATTAAAATCGGAGCTAAAAACCCAATATTCATAGTCTTAACTGCATCAATTATAGGCGAATATAAACCTAACGTTAGCAATAAAAACGAAGTGCTAATTCCTGGCAGAATTAAACCAATAGAAATTACAATTCCCGCTATAAACAAAAATACAGCGCCTAGAAAGTTTTGACTATTCGCTAGATTGAGTAACTCACCATCAATGGAACGATCAAGTAATATCAAACTACCTATTATAAGTATTCCAATAACAAAGAAAATCCAATCAGTCTTTTTTTTATTATTAACATTAGTTTTTTCATAGAGAATCGGAATTCCACCTAATACAATTCCAATAAAGAAAAACTTCATTGGATATTCAAAAACTTCCAAGCTATATTCAACAAAGGAACTAATAGCGGCGATTCCAATTATACCTCCTACCCCAACTACCAAAAGAAAAATTATATTTTCTTTTACATTCTTAAAAAAAGAACTAATGGCATGGATTAATTGGTCGTATATTCCTAAAATCAAAGCCATAGTACCACCACTTACTCCTGGCACAACCATAGTGGCACCAATTGTTAAACCTTTTAAAAATTGTATTACATAATTCATTTTAATCCTCCAATTACATACATTTATTACCTATACATTATACCATATTAATTATATTTTGGAACCCTGTGAATACTAATGATGGGAACATTAACAGTAATTTTATAGTAAAAATTACTTTTTTAATAAGAATCCCCTTTTACTATTTTACTTATGCATATTTATATTTCATATCATAGCTTTTGTCAATCATTTTTTTATAAAACATATTATATTATGAGTTTAGAGAGGAATGAGATAATGAACAATTTTAATAATACTATTGATTATGGTCCAAAACCTTTTATTATAAATATTGAGCGTTTGACTAATTTAAATACGAACTTTCGAACCACTATATGGACTGGAAACAATCTTCAACTTACTTTGATGAGTATTAATCCTGGTGAAGAAATCGGGTTAGAAATCCATCCAAATAAAGATCAATTTATTCGTGTAGAATCAGGTGAAGCTCTTGTAAAAATGGGAGATAATAAAGACAGCTTAGATTTCCAAGGCTATATTTACAATAATTTTGTAACAATAATACCAGCAGGCAAATGGCATAATATAATTAATACTGGTCGAACGCCGTTAAAGGTTTATTCCATTTATGCCCCACCAGCGCATCCGCATGGTACTGTACATAAAACTAAAATTGATGCTGAACATAATTAATACCTGTAAAAAACTGTGATTAAATAATCACGGTTTTTTTGCAAAATCAATATTCTTTTGACATCATTAGTGCTGTTTTCTTCACATGATAGGTATTTGGAACATATCAATTACATTCATATATTAATAATGCTGCACATTTATTTATTCAATATACTTGATCGGATGTCTCAATATTGTCTTGCATTTTTCTGGAGCACACTTGCGGGCATCGCTTAAATATATTTCATGATGAAATCTCTCATTATTGATATCAATTTTATACCCTTGTTCCTTCGCATACTTCTCCATCAAATTTATGGTGGCTGGTTCATCATCATATGAGCCGACATGCATGCATTGCACACACATTCCTTCATCATAAGTAAAAAATTCTACTTTTGAAAAATCGATATTTTTCTTTTTTGTTGCTTCCTTTACTGCCCAGTCAAAATCGTCCTTTGTAACAAAATCTGGCAATCTAATCAGAGAAATCCACTGAAAAGTTTCTTTATGCCTATAATCAATGCCTATAACTTTCTCCTGCCACCAAAAACCCTCCAGTGGCGGTACAACATATTCAAAAAAGCCTTTGATTTCATGCGTTCCCTTATAGCTCATTTTAATAGTAAATGCAATTCCGTAGAGCAAATTTAGTGCTTTTTTATATTCTCCATCTTCCTCGTTTGGATTTCCTTTTCCTCTAACAGCGACAAAATTCATCCTCGGTATCTGCACGATGGTCGGTTTTTTCGCTGGTGCATAATATTCCTTATATTCCTTTTTATAATCAAATACCATTTAAATCACTCTCCGTTCTTAGTATTTCAAACCCTCTGGGCCTATTTACTTATCTTTACTTGACATCAAGACAACACACTCAACGTGATAGGTATTTGGGAACATATCAAACGGAGTGACCTCTTTTACTTTATATTTATCAGCAAAAACATTTAAATCCCTTGCCAAAGTAATTGGATCACAAGAAACATAGACTATTTTTTTAGGATTTATTTTAATTATTTGCATTATAGTTTCCTTAGTTAATCCACTACGTGGGGGGTCAACCACAATAATATCAGGTTTAAAATTATTATCCTTGATAACGTTAAAAACATCTCCACTTTTAAAATCAATATTTTTAATGTTATTTATTCTTTTATTTGCTTCAGCATCTTTTATAGCATATTTGTTAATTTCAATTCCTAATACTTTGTTTGCATTCTTGCTTAAAAATAAGCCAATAGTACCTGTTCCACAATATAAAGCTAAAACTTTTTCATTTCCAGTTAAATTACAATAGTCCATAACCTTTTTATATATTTTTTCTGTTTGTTTTGTGTTTACTTGAAAGAAAGAATCGGCAGATATTATGAAATTCATATCCGCTATCCTTTCTTTTATATAAGAATTTCCATATATTGTATTATATTTACCGTCATATAATACAATCGAATCACAATATGGCTTTAGACTATCAATATTTCCCTTAAATGGTTTATTGATTTTAAAGACAACCATTGATTGTTTTAAACTAGTATATCTAATAACTATCTCATAAACACCGTTTAAATCGATATTGTTTCTAATTATATTTAAAAGGTCATTAATACCTTTATTAGCAATATAACAATTAGTAATTCCAATTATGTCATTAGTTTTTTTTCGGTGAAAACCTACCTCATTATCAACCTTTAGAGTTATTTTATTTCGGTAATATAGTTCATCAGTTGCAACAATAGGATTTATCTTAACTTCGCTATCATAATAATGATCAAAAATATCTTTTATTTTGTTTTCTTTATATTTTAATTGATTATTATATGTTGTATGCATCAAATCACAGCCACCACATTCACCGTAATATGAGCAAATACTATCAACTCGATCATTGCTTTTTTTTATAAACTTTTCAACTTGACCTTCAAGATATTTTTTCTTTGTTTCAGTTATTTCAATATCAACGATTTCTCCAATTAGAGTATTAGGAATAAAGACTACCTGATTATTTATTTTACCTATACCACGGCCATTATGGTCAAGATTATTAATGTGTATCCCTTCAAACCTATTCATACCCTCACCCGTTTGTATTATATCATAGTAAGTCAAAATAAAAAACCTACAATGTAGGTTATAAGACAAAATTAATTATTAAAAATATAGATGCTATTATTATTATTACAAATAAGATAATTAATAACATTTTTATTAAGAAGTTGTTTTCTTTAAAAGTATGATTTATATCTTGTAGGTCTTCAAAATCATTTTTATTAAACTTCATACTGCTACTAAAAAATGAAGAATCAATAGTATGTTCAGTATTTTCCTCAGCTTCCCTTATTTCATTTTCTCTGGCCTCTTTAATAAGTGAATTGATTGTTTGTGATTCTCCCGTAATTGTACAATCGGTTGATTTTACATCTTCTAATAAATCTAAACTCAATTCCCCGTCTGCTAAATTATTAAGAACTTCACGGTTGGTAATCGTATGATTCATTTCTCGCAATCCGTGTTCTTCAAAGTCGCTTTGATCCTTTACATTTATACTTTTAAGAATATTGTATTGCGTGTTACTTAGAGTTCTTTTTTTATCATCCTCAACTTTGTTATCTCTAGCTTTTCCAAGAACATCCTTTAAATCATAATTTTTTTCTTCTTCAATTTTTGGCTCATAGCTGATGGTTGGCGCTTCTTTAATAATGGTAGGGTTTTCTTTACGATAAGATTCATGTTTTTTTAATAATTCTTTGATTTTTGACAAATCAATTTCATTGGTTTTTTCAATATCGGCTATTCCTTCAATATTAGAATACTTACTATCTTCGTAAATCATTGTATATAATTCGGAATTACGACTACTTCTTTTTTCAATTTTTCTATTGTTTTTATAGTATTTTTCCATCCTTGTTTGCATACCATCACCAATAACATAATACCACACTTTTTTTATTTTTTAAAGCAATACCTTGTTTAATTTATTTTATTTAACGTTTTAATTGCATTTTTTTTTATTTTTATCTATAATGATTATGGAGGTTAAAATATGCAAGCAAAAGTTGATAAGGACTTATGTATTAGCTGCGGA
>LFRM01376568.1_pt1 | contig 10848 bp, 7 predicted proteins | sample 618341 | NCBI WGS metagenome assembly LFRM01 (sample SAMN03654438, study PRJNA283298) | anaerobic digester metagenome | isolation source: pool of bioreactors CSTR01a, CSTR02a, and CSTR03a thermophilic anaerobic... | place: Denmark: Kgs. Lyngby | collected 2014-05-21
GGATCAGTTTGTTTCATAAGGTAAATACAACTTCTGCATGGCCGTTTGTAAACATTCAGCAAGCCCTTGGCGAGCTTCGGTGGCCGCACGTGCAATGGCAAAAGAAAAGCCTTGGGCATCGGCATTGCCATGACTTTTAACGACGCAACCCTGCAAACCTAGGAAGCTACCACCGTTATAACGCACAGGGTCCATTTGCTGTTTAAGTTGGTGCAATAAAGGCTGTGCCATTAGGCCAACTAGCCGACTATACCAATTCTTATGGAAAAGCGTTTGAATTTGCCCAGATAAATAACCGGCTAAACCTTCACTGGTTTTTAAAGCAACATTACCAGTAAAGCCATCACAGACCACAAGATCAACATCACCACTGAAAATTTTATTGCCTTCTATGTAGCCTACATAATTAAGGCAAGGGTGTTGGCTAATAAGATTAGCAGCAGCTTTTACTAAACTATTGCCCTTAATGGCTTCTTGGCCAATATTTAGTAAAGCCACGCGCCGCCTAGCTTTGCCTTCAACACGACTCACCATCACAGAACCCATAAGTGCAAACTGTAACAAGTTTTCAGGTTGGCAATCAATATTAGCGCCTAAGTCTAATAAATAGCTCTGGCCCTTATAAGTAGGTATTGCTGTACTAATGGCTGGCCTTTTAATGCCCGGCAACATACCTAAGAAATGGCGGCTAATAAGCATTAAAGCGCCCGTATTACCACCACTAACAACCCCTTGGCATTGGCCTTGGGCAACCAGTTTTATGGCTAGGTGCATAGAGGAATCTTGACGGTGGCGTAACACTGAAGCGGGTGCTTCGTGCATACCTATCTGGTCATTACAAGCTAAAAGGTGAATACGGTCAGCAAGTTTACGGCTAAGATGATGCTGTAAAAGAAGGGTTTTTACAAGTTGTTGTTTACCAACTAGGGTAACGCTTAAAAGAGGGTCTTGAAGCAGTGCTAATAATACACCTGCAATATTAGTACGGGGACCTAAGTCCCCGCCCATAGCATCAATCGCTAGGTTAACCTGCACAATTAAAAGCCGTGCAGATCAGTACTTATTCTGCGTCTTTATTGATAACTTGCTTGCCACGGTAAAAGCCTTCAGCCGTTACGTGGTGGCGGCGGTGAACTTCACCAGTGGTAGCATCAACCGATAAAGCAGGTGCAGTTAGTGAATCGTGCGCACGACGCATACCACGTGCAGAACGGGTTTTACGAGATTTTTGAACAGCCATGATTATTTACTCCCAGGTTTACTAAGCCAAACTTAAACATTCATTGCCCGGATTTTAGTGATTTTTTCAAATCAGCCAGAGCACTAAAAGGGTTTTTTTTCTTTGCAGAAACTTCAACTTCAAACTGCTGCTCTTCTTCAGTGAACTGGCTTGGTGCCTGACAACTGCCTTCTGGATGATAAGCAACCAAAGGCAAGGCTAAAATCAATTCGTCTTCCAAAGCGGGCAGAAGATCAAGTTTCTCATTTTCTATGAATACTGGTTCATGCGTTCGTGGCAAATTAATTGCCGCTTCTTCGCCAGTCACCAATCCCCACAAGAATTCGCTCTCAAGTGTCTGACTCACTGCTTCCAGACAACGCTGGCATTCCAGAGTCACTTCACCCTTAACGCGTCCTTGAACCTGCAATAGGCGCTGTGGGTCTATACTGAATTGCAACTCATAATGAGCCGTTCCTTCAGCACTAACTAACATTTCCTGTAGTCTTTGCATGCCTTGCATAGGCAAATCAATACTGATTGCACGTTCTGCAATGCATAACTTCCAAGGATCTAGCGGGTGATGCAAGTATTCGTTTTGCATAAAATTCAAGCGCGTAATAATAGAGTGACTTAAGCTAAGTGTCAAAGCACAAACACACTTCAGCGCAAAATGTAACAGGACAAGCCTGTAAAGGCAGCCATTCTATGCCTTCAAACACCACAAGTCACCCCCATTGATTAGAACTAAGCAATTCTTGCTAATCAACAGGGGTTAATTGTTTAAACTTCTTTTACTTTAACTGAACTTTTCTTACCAAATAACTTTTGTACAACAACAAAGAAGACTGGAATAAAGAAGATACCTAAGAAAGTACCCACTAGCATTCCCCCTAGCACGCCTGTGCCTATAGCACGTTGTGCGCCAGAACCTGCACCTGTGGCTATGGCTAGCGGCAACACACCCAAACCAAAGGCTAGTGAAGTCATAATGATGGGGCGCAGGCGGTCTTTTACGGCACTTAGTGTGGCATCAATCAGTTCCATGCCGCTATCTAGGTTAGCCTTAGCAAACTCAACAATAAGAATGGCGTTTTTACTGGTTAAGCCCACCGTTGCCAACATAGCCACTTGAAAGTAGATGTCTTGTTCCATGCCACGAACCGTGTTGGCTAAAACTGTACCCAAAATACCTAAGGGGGCAACTAGCATAACCGAGGTAGGCACTATCCAGCTTTCATAGAGTGCGGCTAGGCACAAAAACACCACCAGCAAAGACAAGGCATAAAGCAGCGGCGCTTGTGAACCTGCTTGGCGCTCTTGGTAAGACAGGCCGCTCCAATCAACACTAAAGCCCGGTGGCAGCTGCTGTACTAGGCGTTCAATTTCATCCATCGCTTCGCCTGAACTAACGCCTGCTGCAGCCTCGCCCTGAACTTCCATAGCAGCTACGCCATTAAAGCGTTCTAAGCGCGGCGAACCATAATCCCAGCGCGTTGAAGCAAAGGCAGCAAAAGGCACCATTTCACCTTGGTTATTTTTAACTGACCAAAGCAGCATGTCTTCAGGTAACATGCGGTATTTAGCATCAGCCTGCATATAAACTCGCTTAACACGGCCACGATCAACAAAGTCATCAATGTATTGGCCGCCCCAAGCAGTCGATAACATGGCATTAACTTCTGCCATTGATAAGCCCAAGGAAGAAGCTCGCGCAGTATCAATATCAATACGGAATTGCGGCGTATCTTCACGGCCATTGGGCCTTACGCGGGTTAATAACGCACTTTGATTAGCCATTCCTAATAGCTGATTTCGTGCATTTAACAAGCCTTCATGACCCTGCCCAGCATTATCTTTAAGAAAAAAACTAAAACCAGCTGCAACACCCAGTTCAGGCATAGCAGGGGGTGGGAAGGTAAACGCCACAGCATCTTTTAAGCCCTGCCAAGCACCCATAGCACGCCCAGCAACAGCGCCTGCACTGGTTTCTGGTGTAGTACGTTCAGACCAATCTTTAAGCTTAACAAAAGCAATACCGGCATTTTGGCCTGCACCACTAAAACTAAAGCCTTGAATAGTGAAGACGGATTCAGCCACACCTTCTTCATTTTTCATAAAGTGATCTTCTAGCTTATAAATGCTTTCCATAGTACGTTCTTGGGTTGCACCCACGGGGGCAGTTACCTGAGAAATAAGCACACCTTGGTCTTCCGGCGGTAAAAAAGAACTAGGCAAGCGAACAAACATCCAAGCCATTACCAGTGTTAACAAAGCAAACACCAGCATAGAGCGCACTGGGCGCTGTAACATGCCTTTTACGCCACGGCGGTAGCCAGTACTGGAGCGTTCAAAATTACGGTTAAACCAACCAAAGAAACCTTTAGTTTCATGCGTTTGCCCTTTAACCATAGGCTTTAGCATGGTGGCACAAAGGGCAGGCGTTAAAACAATGGCTACTAACACCGACAAGCCCATTGCCGAAACAATGGTGGCCGAGAACTGGCGGTAAATAACCCCCGTTGAACCCGACATAAACGCCATAGGCACAAACACAGCAGAAAGCACTAAACCTATGCCCACCAAAGCGCCGGTGATTTGATCCATCGACTTACGGGTTGCTTCCAAAGGCGATAAACCTTCTTCAGACATAATTCGCTCAACGTTTTCCACCACCACTATGGCATCGTCAACTAACAAACCTATCGCCAAGACCATAGCAAACATGGTTAGCATGTTAATCGAAAAACCTAAGGCTGCCAGAATACCAAAGGTTCCTAACAAGACCACCGGTACTGCAATGGTAGGAATAATGGTGGCGCGTATATTTTGTAAGAAAAGGTACATAACCAAAAACACCAACACTATGGCTTCCACTAGCGTGGTGAAAACACCTTTAATAGAAACCCTTACAAAAGGTGTGCTATCAAAAGGAATGGCTATTTCTAACCCTTCAGGGAAAAAAGGCTTTAACTCTTCCATTAACTTAGCAACGCCTTCAACCGTTGAAAGCGCGTTACCACCTGAGGCAAGTGAAATACCTACACCACTAGCCGCCTTGCCATTATAACGTGTTAGGTAATCATAGCTTTCAGCACCCAGCTCTACCCGAGCAATGTCACCTAAATGCAAGGTTGAGCCATCGGTATTAGCACGAATAACGATGTCACGAAATTCTTCTGCTGTTTGCAGGCGGTCTTGTGCGTTAATGGTGGCATTAAGCTGCTGACCTTCGATAGAGGGCGCACCACCTAGCTGACCTACAGCCACTTGAGCATTCTGCCCTTTAATAGCAGCAATCACTTCATTGGTGGTTAGCTTATAGGTATCAAGCTTTTCAGGGTTTAACCAAATTCGCATGGCATATTTAGCACCAAACACCTGCACACGCCCCACACCCGGCACACGGCTTAATGGCTCAGAAAGGTTAGTACTCACGTAATCAGAAATATCGGCACGGTTCATTTTGCCGTCACTGGAAACAAAGGCTAAAACCTGTAAAAAACCAGTACTCGATTTATTCACCCGCACACCCTGCTGCTGAACCGTTTGGGGCAGTTGCGGCATAGCTGCTTGCACCTGATTCTGCACCTGCACCTGTGCTGTGTCTGGGTTTGTTCCTGTAGCAAAGGTTAAGCTAATGGCTGCAGCACCGTTCGATGAACTGTTCGATGAAAAGTACAGCAAGCCATCTAAACCCGTTAAGTTTTGCTCGATTATCTGCGTAACCGAGTTTTCTACCACCTGCGCTGAAGCACCCGGATAAGAGGCACGAATATCAATGGTGGGCGGTGCGATGGGCGGATACATTGAAACCGGCAGCTTAAATACAGCCAAGCCACCAGCCAACATAATAATGATTGCGATAACCCATGCAAAAACTGGGCGATCAATAAAAAAACGAGCCATGCGTTACTCCTTATTCGGCCTTAACGGTTTTAACCGTAGCACCGGGACGAATTTTTTGTAGACCAGCCACAACAATACGATCACCTGCCTCCACACCCGAATCAACTAACCACTGGTCACCAAGGGCTTGGTTAACAACAATGGTGCGTCGCTCAATTTTATTATCTGCATCAACCAGCATAACGAAGGTATCACCACGCGCATCACGCGCCACACTGCGCTGAGGCACTAGCAAACCTGCTTCACGTGTTCCCATATTAATGCGCGCACGAACATACATGCCGGGCAATAATAAATGATCAGGATTAGGCACTTCGGCACGCAAAGCAAAACTACCTGTGCTGGGGTTTACGGTGACATCGGCAAGCGTCATTCGGCCAGCGTGTGGGTAACGGCTGCCATCTTCAAGGGTTATCCGCACCGCAACGTCTTCTGAAAGCGATAAAGCACCCGATTCAAATTGGCGCTGTAATTTCAGCCATTCAGCAGAAGATTGGGTAACATCAATATAAAGAGGGTCTAATTGTTGAATGGTGGTTAATGCTTGTGGCTGGTTGGCGGTAACTAAAGCACCCCGCGTTACTTCAGAAATACTGATTTTGCCACTAATGGGCGCTGTTACACGGGCATTATTTAAGGTTACTTGGCGGCTTTGCACTGTTGCCTTAGCCACGGCTAAGCTTGCCCTAGCTTCTTCTAAACCGGTTACGGCATCATCGTAACCCTGCTGACTAATTGCACCCGTCGCACGCAAGCTTTCAGCCCGTTTAGCCACGCGTTGTGCGGCACTTAAAGACGCTTCTGCACGCTGCAAAGAAGCTTTAGCACTGTTTAATTCAGCTAAGTAAAGTGCATTGTCTAGCTGGTAAAGTGGCTGGCCTTCTTCAACCAAAGCACCCTCAGTAAACAGGCGCTGCTCTACAATGCCACTAACTTGGGGGCGCACTTCAGCAATTAAAAAAGGGTGGGTGCGGCCTGATAACTCACGATGCAAAGCAACCGGCTTACTCACCAAAGTTACAATAGAAACCTCTTGTATTGGAGCCGCAGCTGAAGGTGCCGTAGGCGAACCTTGCTGATCACAACCAATCAGCAAGGCACTGGCTAGCAGGGTAACAAGAAAAGTAGGACGAAAAGGCAGGTGCATAACAACCTCGTTTAAATGATGATGCCAGAAACCACAGCAACGCATGGCAAATTAGACTGAGCGTTCTATTCTACATAAATTTAAATTAAAGTAACACTAATCACTTCGTTTTAGCTGATTTGCACACTAATAACTAGGTGCCGATAACTCAATTAAAGCCGATTTAAAAGCAGTACCTAAGCGTTTTTCCAATAGCTGCCAAGGGTTAGGTTCAGGTGTGTAATTCACACTTTGTTGCACACCCAAATCACTTTGCAAGGTAAATACAGAACCTAGCTCATCAATCAACCCCAAGCCTAAAGCCAGTTCACCATTCCAAACCAGCCCTGAAAAAATTTCTGGGTTATTCGCAAGGCGCTCACCACGACCCTCTTTCACACGCGCAATAAACTGCTGGTGGGTTGAATCAAGAATAGTTTGCCAAAAAGCCTGTTGTTCAATATTCATCTCACTAAAAGGGTCTAAAAAAGCCTTGTTATCGCCTGAAGTGAACACACGGCGTTCAATACCAAGGCGCTCCATTGCTTCTTTAAAACCAAAGCCACCTGAAACCACCCCTATTGAACCCACTAAACTGGCACGGTCTGCCAAAATAATGTCGGCAGCCACCGCAATGTAATAACCACCTGAAGCGCCTAGGTCTTCGATAACGGCATATACAGGCAGGGTTGGATTCGCTGATTTTAATTTAACAATGCCTTCATAAATTTGCCCCGCTTGCACAGGGCTACCACCAGGGCTGTTAATTCTTAACACCACAGCTTTAACGCCGGGCGCTTTAAAAGCCCGTTGCACACCCTGCAACACTTGAGCCGCACTGGCTCGCCCATCGGCTTCAATGGTGCCTTTAATATCCACTAGGGCTAGGTGTGGGCTACCACTGGCAGTTTCTTCAGATGATGAGAAAAACTGCTTGCCTGAACCAAAAACAACCAACAAAACCACTAGGGTTAAAACACCGCGAAAAACACCGCCAATTAAACGGCCTCGTCTGGCCCGTTTTTGCTCTAGTAAAACTTCCTTAGCCCAAGCCTGCATCCACTCTTCAGGTTCACCCACTTTTTTTTGTTCATTTTGCTCACTAATAGGCCTAGCTTGGCTAGTCCATGAATCTTGTTGCTCACTCATATTTTCCCCACCTTAACTTGCTCAACTTTTAACCAACTTTCATCCAGAGGTGCTTCTATACTTAAACGCTGTTGCGTTTGTGGGTCTAAAAACTCTAAGCGTCTTGCATGTAAGAACATCCTTGGGATACCCGCGCGGCGAAAATGTTCATTAATTGTGTCATTACCATACTTAGGGTCACCCAATAATGGAAAACCAGCAGACGTGGCATGTACACGAATTTGGTGGGTTCGACCCGTCACAGGCTCGGCTTCAATTAAGGTTAAACCTTGGTGTTTTTTAATGATTTTAAAACGGGTTAAAGATGCTTTGCCTTCTTTAAACTCAGCCACCTTCATGCGCCTTTCACCCGAGGGTGAGCTGGCTCTGTCAATCGGCGCATTAATTTCCTGCAAATTAGCAGGCCAATTGCCTAACACCCAAGCCTGATAAAATTTACCCATGCTTTGTTGGCGCAACTGGTCTTGCAAAAAATTTAACGCTTGGCGTGATTTAGCCAATAAAATACAGCCTGATGTGTCCTTGTCTAACCGATGCACCAATTCAAGCGCCGTTAGTTCAGGCCGCACTTGGCGCAAGGCTTCAATTAAACCTATTCTCACGCCACTGCCACCGTGTACGGCTAAACCTGCTGGCTTATTAAAAACCAGCACCGCTTCATTTTCAAACAGCAGGGCTTCACCTTCTAACAGTTCACGCAAACCTGCTCCAACGGGTGTTTGTGATGCTTTTTCAGCAAGGCGAATGGGTGGAATCCTTACCTGATCGCCGGTTTGTAAACGGGTATCTGCCTTGGCACGCTTTTTATTAATACGCACTTCACCCTTACGAATGATTCGATAAATCAAGGTTTTAGGTGCGCCTTTTAAATGATTAAGCAAATAATTGTCTAGCCTCTGACCCTCGGCATTGGCCGTTACTTCTAAATAACTCACTGCAGCTTGTGTTTCAGCTGTGCTTGACATAAATCAAATCACCCAAGGTTGGCTAATAAAAAATTGCATTAGTATAACAAGCTTAAGTGTCTTTTTCTGACCGATTGCTCAGCCCTAGGACTGCTGGTATGATGCGGTGGCGCGGAAAAGGGCAAAAACCCCTCATGTAGCGCCTGCACCCATAGCAAGTTTTGGTGGGTAACACGCAGGCCAGTGCAAAACACAATTTTAGAAGAAACCGCGGCGCAGATTTGCGTGTTGTGAATAATTTATTTTTACCTAGTGCTAACTAAAAGCTGTCACGTTTCAACCCTATAACTAGTTATTTATCTGTAGTTCATTCAAACATGAGCACTTTAAATGAAACGAACAACTTCCATCGCAGGCAAAGCCACTGGCTTAACCTGCTTTTGGTTGTGTAAGCACAAAGAAATATAAGACCAACAACACGCCATATCTGGGCCGCCAGAACCTATGGAAATACCATGAAACGCATGCTAATTAATGCTACCCAGCCAGAAGAGCGTCGGGTAGCACTTGTTGATGGCCAAAGACTTTACGACCTTGATATTGAATCGGGTTCCAGAGAATCAAAAAAAGCCAATATCTACCGTGGCCGCATTACCCGCGTTGAACCCAGCCTAGAAGCTGCCTTTGTTGACTATGGTGCTGAACGCCACGGCTTCTTACCTTTAAAAGAAATTGGCCGTGAATATTTTGCTAAAAGCCCCAGTGAAGGCCGTGGCAATATTCGTGACCTAGTTAAAGAAGGCACGGAAGTTATTGTTCAGGTCGACAAAGAAGAGCGCGGCAACAAGGGCGCGGCCTTAACAACCTACGTTAGCCTTGCAGGGCGCTACCTAGTGTTAATGCCCAACAATTCACGCGCCGGTGGCATTTCACGCCGCATTGAAGGTGAAGAACGCAGCGCACTAAAAGAGGCCATGGGCAACCTAACCGTGCCTAACCAGATGGGCGTAATTGTTCGCACTGCGGGCATAGGCCGCACCAGTGAAGAACTGCAGTGGGACTTAGATTACCTAGTTAAAATTTGGGAATCGGTTAACCAAGCTGCTATCGAAAAGCCTGCACCCTTCCTTATTTACCGTGAATCTAACGTTATTATTCGCGCCATGCGTGATTACCTTCGCCAAGACATTGGTGAAGTTTTAATTGATAACGAAGAAGTGTATGAACAAGCCTTGGCCTTCATTCAACAGGTTATGCCTTCTTACCAAAGTAAAATTAGATTTTACCAAGATGATGTGCCGCTATTTTCACGCTTTCAAATTGAAAGCCAGATAGAAACTGCGTTTCAACGTGAAGTAAAACTTCCTTCCGGTGGCTCCATTGTTATTGACCACACTGAAGCCTTGGTTTCTGTGGATATTAACTCGGCTCGCGCGACTCGTGGTGGCGACATTGAAGAAACGGCACTGCAAACCAACTTAGAAGCGGCAGACGAAGTGGCTCGCCAACTGCGTTTACGTGACATAGGTGGCTTGGTGGTTATCGACTTTATTGATATGAGTCCCATTAAGAATCAGCGCGAAGTTGAAAACCGTATGCGTGATGCGCTGAAAATTGACCGCGCTCGTGTACAAATTGGTCGCATTTCACGCTTTGGCTTATTAGAAATGTCGCGCCAGCGTTTACGCCCTTCTTTGGGTGAAACCAGCGGCATGGTTTGCCCACGCTGTGAAGGCCAAGGCACCATTCGTGATGTTAAATCCATTGCCTTGTCTATCCTTCGCTTAATTGAAGAAGAAGCCATGAAGGAAAACACAGCACAAATTCGTGCTGTGTTACCAGTAACGGTTGCCACCTTCCTGCTTAATGAAAAACGCTCTCCGTTATACGACCTAGGCAAACGTCAGCAAGTTGAAGTGCTTGTTATTCCTAACCCTGATATGCACACCCCCCATTACGATGTAGTGCGCGTGCGCGAAGATGAGCTAGGCGAAACTGATGTAATAGTGGCTAGCTATGAATTAGATGTAAGCGAACACAATGACAAAGAACCCGTTAGCAACAATGAAAAAGTAACCGGTTTTGTTGAAGCGGCAGTACAAAACGTAATTCGCACCACGCCAGCGCCTGCTGCTGTAGAGCAAGAAAAACCCGTAAGCAACACCGCTAGTGCGCCAACAGTGGAAGTAGAAGAAAAACCAGGTTTATTGGGCCGTTTTATTAAAATGCTTTTTGGCGGTTCAAACACCACCCCAGAAAAAGAAGAAACAACGGTTAAACCAGTCAGCAGCAACACAGCTAACGCGCCTGTAACACCCACAGCTGCTAACGAAAAACCACGCAATGAACGCGAACGAACAGCTCGCCCAAGTCGCACACCGCGTCCTGAAAATAACCAGCGCAATAACCGTCAGCGCCCTGATGCGCGTCGTAACAATCGCCGTGATGAAAACCCAGCGCAAAATGACACGGCTCGCCAAGAAGCGCCGCGTCAAGAAACACAGCGCCAACCCCTACCCACAGCCGTTCAAGCCCAAGAC
>LFRM01138633.1_pt1 | contig 10846 bp, 7 predicted proteins | sample 618341 | NCBI WGS metagenome assembly LFRM01 (sample SAMN03654438, study PRJNA283298) | anaerobic digester metagenome | isolation source: pool of bioreactors CSTR01a, CSTR02a, and CSTR03a thermophilic anaerobic... | place: Denmark: Kgs. Lyngby | collected 2014-05-21
TTATGTATTATTCAAATGTTAACTTCAGCTTTAATGGTGTACTTATTAACTTTAATAGGTTTTAATAAAAATATATTTAAAATTATTGTAGATATTATTTTATTTTTTATCAGTTATCGTATTCAAAAATTTATAATTTTTAAATAAAAGGAGATCGTATGAGAAAACTAAAAGTAATGGTTGTAGTTGGAACAAGACCCGAAATAATTAGACTATCTGAAACTATTAAAGCTATTGATAAGTATTTTCAATTAATCCTTGTTCATACAGGCCAAAATTATGACTATACCCTAAATGAAATATTCTTTGAACAATTTAATTTGAAAAAACCAGATTATTATTTAAATACACCAGGTAAGCACTTAGGAGAAACTGTTGGTAATATTATATCTAAGTCATATGAAGTAATAGAAAAAGAAAAGCCAGCTGCTTTATTAGTTCTAGGCGATACAAATAGTTGTTTAGCAGCATACTCTGCTAAAAGATTAAAAGTACCTATTTTCCATATGGAGGCTGGTAATCGTTGTTTTGATTTTAATGTTCCAGAAGAAATAAACAGAAGAGTAGTGGACCATATTAGTGATGTTAATTTAGCATATACAGAAAATGCTAGAAGATATTTAATCAATGAGGGAATAAAAAATGATTTTTTATATGTAACCGGATCTCCTATGAATGAAGTTTTGTCGAAAAATATGGATGCCATTAAAAAAAGTGATATATTAAAAAGACTTAATTTAAAGAAAAAAGATTATTTTGTTGTTAGTATGCACCGTGAAGAGAATGTTGATATTGAAGAAAATTTTAATAATTTGGTAAAAAGTTTAAACACTGTTGCCGAAACATATCATAAACCAATTATCTTTTCTACCCATCCAAGAACTGCAAAAAGAATAAAAGAAAAAGGTATAATCTTTAACCCTTTAATTAGCAATTTAGAACCACTTGGTTTTTTCGAATATAATGCTTTACAAATGAATGCCTTTTGTGTTTTATCGGATAGTGGTACTGTTCCAGAAGAAAGCGCTATACTTAATTTTCCTGGTATTTCTATGAGGACAAGCACTGAAAGACCAGAAGCTTTAGATGCTGGAAGTATTGTACTGGGTGGAAATGATGAATTTAATATGCTAAGTTCCATTGAGATTGCTGTTAGTTCTTTTGTTTCTGACCGTAAAAATCCCGTTAGAGATTATCAAGATTTAAATGTAAGTGAAAAAGTAGTAAAAATAATTCAAAGTTATTATAATATTGTTAATGAAAGAACTTGGAGAAAAAAGTAAAATAAAGGAGTTAACATGAATAAATTAGTGCAAATTAATATTGTTTGTAATGGTAGTACTGGAAGAATAATGTGTGATATAGCGAAAAAAGCCGAAAAAGAAGGATTTCAAAGCTATATATTTTATGGTAGAGGAAATCCCAGTAAAGAGTTAAATTGTACAAGAATAGGCAATAATTTAAGTGTTTATTTTCATGTGTTTTTAACTAGATTTTTTAATAAACACGGTCATGGGTCTTATTTTGCAACTAAAAAATTAGTTAGAGAGTTAAAAAAAATTACTCCTGATATCATTCATTTACATAATATTCATGGTTATTATATTAATTTAAAAATATTATTTAATTATTTAAAATATGAATACAAAGGAAAGATTATATGGACATTACATGATTGTTGGTCGTTTACTGGCCATTGTACTCATTTTACAATAGTTGAATGTAATAAATGGCAAGGTAAGTGTTATAAATGTCCACAGGTTACAACTTACCCCAAAGCATTTTTAATAGATACAAGTAAAAAAGAATTTCAAACGAAAAAGAAACTATTTACAGGGTTAAATAATTTAACTATTATAACACCATCTAAATGGTTAGCTGACTTAGTTAAAAAATCATTTTTAAATGAGTATAAAATAGAAGTAATAAACAATGGAGTGGATTTAAATATATTTAAACCAACGTGTGATGAACGAATATATAAAAAATATAATATTCCTAAAAACAAAAAAATTATTTTAGGTGTTGCTAATATTTGGGGTGAAAGAAAAGGATTAAATGATTTTATTGAATTATCTAAAATAATTAATAATGAATATAAAATTGTATTAGTTGGAGTAAACGCTGTCGATAAAAAAAAAATACCTGCTAATATAATATGTGTCAACAGAACTGACAATGCTATTGAATTAGCAAAATTTTATTCAGCTGCATATTGTTATGTTAATCCAACATACGAAGATAATTATCCAACAACTAATATAGAAGCTATTTCTTGTGGAACTTACGTTATTTCATATGATACAGGAGGTTGCAAAGAACAAATAACTAATAATAACGGATTAATTATTCAAAATAGAAATGAAAAATCATTAGCTAAAGCAATATATAATTTTAAAAAAACTAAAGTTAAATCACCTAATTTTACTATTTTTTCTAAAGAAAAAAAATATGATGAATATATTAAATTATATTCAATGAAATGAGTTGTTATTATGAAAATTTATTATGTATCAACGCTAATATCAAAAAAGAAATTAGACTATATTTTTGAAAATTCCTCAATGAAGCCATTACAATCTGTTCAAAGATATCATCGATTATTATGCGAAGGATTGATATTTAATAATGTAGAAGTATGTGCGATATCGAGTATCCCAATATCGAGAAAAATTATGAAAAAATTATTTTGGCGTTGTAAAGATGAAAAAGAAAATAATTTAACATTTAAATATATATCGTTTATCAATATTAAATTTTTGCGACAAATATGTACATTATTTAATACAATTATGTTGGTTTTAAAAGCTATAATTAAAAGAAAGGAGAATCCAATTTTTATTTGTGATATTTTAAACAGTACAATTGCGATATCAACTTTATTAGTTTGTAAAATATTTAGTGTAAAATGTTTGGCAGTTGTGACAGATTTGCCGAGAGATATTAATAATAACAAAATTAGTTCGAAGTTGAATCAATTTTTTCAAAACAAATTTGATGGTTACATTTTACTTACAAAATATATGAATAAAATAATAAATACTAGGAATAAACCTTTCATTGTTATTGAAGGATTTGCCGATATAAAAAACTGTAATATTGAAAATAACATCAGGTACAAAGAAAAAATATGTCTTTATGCGGGAGGTTTGTACGAAAAATATGGTATAAAAACCTTAACTTCTGCTTTTCAAAAAATTGATGATAAAGAATATAAACTACATTTCTATGGAAATGGTGATATGGTTGATTATATTAAATGCTTAAAATCAGAAAATATTAAATATATGGGAGTATTGAAAAATAATGAAATGATAAAAAAAGAGACCCAAGCTACTCTATTAATTAATCCAAGATTCTCTGATAATGATTATACTAAATATTCATTTCCTTCTAAAAACATAGAATATATGTCAACAGGGACTCCTGTTTTAACGACAAAGTTATTAGGTATGCCAGAAGAGTATTACAATTTTGTTTATTTTTTTGATTTAGAAACGGTAGAAGGTTTTAAGAACACTTTAAATAAAGTACTTTCTCTTTCTGCTAAAGAGTTACATAAAAAGGGAAAGCTATCTCAAAATTTTGTTTTAAAGAAAAAAAATAATTATAAACAAGGATATAATTTAAAAAAATTCTTGATGTGTTTATAATCTTATAAGAGGAGGGTGATAAAATGAAAAAAAGATTATTTTATATTATTGCATTATTATTATGCTTATATGGAATTAATATATATATAAATACAATAATACTATTATTTCTCACTTTAGTGATGATATTTAATATTAAAAAAGATGAATTTTTCTACTTATATTTTGTGTTTTTGTTTTTTGATAACATTTTAAAACTACCATATGATGTAGGAACAATATTTAACAGTGCGGGCACTATATTTAGAATTTATGAAATATTATTTTTAATAAGAATTTTTCTTGATATTAAAAATAAAAAATTCAGCTTTTCTATAAATAAATTGTATTTACTGATACCAATAATTTTGATACCCACTTCTTTTTTATACAATAATATTATTGCAACATTCTCTTTAATTATAAATTTAGTAATTCTTTTTTATATTTTTACTAATAAAAACAAGAAAGTAAATTTTTATGATAATTTATTATACATAATGGCGTTAATTGGAGCTTTTACTGTTGTATATGGCTTATTTAGAGGAAATATAATTGATGAATTTTATTATAAACGATATTATTTTACAATAACAGATCCCAATTATTCAACTCTATTATTAAATCTTGCTTTGTTTTCAATATTAGGCAACAAGGTTGCGTATTCATATGAAAAAATTCTTGTAGTTTTATTATGTAGTATAGGGATTTTGCTAACTGTTAGTATTAGTGGCATTGCTTGTTTAATAATTTGTGCTTTAATATACTTATATATTACTAATAAAAAATGTTTTAAACTGATACTTCTGTTAATGATATTTATTGGACTTATATTTATTTCTATGCCATTAGGAGAACAAACGGTCTTATATGCAATAAGATTTAGAATCTTGAGATTTTATAATATATTTTATAATACAGATTTAAATACTTTTACTAGTTACAGATTGGAATTATTTAATAATTATTTAAAATACTTCTTCAAGAATGTTCCAATAATCAATGTTTTATTTGGGGGATTAAATACTGTTAGTGGTCAATTTTCTGAAAATATGGTTAGTATTTATAAATATGTTTCTCATAATTCATTTATTGATATTTTGTATATGACTGGTCTCATGGGTTTTATTTCTATCTTTGGGTTATATATTTACGAGATAATAAAAAATTTCAAAATATATGCAAAAAAGAATTATAACTCAGCAATAAATATTTTTATGCTTAAAATTATTATTTTATTTTATTGCACGAATCTTTCTATCTTTCCTTTCAGATATTTTTTAGCAATATTCATGCTAACATTTAATGAGAAAATTTTAAACTGTACTTTAAATTATTCTGCCGAATGTATGAAATTAATAAAATCTAAAAAAACAAGAATATTATGGATCGTCAACACACTATTTCCATACCCAGCAAATCAATTAAATAAAAACAAATCAGTTTTTGGTGGCTGGTTAACGTCTCTACATAATCAGATAATAAAAAATGATCAATTTAACCTAGCTATAGTCACTTCTTATAATGGTGATGAATTTAAATATTATTGTGATAAAGAAACTATTTATTACTTGATTCCATGCAAAAATCCTCAAAATTATGATCCTAATATAAAAGTTTACCTTAATCAAATACTTGATGATTTAAATCCAGAATTAATTCATATTCATGGGACTGAATATGCTTTTCCTAAAGCGATTTTTGAATGTGAAACCAAAATAAAAACAGTTTCTTCTATTCAAGGATTAATATCTGTATGTGGTAATTTATATAAGTCAGGAATTAGTAATAAAGAAATTATAAAATATATTACATTAAGAGATATGTTAAAATTTGACACAATTTTTAATCAGAAGAAAAAATTTGATAATAGAGGTAAAAATGAAATCGAAATCATAAAAAAATCTGATTATATTATTGGAAGAACTACATGGGATTACGCGCATTCATATGCTATTACGAAAAAATATAAATATTTTAAATGCAACGAAGTATTAAGAAAAGAATTTTACAACAATTTGTGGGATATATCATCATGTATTAAACACACTATTTTCTTTAGCCAAGCAACGTATCCTATAAAAGGTTTACATTTGATGATTGAAGCTTTAAACATAGTGGTAACAAAATATCCAGACACCGTTTTATATGTTGGTGGCGATAATATATTTTCTAACAATAATATTAAAGATAAAATTAAAAAATCTGGTTATGCCTATTATATAAATTCTCTTATAAAAAAATACAATTTAAAAAATAATATTGTCTTTTCTGGATTATTATCAGAAAATCAAGTAAAAGATAAACTATTAGAATCAAATGTATTTGTCCAAGCATCAGCAATAGAGAATAGTTCAAATGCACTAGGAGAAGCAATGTTATTAGGAATGCCTATTATTGCAACCAACGTTGGTGGAACTAGTGACATGTTGATTGATAAAAAAGAAGGATTTTTGTTCCCTTTTAATGACGAAGCTCTTTTGGCAAATTATATTATAAAAATATTTGAGGATGATAATCTTGCAAAAAATATTGGTACTGCTGCTCAAAAGCATGCTAAAAATACACATGATCCAAATAAAATTTATAATTCTATTTTTGAAATATATGATATGATTTTAAAGGAGGAGAAAAAATGAAAATTACTTTTTATTCAAATTATCTAAATCACCATCAGTTACCTATTGCAGAAGAATTTATAAAACTTGGAATTGATTATACATTTGTTGCGACAACCCCAATAGAAGAAGAGAGAATAAAACTTGGTTATGAAGATATGAATAAGAAATATCCTTTTGTTTTAAGAGCATATGAAAGTCCCCAAAGCGAGCAAAAAGCTTTGGAATTATGTGTAGAATCAGATGTAATAATCTTAGGTTCTGCTCCAGAAATATATCTACAAGAAAGACTAAAACATAATAAAATTACTTTTAGATATTCAGAAAGATGTTTAAAACAAGGGCTATGGCGTTTATTAGACCCAAGATTATTGTTAAATATGTATAAAAATAACTATAAGTTTAGACAATACCCCTTTTATTTGTTGGCAGCTAGTGCATATGCTTCTTGGGATTTTAAAGTATATGGGTCATTTGTAAATAAAAGTTATAAATGGGGGTATTTTCCCCAAAAAATTGATTATGATATAAATAAATTAATTAATCAAAAAAGAAAAAACCAAAAATTATCTCTTCTTTGGTGTGGCAGATTAATTGATTGGAGCCATCCAGAAAAAGCTATATATATAGCCGAAAAATTAAAACAAGACGGTTTCAAATTTGAAATGATTTTAATTGGAACAGGTCCACTTAAAGAATTATTGGAAAATCTAATTAAAAGAAAAGACTTGAAAGACTATGTGAAACTTGTTGGAGCAATTCCAGCCTCAAATGTTAGAAAATATATGGAAGATGCAAATATATATTTATTTACCTCTGATTACAATGAAGGATGGGGAGCTGTTTTAAACGAATCTATGAATAGTGCTTGTGCAGTAGTGGCCAGTCATGCTATAGGTTCAGTACCGTTTTTAATTAAACACAATACTAATGGACTTATTTATAAAAATAATGATATAAACTCATTGTATAAAAATGTTAAAAAGTTATTTTCAAATCAAAAATACAGAGAAAAGATATCTATCAATGCATATAATACGATTTCAGAAACTTGGAATGCTTCAAAAGCGGCGAAGAACTTTTTAACTTTAGTTAAAATACTTGAAACTAAACAAAAAAACAACTTTAAAAATGAGCCTTGCGCAAAAGCTATGCCAATTAAACAAAATAGAATGTATGGGTTGATTGTTAATGATAAATAATTTAAAAAATAAAATAACCCATTCTTTGACTATGAAAAATTCTATATGGATGATAATAGCAAATATTATTCAAATGATAATAGCCCTTTTTATAAATAGAACAGTAGCTGAGTATCTTGATGTTGAAAATTATGGGATAATTAATTATGGAATTTCTTTTGTAGCCTTTTTTACTAGCTTATGCACATTGGGCTTTAATTCGATATTAATTAAAGAATTAATAAATAATAAAAATAAAAATGGCAAAATAATTGGTACTTCAGTCACATTGCGTCTTATTTCTAGTTTAATATCAATAATATTAATTTATATTATAATCTTTCTTTTAAAAGAAAATAATAAAGAAATTGTTTTTTGTGCTTTATTACAATCGTTGGCTTTATTTTTTGATGCATTTACTATTATCGGTTTGTGGTATCAAGCTAATTTAAAATCAAAATATGTTGCCATAACAGGTTTAGTTTCATATATAGTTGTTGCGATATATAAACTTACTTTAGTGTATAATAAGAAATCAATATATTGGTTTGCATTTTCAAATTCGCTAACCTCTATTGTTATAGGAACAATATTAATATTTTTATATTTTAAACATAAAGGACAAAAATTTTCATTTTCACTAGAAACCGGTAAAAACCTTCTTAAAAATAGTTATCATTTTATACTTTCTGGTCTGATGATAGCAATATATGCTCAGATCGATAAAATTATGATTGGGAGTATATTAGAAAATATATCTGCTGTTGGTCTTTACTCAGTTGCAACTACAATTATTACTTTATGGTCTTTTGTTCCTAATTCAATTGTTACAGCATTTAATCCCACTATAGTATTTGCTAAAAATGAATCTAAAGAAAAGTATATTCGTAGGTTGAAACAATTATATTCAATAATAATATGGCTTAGTATTGCTTATGCTCTATTCATAACCATTTTTTCAAAACAAATAATTGGAATATTATATGGAAGCAAATATTTAGGAGCCACTACTGCCTTAAATATATCAATATGGGGAGTATCATTTTCCTTTATTGGTGTTGTAAGAGAAATATGGTTAGTCAACAATAATATACAGAAATATTCCAAATGGTTTGCCATTTTAGGTGCATTGGCTAATATAATTTTAAATATATTCATGATTCCTACTTTTGGAATAGTAGGGGCTGCAATAGCAACATTTATAACTCAATTATTAACCGGTTTAATTGCTAATTTATTTTTTAAAGAAACACGTGTTAATTTCAAATATATAATAGAGGCTATGTTATTCAAATTTAATTAAATTTTTAAAAGGAGTAATTTATGAACGTTTTGTACTTATTTTTAATATTAATATCACCTTCACTGTTATTGTCATTAAAAAATAAAAAAGAAATAGGAGAAAATATATTTCTAGCTCTAATAATATTTTTAATGTTATTATTTATAATAGGAATATTAGGATTATTACAATATTCAGTATTAATCATATCCTTTATTTCATTAGTTTGTTTTATATATAGTATATTTTGTATACATAAAAATAAACCAGTAATTAAAAATATTTTATTTAAACCATCTTTAATTTATACAATAATTTTGTTTATTTTGGCCCATTTTTTATTCAGAAATTCATTTATGAATAAATGGGATGAGTTTTCACATTGGGGAATATATGTTAAAAATATGTTTAATGAAAATGTTCTTTGGAATAGTAATTTTACATCTGGTGCAAATGGTTACCCGCCAATTGTTTCAATATTTCAATATTTTTTAATGAAATTAAATAATTGCTTTTCTGAAGCCGATTTATTTAAAGGGATGTTTTTGTTGTCAACTATTCCTCTTGTTTCTTTTTGCAAAAATCTAAGTTTTAAAAAACCATTAGAAATGATATTTTACATGGGGTTGTTTCTTACAATTCCAAGTATTTTATCGTATGATTATTTAAATAGTATTTATGTTGATACTGTAGTTGGAATTTTCTTTGCAGTATCTGTAATCAAATTAATTACGAATCAAATAGAAACTTATAATTTAACAACTTATGTTTTGGCTTTAACAATACTAATCCTCATGAAATCAATAGGTATTGTAGTAGTAGGTATATTTTATTTAATACTATTAATTGATATAATTTTTATTAGAAGAAAGGAGTATATTGAATATTATAATAGCCATTTCAATAAAATCCTTGACAAAGTTAAGTTGCTAATCGTATTAGCACTACCTTTTATATTTCGCATAATATGGTCTTTATTCCTAAAATATTTTGCAGTATCATCAAAGTTAGGGAATATTTTTATAAATTATATTAGCAAACCAACCGCTGCAATGGAGCTTAAAAGAAAAACTTATTTTCCTACTGTGATTAACGATTTCAATGCTGCAATTTTTAAAAGTAATATTGGTGGAACAAATTCTATTATATCTATACCTTCTATTTATTGGATTATTTTATTAATTATATTATCATTAATAATAATGGAATATTTAAAAAATCACGATGATAGAAAATATTTAAAATTATCTATAATTTCAATAATAGTATCTTTTGTTCTTTATTCTGGGGCACTTTTATATTCATATTTATATTCTTTTGATATAAAAGAAGCATTAATATTAGCTTCTTTTACAAGATATATGATAACAATATTAATTGCTACTATAATGATTTTTATATTTACTGTATTTTTTATAAACTTTAAAAATGGATTTACTAATAAAATAGTTATGTATATTGTTATGGGAATCATTATGTTTACTATAAGAATTCCAGAAATGTTAATAATATGTAAAAATGCAATTGTAGATACAAAATCATATGAAAAATTTAATGAACCGTATAAAAAAACAGATGAAATAAAAAAATATTTATCCACTGATGATAAGGTATATTATATATCATCCGAATCGGAAGGCTTTGATTATCTAGTCTTTAAATATAAACTAACGCCAAATGAAATTCAAAATTCTAATTATAGTATTTGTTCTTCATGCAGCGATGAAAATAAAATAGCAGTTACACCAGAGAACTTTTTGGAACAACTAAAGAATTATGATTATTTATTTATTTACAAACATGATAAAGATTTTTATAATGATTATCATAATGTATTTGAAAATTTACAAATTATAGAAAATAAAACATTATATAAAATTATAAGAATTAATAATAAAATAAAGTTAGAAAAAGTTGTGTAAATGAGAAATCTTTCTATGGTAGAGTAGCAATGGAACAATTATTATAAAAGAAAATAAAAAAAGTATAAACAAAAAAACTTATTGACATATTATTTTAGTAGTGGTATATTACTATTGCGATTAATTTGGGTTTTGCTAACTTTGGCAAAACTTAATTTAAGAATTAAAAAGATACACCCGGATATGTGTAAGGAAGGAGAATTATTTTATG
>LFRM01348429.1_pt3 | contig 10844 bp, 4 predicted proteins | sample 618341 | NCBI WGS metagenome assembly LFRM01 (sample SAMN03654438, study PRJNA283298) | anaerobic digester metagenome | isolation source: pool of bioreactors CSTR01a, CSTR02a, and CSTR03a thermophilic anaerobic... | place: Denmark: Kgs. Lyngby | collected 2014-05-21
CTCTCGCTAAATGTGACTGAAATGTAAAGCGACTTCTCTTATCTTTGAAAATGTTCGCAAGTTGATTTTTGGCTGTCTCATACTTAATTCCAAAAGACGCATCCAAATCTTTAATCCTTACTGCTTTTTTATTTCCAAACAACCCATTAAATATTGTTCTAATATATTTAGGTTCACCTTCGTCAGGTGGTTTGATTTTGTTGAGGTAAAAATTTTTTCTACCTTCTTCTTTTATTGAAATGCATCCCTTATCGGCCAAATAAACTATCGTTGACAGAATATCCTTACGGTCAGCAACTCCATCCAAAAAGTATCCCACTTCACCCGGTGTAATATCATCAGGAGGGTAGAATTCCAGAGTTTTAATCACTTCATCGTCACGTCCATAATAGTACCACAGAAGATATGCCAGTATTGGTCCTATGGCAATCAGCATCAGATGCCAAGGCTTTACAATTCCGGGAGAAAGCTCTCCTTCCCAATATCCTTCCGGAAGCTCCAAATGTACTGTAATCCCATGTCCATTCGGAAGATTATCAGCAGAAAGGAGTATCGTTTTCCCATCGTTCTTTGTTTCAACCTTTACACCATCTTCATTTCCTTTTGATCCGTATGTACCTGAATAAATAGCGATATTCTCAAGAGGTGCAGTTTTTGGCAAAATAATACTTATTTTTGCCGCTTCTATGCTACTCCCCCATCCGGTGGGTATTACGTCAAGAGAGAGAATATCTTTTGTCGAATCCTTATCATCATACAATTGCATTCTATACAAAACGTCATAAGAATGCTTTCCTGTAAGAGTATAATCTGCACTGCCTATTTGGATTACCTTATTTCGACTCTCTGAGTAGATCTTTTTTTCATATCCGGGAACCTCTATCGAATTTATCTTAACCATTCTTTCCGGAATATACCTATAAATCCCATGATGTGGCGTCTCAAAGTTTACATCTATTTTTTCGTGGAACCAATAAACATTATCCTCATCAACTTTGATTTCAACATCAAATCTGTCTGTCGTATACAAGGCATGAGCCTCCAAAGGCATTACAAAGGCATAAACCACAATCAGAGAAACGCATGAAAAAATAGCAAGCATACGGCTTCCCAAGCTTCTTGTTTTGCTCATGCTATTCATATGTCTATCCTCCTTTTCTCTCTTATACCTATAGGCCCTCATCGAAATTATCGCTATGCATCTTAGGAAAACTGAATATTTCAGCAACAATACTCGTCGGGAAACTCTCAACTTTATTGTTGTATTCCTTAATGACAGCCGTAAGATATTTCTTTGCATTATCGATGTCCCTATCCGTGCCTTCTTCTTCATATTTCTTAAGCTCCAGCTCGGCCTGCTCAATCATGTTTTTCTTACGAGTTAGTGTATTGTAGGACAACATAACAAAAGCGGCTATGGTGACACCAATTACAATAATGACCTTAATTGTCATAACATTTCTCCTTTCTTTTGCAATCACTTCATGGGTGACAAGAATAGCCTTAACGATTCAAATTTCTCTATTTTTTCCCACAACAGTTCTTATATTTCTTTCCGGAACCGCAAGGACAAGGTTCATTTCTTCCTATCTTAGGGATCTCCCTGTGAACAGTTTCGTTTTTTCCTGTCTTTTCTGCTTTAGGTGCAGATTGTGGAATATTTCCTGATTCGCTTTTTCCATCGTCTTTATATTCTTCTTTTGCTGCTGATATCTTACCACCTACGACATTTCGTCTATCAGTCCTTGTTTTTATGGTTACGTTGTAGCAGAACTTGACAGTTTCTTCTCTTATGTCCGCTATCATCTCATCAAACATAGCAAAGCCTTCTTTGGCATATGCTACAGCCGGATCTTGTTGTCCAAGACCTCTCAGTCCGATTCCATCTTTAAGCTGATCCATCGCGTCGATGTGATCCATCCAGCGATTATCTACAACCCTTAAAAGAATCATTCTCTCGACTTCCCTCATCTGATCGATTCCTATTTCCGCTTCTTTATCTGCGTAAATATCGTCGGATATAGCTTTGATGTCCTCTCTCAGCTTCTCAGCATCTAGATTCATAACATATTTCTCAGTGAAATCCAGCCTTCCTCTAAATGCAGGAATGATCTGCTCGAGACCTTCTGTAATTCTAGAAAGCTCCCACTCTTCGGGATATTTCGATTCCATTACCACGGGGTCAACAATGCCATCAATGAGTTCATTCGTCATATTTCTGATATATTCGGAAACATCCTCTCCGTCTAGAACCATTCTTCTTTGATTGTATATCACCTCACGCTGCTTGTTCATTACGTTATCATATTGCAAAACATATTTACGTATAGAAAAGTTCTTGCCCTCAACTTTCTTCTGGGCATTTTCAATCGATCTTGAAAGCATTCCTGCTTCTAATGGCTCATCATCTCCCACACCTATACGTTCAAGAAGATTCTGCATTCTTTCTCCGCCAAACAACCTCATCAGATCGTCTTCCAAAGAGATAAAGAACTGTGTGGCTCCCGGATCTCCTTGACGACCGGAACGTCCTCTTAGCTGGTTATCGATACGCCTGGATTCATGTCTTTCTGTACCTATAATAAAAAGTCCACCTGCCTCTATTACCTTCCTTTGTTCTTCGACTCTCTCTGATTTAATCTGCTTATGTAAAATAAAGAACTTTTCTCTTGCTGCCATTAATTCTTCATCATCTGACTTCTCAAAGCCTGTAGCGAAAGCAATCTGTTCAGGTGTATATCCTTCTTTTCGCATTTGTCTTTTTGCTTCAAACTCCGGGTTACCGCCCAATATGATGTCAGTACCACGACCGGCCATATTAGTAGCGATAGTAACTGCACCCAGGCGGCCCGCATCAGCTACAATCTCCGCCTCTTGCTCGTGATGCTTAGCGTTGAGGACATTGTGCTTAATCCCGTTTCTCTTTAGCTTTCCACTTATAAGCTCTGATATCTCAATTGAAATTGTTCCTACCAAAACCGGCTGACCTTTCTGGTTGGCTTCAATTACCTTGTCAACGATAGCCTTGTATTTGCCGGACTGGTGTGCATATACGGAATCCTCGCTATCTATTCTTGCTATTGGCATATTTGTCGGTATTACAACAACGTCTATATTGTATATATCCCTAAATTCAGTTTCTTCTGTTTTGGCTGTACCTGTCATTCCGGACAGCTTGTTGTACATTCTAAAATAGTTCTGTAAAGTTATAGTTGCAAGAGTCTTAGACTCGGATCTAACTTTTACACCTTCCTTTGCCTCGATAGCCTGATGAAGACCATTTGAAAATCGTCTTCCATACATAAGACGACCCGTGAACTCATCAACTATAAGGATTTCTCCATCCTTTACAATATAATCTACATCCCTCTTCATCAGGTAGTTTGCTCTAAGAGCCTGCTGGACATAATGACTGAGCTCCATATTATCAGGATCGGAGAAATTTTCGATGTTAAAATGTCTCTCGCATTCCTCTACACCTATATCGGTCAGAGAAATCTGATTATCTTTTTCTTCTATTTTGTAATCGTTTTCATTGCTGAGGGATCTAACAAAAGAATTTGCATTTCTGTACATTGAGCTTGAGTCCACTCCTCTTCCGGAAATTATGAGAGGCGTTCTTGCTTCATCGATAAGAATAGAGTCGACCTCGTCAACTATGGCAAAGTTTAATTCCCTTTGTGTAAGCTCTTCCTTGTAGGTGACCATATTGTCACGAAGATAGTCAAAACCAAACTCGTTATTTGTACCATATGTAATATCAGCCATATACTGTTTATGTCTGTCTTCCCCCTCTACGGAGTGAATGACACATCCAACTGTAAGTCCGAGAAATGAGTATAACCTTCCCATCCATTCTGCGTCTCTCTTTGCGAGATAGTCGTTAACTGTTACTACATGGACACCATGGCCTTCAAGAGCATTGAGATAAGCTGCCAAAGTAGCTACCAGCGTCTTACCTTCTCCTGTTTTCATCTCGGCTATTCTTCCTTGATGAAGAACCACTCCTCCTATAAGCTGCACTCTGAAATGTTTCATACCGAGGCTTCTCCAAGCACCCTCACGGCAAACAGCAAAAGCTTCAGGAAGAATTTCATCCAAGGATTCTCCCTCCGAAAGTCGCTCCTTAAACTCTGTGGTTTTTTTTCTCAGCTCGTCATCGTTCAAGGCTTGCATAGCCTCATCGTATGACTCAATTATATCTACGGTTTTCTCAATCTTTCTGACTTCTTTGGCGTTAAGATCACCGAAGATTTTTTCCATTAAACTCATTTCCTATATATTCCTTTCGTTATCAGTCTTCTTCGTTGGGCTTATCATCAACATAAATCCTTGTCATCAGTGCTCTTCTTCCGTCAGATTGAGTTACTCTGACATGGAACACTTTATGCTTAGAATCATATACAAAGCTGTCTCCCACCGAAGGAAGTCCGTCCAATTCTATCATCACCCAGCCATTTATAGTTGTAACATCCAGTTCAATCGTTTCATCGAACAGCTCAAAAAAGTCTTCAAGGTTTGCACCTCCGGCTACCATATATGAGCTCTCTCCTGCCGGTATTACATCTCTTGATTGAACAGCATCGTGCTCATCGTATATATCTCCTACAATTTCCTCAATCAAGTCCTCAAGTGTGACCAGTCCTGTCGTTCCTCCGTATTCATCGACTACTATCGCTATGTGCGTTTTTTTTGCCTGCATCTTCTTAAGCAAAATAGCCGCTTTCAATGTCTCCGCTACATATGTAACCGGCTTAATATACTTATTGACATCTTCCGGTAAATCGATGTCATTATTGTAGAAATCCTTTTGATTAAGAACCCCTATAATATCGTCCAAGTCATCTTCATAAACCGGCAGTCTTGAAAGTCCGGACTCGCGAAATATTCTCTTAATGTCTTCAATCGGTGTTCCTTTCTCAATAGCGATTATATCAACCCTTGGAGTAAGAACATCTATTGCTTCTACATCATGAAACTCAATAGCATTTGCAATAAGAACGCTTTGCTCCTCCCCTATTGCTCCTCCTGCTTCTGCCTCCTCGACAATTGTAAGTAATTCATCTTCTGAGAAATCCGGCGCCTTCTCTCTGCTAAACATCTTCTGTACCAGCACTTTTAGACCACTAAATGCGATTGTTAAAGGAGTCATAATAACAATAAGTACTTTCAGAACCGGAGCCACTGCCATAGCAATTTCTTCCGGATATTCTCTTGCTATTATCTTAGGTGATATTTCGCCTACAATAAGCACCATCAGCGTAGATACCACAGTCGCAATTGTTGGCCCTAATGTTTCTCCCCATAATCTTATTCCCAAGACTGTAGTTACAGCAGCCATCGCAATGTTAGCAATATTGTTGCTTATCAGTATAGCTGTAATCAATTTATCGTATCTTTCGTTCATCTTGAGAACCAATGCCGCCCTTTTGTTATCGTTTTCAGCAAGATTCTTAAGTTTGATTTTATTCAGTGAGGAAAATGAAGTTTCCGATGCTGAACTGAACATAGATCCCATAAGCAGACAAAAAATCGCTATTAATTGTCCTGTCATAAAATATTTCCCTTCTAGATGTCTTCTTCGCTTTCAATAATCGCCCAGTCTATGCTCGTGTCGATTTCAGGAGCATTGTAATTATCACTGTCATATGTTAGATAAGCCTTTGCCGTATACGTTCCTATCGCAGAAGCTTTGTTGTCTCTGTATCTTACACCAATAGAGTTCGGAACATTTCTAAGAGCTATGCTTTTTTCATATGCGTCATATTTGAATGGTTTGTCATAGTTCCAATAGACATTCTCTGTATTATAACTTGCCTTTTGTATCTTCCATCTTAAATCCGGTATAGACTCAACTTCACAATTATCTGTATCATATGTAAGATTCGCTCTTGCAGTATATACTCCTGCATTGATTTTGCTATTATCAATATATACTACTTCGACATCCTTAGGTAATCCTATAAGCATGACCTCTTTCGGTTTCTCATCATAGACAAACAAAGTGCTCTCGTCATAATTCCATCTGGTATTAGAGATATCTATTTTCTTCTTTTCGATAGTCCATCTTAAGTTCGGAATAGAAGGTGATTCAAAATTATCTTTATTTCTGTACTTCAAGTAAACTTCAGCAATATAGCTTTTTGCTTCTATGCCTTTATTTCCTCTATAGGATCCCACCTGAACTCCATCCGGCAGACCCGTCACTCTAACAGCTTTCTCTTTTCCGTCATAGACAAAACTACTATCGTAATCCCATTGTACACCTGTCATATCATACTCCGCTTTATTTATCTGCCACCAGACACCCTCAATCGGTTTAGGAATCTCATAGTTATCTGAATCCTCCACATCAAATGTTGCCACGGCCTCATAAGCTCCGGCATTTACAGCGGAATTATTAGAATAATTAACATTGACTCCTTGCGGAACATTGATTAACTCAACAGTTTTCTCCTCCCCATCGTAAACAAATCTTCTGTCTTTGCTCCACTCAATCTTTGACATATCGTAAGATGCTTTACGGATTTCCCATCTACACTGTGGCACTATAAACTCTCTATAGTTCTCGTTATCTTTGCTCTTAAGAACGGCTTTTGCATAATAGATGCCAGCATCCACCTTGCAGTTGTCCTCATATTCAGCTTCAAATCCCTCAGGCACTCCCTCCAGTTGAACAAGGTGTTCTTTTTTTCCGAAGATCTTGTTAAGGAGCCCCTTGGTCTGCCTCTTTTCTTCTATACTTACTGTCTTGAATGTTCCATCGTACACAAATGGTTCCGTGTAGGTCCATCTTATCGCCTCTTCATCAATTGGTGCATCTGCTTTCTCAATTGACCACTTACATCCTGCAAAGCTAGGTTTCTCATAGTTTCGCTCCTCATATTCAAAACTTACCTCTGCATAATATTCTCCAACATCATGGGCTGAGTTTCCTGTGTATATAGGTGTAAGGCCTTCCGGTAATCCAGCCAAAACAACCTCTTTTAAGTCAGTATCATAAGTAAAAGCAGATGTGTAATCCCATCTCACCTTCGATAGGTCGTATACTGTCTTACCAATGCTCCACCTCTGTTCAGGAATTGTAGGAGGATTGTAGTTGGCTTCATCGTATTCAAGATTTGCTGTTGCAGTATAACTACCGACATCTATTGCTTTATTGCCATTATATATAGGTCTTATATCTTCCGGCAGATCTATTAGTGTTATTCCCTTCTCTGTACCATCATAGGTATATTCAATATCTCCGGTCCATACAACCTTTGAAAGGTCGTAATCTGCTTTTGCGATTTCCCACGCACAGTCACCAATTACAGGTATATTAAAATTGTTCGGATCGATCGGAATCAAATTGGCACGAGCTATATACTTACCCGCTCTAGTTTCATTGTTTCCTATATATTCCGCTTTGATATTGCTAGGTAACCCTGCCAACTCGACTTGTTTTGCTTCGCCATCATATACAAAACTTTGCGAATAGTCCCATCTTACATGCCTGATATCAATATCGGCTTTGTTGATTCTCCATTCGCATTCCATATTCTCCGGTACCGTAAAGTTCGGAGAAACAACTCTGAAACGTGCGATTGCATTATAAGATCCCGCCATTGTGAAAATATTATTCTCATAATCTGCTTTGATGCTTTCGGGCAGGTTTATAAGCTCTATGCCTTTGCTTGTTCCATCATATGAAAACTCAGATCTGTAATTCCACTTAACTGCACTCATATCGCTGGTTGCTTTATCAATATTCCATTTGAATGTTATGGCCTCAGGTGGATTGAAGTTGGAATCCGTTGTTGCAAATACTGCAGTTGCTGTATACTCTCCGGCATCTACACCTTTATTGCCTGAATATGATACTTGGACATCTTCAGGAAGATTTGACAATTCTACAACTTTTTCTTGTCCGTCATAAGTGAATCCTCCAGGCGTATAGTTCCATGAAACTTTCGACATATCGTAATCTGACTTTAAAATCTTCCAGTCACAATCAGCTATCGTAGGAGCATTATAATTCCTTGTGTCGAAAACGTTGAGTATTGCCTTTGCTGTGTATTCACCCACTTCTCTCTTTTCATTTCCTCTATACTCTACTCCGATGCCGTTCGGCAAGTTCTCAAGCATTACACTCTGCTCTCTTCCATTGTATATCTTTGCATTGACATAGTCCCACCTAACCGCCGACATATCATAATCGGCTTTGTCAATCTGCCAAATACAGTTATCTACAGTAGGTGTATTGAAATTTTCTTTGTCAAATGGAATCAAATCGGCCTTCGCTTCATAGGAACCTGTGTCAGCTGCGGCATTGCCTGTATATACTGCCCTCAAACCGTTAGGCAGTCCATTAAGCGTCACTTCATACATTCTTGTTGAATATGTAAAAGCACCACTGTAATTCCAGCGAACTCCTGACATATCCGGATCGGCTTTTTTAATTATCCATTGACAGTTTTCAAATTCCGGTACGTTATAGTTCTGTTCATCGGAAATCTTAAATGAAACGCTTGCTTCATATGTTCCCGCATCTTTTGCTTCATTGTTTCTATATATAGGGAACACGCCTTCCGGAATTCCCTTTAGAACCACCTCATATACTGTTCCGGCATATGTAAAAGCCTTGTCGTAGTCCCAATATGCACGACTCATATCATAATTGCCTTTTTCGATCTTCCAGGTCAGGTTTTCAAGTCGATTATTAAGATAATTATTCTGATCTTCCGCCATGATATCCGCCGAAGCAATGTATGTTCCGGCCTGTATCGCTTTGACATTGTTATACTCAACTTGAGCACCTTCCGGTGCATCAATAACCCTTACCGTTTTCTCTTTCCCGTCATATACAAATGGTTCTTCATAGCTCCATCTGGTTTTTTCAACATTTACAGGAACTCTGTCTATCCTCCACCTACACTCAGGAACTCTCGGTGTCTCATAATTATCCTCGTCGTAAATAAACGAAGCAGCAGCAAGGTATTCTCCTGCAATATTGGCAGTATTCATTCTGTAAACAGGTTCCAATCCGTCAGGTAAGTTTATCAGTCGCACTCCCTTAACTTCTCCGTCATATGCGAACTCCCTCTCTTCTTGCCACCTTACATCAGACAGATTGTATTCAGCCTTTGCTATACTCCAGCTTAAGGTCATATCCGGAATATTGTTGTTGTAATTTCCCGCATCAACTGATTCAAATGTTGCAATCGCCGTATAATCTCCCGCGTTTATCGCTGTTGCATTTTTGTATTTTACCGAAATACCTTCCGGTACATTAAGAAGCCTCACAGCCTTTTTGCTACCGTCATATGTAAATTCTGATGTGTAGTTCCACACAGCTTCCGATATGTTATGATCCGCTTTCGCAATATTCCAAGAATACCTTATTGGACTTGGCGGACTATAGTTGTCTTCGTCAGTAGGTATAAATGTCGCAGTTGCAAAATATCTTCCAGCATTTGTCTGATTATTTCCGGAATATTTTACCGCAATATTATCATCTAGGCCGCTGATGATTTTTACTTCCTTATTACTGCCATCATACACAAAATCAGAGGAATCTGACCATTCAATCACGCCCTTATCGAGCCTTGCCTTGTTAATCGACCAAGTACATCCGCTAACCTCGGGTATCTCGTAATTCGCAATGTCGCTCGGTGTCAAGCTCACTGTCGCAACGTATTTGCCTGATTCTACTTTCAGATTATCTTTATATTCTGCATTCAGTCCTTCTGGAAGTCCTGATAAAAGAACCTTATGCTCCTGTCCATCATATATAAATGCATTATCATAATCCCAGCGAACTCCTGATACATCTATCTTTGCCTTATTTATCTTCCATTGGCAGTCAGAAAGATGTTGCACTTCAAGATTCTCGTTATCGTATTTCAGATTTGCATGTGCAATATAGATACCTGCATTCGCAGCTGTATTCTCGTTATATGTTGCATAAACTCCCTGAGGCAAGTCTATAAGCTCTACAGATTTTGCAGTTCCATCATATGTAAACGGTTCTGTGTAATTCCAGCGAACTTTAGACATATCAACAACCTTTTTGCTTATAGCCCAATGCAGAGTTATATCCTCAGGAGTCTCATAATTGTGTGTATCTAGGTTTGTGAACGTCGCTATGGCATAATAATCGCCTGCTTTAAGACCTACATTGTTCTGATATCTTACTCTTACGCCTTCGGGAATATTCACAAGAGAAACTGTATATGTTTCACGATTAAATTCAAAATTTCCATCGTATGTCCATTCCACCTCGGACATATCGTATCTTGCCTTTCTTATCTCCCATTCATATTCAACAGGTCCATCCGCATAATAGTTGCCGCTAAGTATTCCCCTTGCTAAATATTTTCCTGCGAGGATTTCGGCCTCACCACTATATTCAATAGTCGCATCTTTCGGCAGATTGCTTATTTCAACCTTTTTACTCTGTCCGTCGTATACGAAATCTTCATATCTTGTCCAATTAAGATCGGCTGTTTTAATCCTTGCCTTTGAGATTTCCCAAGTACAAGGCATTACTTCAGCCGGCTTCTCATAGTTTATATTGTCATATTTAAAAGTTGCACTTGCAGAATAAATTCCGGTATCAACAGCTGAATTATCCTTATATTCTATTTTTATTTCTTCCGGAACGCCTTCTAATGCAACACTTTTTACAGTCCCATCATATGTAAAAGATTCTTTATAATCCCAGCGTACATTCGACATATCGAAAGGTTTTTTCTTTATTTCCCACTCGTATTCTCTTATTAGTATTGGCTCATTGAAATTATTTTCATCGTATTGTAGTTTAACAGAAGCTGTATAGCGTCCTGCCAATTTAGCCTCGTTAC
>LFRM01094254.1_pt1 | contig 10843 bp, 9 predicted proteins | sample 618341 | NCBI WGS metagenome assembly LFRM01 (sample SAMN03654438, study PRJNA283298) | anaerobic digester metagenome | isolation source: pool of bioreactors CSTR01a, CSTR02a, and CSTR03a thermophilic anaerobic... | place: Denmark: Kgs. Lyngby | collected 2014-05-21
GGGGATAACAGGCTTATCTCCCCCAAGAGTCCACATCGACGGGGAGGTTTGGCACCTCGATGTCGGCTCATCACATCCTGGGGCCGGAGAAGGTCCCAAGGGTTGGGCTGTTCGCCCATTAAAGTGGTACGTGAGCTGGGTTCAGAACGTCGTGAGACAGTTCGGTCCCTATCCATCGCAGGCGCAGGAAACTTGAGAGGAGCTGTCCCTAGTACGAGAGGACCGGGATGGACAGACCGCTGGTGTACCAGTTGTCTCGCCAGAGGCACAGCTGGGTAGCTATGTCTGGGACGGATAAGCGCTGAAAGCATCTAAGCGCGAAGCCGACCTCAAGATGAGGTTTCCCACTGGGTTAACCAGGTAAGACCCCAGCAAGATTAGCTGGTTGATAGGCCGGGGGTGTAAGTGCAGCAATGCATTCAGCCGACCGGTACTAATAGGTCGAGGGCTTGACCTAGTACACGCTCGTAAACTTGCTTGTGCAGTTTTCAGGGAACCTGAGAAAGAATTCCTGGTGGCAATGGCGGAGGGGCCACACCCGTTCCCATCCCGAACACGGAAGTAAAGTCCTCCAGCGCCGATGGTACTGCAAACGTGGGAGAGTAGGTCGCCGCCAGGAGCTGATATTAATCCTCGAACATTATCCGGTTCGAGGATTTATTACTTTCTTGCCCGCGAAGTGCGGTTCCTCCGGAATTCAAAGAAGTTACGCATAAGCAGGCGGGAAGCACGGACCTCTCCCGCCTGCACGCTCCACCTGAAGCAAAGTAAGTCGCACGAATCCTCCACGTTGGATTCGGCTCCCTGCTGCAGCCGCCGGGAGCAAGGGAGTAGGAACCCAGACTGCATTATGGAGTTACGAAGAATTGATGGGGCTGGAATATGCAGATGTTGGCTTCTTCCTGGACGTTGCCATCGGTTATTTCTACGAAATAACCATAGCTCGTTTTCGGCTTGAGTTCGCTGGTAATGACGACTTCACCACGATTGATTCCGGCCTTGGCGTCTCCCCGCATTCTTTGGACGTAGATATTATCCCACCAGGCGAGCTTTTGGGTGTCAAACTCCATTGATGTGGAAGCCTCGGCAACTCTGGTTACGTAATAGGCATCCACGTCAGCGACATCCTTAAGCGTCTTCCACTTGCATTTTATATCCTTTAACGGAGAATCAGCCGGCAGTGGTTTTAATCTTGACGGCTCAAATGAGGTATAGAGTTCGTACTGGTTCTTCAAATAGGCGTTTAATATTTCATCGGACTTTCGATTATCCTGATAGCGAGATTTTTTGACAACATCTCCATTCTTGCAGGTCACCTCAATGGTGTACTCGCCATCTTTCATAAATCCGGCGTCAAGGTTAATCATGTACCAGTAGTTGTCATAGGTAGGGTCATAGATCCAGCCGTCTTTGTTTTCATTGTCAAACTTCTGGTCTTTGGAGAACTGAACTTTATAGTCATCAGGACCATAGGCGATAATCGTTTCAATCAGATCAGGCGCAAAAGCCCCGGGTGTCGGATAGAAAGAAATGAGAAACTTGTGCTGAAACTTACCACGAGGAGATTTTTCAAAATCCCAATAAACATTGCAGGCCATGATGCCGTAAATCTGGATCTTAGGTTGATCCATAATTACCCCTCCATTCCATTTATGGTATATAATAAAAATACTTCATAAAATTTAGATAATTACCCGCAAAGGCATCACCAACTTTCCTAAATATGGATAAATCATAGCACATTATTGATAGCAAATAAACACAATAGAAGCAAAATAATGAATAATGGGAATATAATGAAAACAACAACAAATATATACCGTTTGGGAGGGAAGCATTATGTTTGGTTGGATTACCCTGGCAATCATCATCTTATTACTGATCCTGATTTTTTATCCCGGAAATCTGTTCAGGTTGGCGATGTGGTCAGTACGGCGCTCGGCAGGTCTTGCCTGTAAGAGGGTTGCGGTTGGTCGACATCAAATTGTGTACCTTGAAGGAGGCACTGGTCCCCACTTGGTGCTGCTGCACGGTTTTGGAGCCAATAAAGATAACTGGAACCGTTTCGCGAAACACTTTACGTCTTCATACCATGTGATAATCCCTGATCTCCCCGGTTTTGGCGACAGCAGCTATTTCCCCGACGAGGAGTACGACGTGGAGAGTCAGGTAGAAAGGCTGATAGATTTCTTCAAAGCTCTGAAGCTTGATGAATTCCACCTGGCGGGGAATTCAATGGGCGGGCAGATAGCTGTGGCCTACACCATAAAACGCCCGGGCCGTGTTCTCAGCCTGACACTTTTTGATGCCGCCGGTATCCAGGAGGATACGCCCAGCGAGATGAGCCGGCTCCTGGAAAAAGGGATAAACCCGCTGGTAGTTAAGGAAGCTTCTGATTACAGCGAACTGCTGAAATTTGTGTTTTTCAACCCGCCTGAATTTCCAGCGGTGGTAATGAAAGGGCTGGCCGCAGATGCTGTACGCCATACTGCAAGCAATGAAAGGATTTTCCAGCAGCTCCTGGGCAAGTGGGTGCAGCTTGATCCGCTCCTGCCCAGAATAGAGTCACCAGCCCTCATTATCTGGGGCGACAAGGACCGGGTGTTTGATGTTTCCTGTGCGGATCGTTTTGAAAGGAGTTTGAAGTACTCCAAAAAGGTGGTTTTCGAAAACTGCGGTCATATGCCGATGCTGGAAATGCCGGATAAGAGCGCCGAAGTGGTGCGCGATTTTATCGGAAGTATACGGTATTAGTCGGTCTCCGCCCTTAAGCGTCGGGGTGGGAAGTGGATGACCTCAACAAAAGGCTCGCAAGAAGGATTTTGATCGGGCTTCATAAATGAAAAAGCGGGGTCTCCCGGAAAGGGACGGCCCCGCTTTAGTTTACAGACCGCAGGCCTTTGATTATGGTTTGTGTACCCTGATGATTTCGATGCAGTTGAGGTGCTGCTCACCTATCTGTAATGACTTAGCTGCTGGAACAAAATCTCCGCCAGGCCCGTGCTGCGCGACTGAGCCATAATTTTGGCATACTCGGTGTCGAGCATGCTTTGAAAAACATCCTGTCCGAAGGACTTTGCCAGGAGGCCGCCCTGGGGAATGGTCTTCCGCATCGATTTGAGCAGCTCACCCAGAAATATGGCTTCAAAATCGCGGCAGGTTTCCATGAGACGTTTTTCGTCCTCACTTGGAACCGGCTTTTCCTTCCCCGCCGCGGTTTTTTCAGTCCAGGTATTGAGTTGACGGGGAATGGAGTAGCTGTAGAGATTAAGGGCCAAATCGGATACTCTCATTCAGCGCTCATCCTTATTAAACGTTTTTGCAGGCAGACAGGTGGTGAACCTGTCTGGTGAATATATCTATGCGAATACTGTTATCTCTTAAGATTCGCTGCCATGCCCAGCATCTCATCGGCTGATTGAATCGATTTGGAATTGAATTCGTATGCTCGCTGGGCGGTAATCAAGTTCACCATTTCTTCAACGATCTGAACATTACTCATTTCCAGATAGCCGCCATGTAATCTGACCGTACTATCACCCTCCGGATCCCAGTCTTCCGGCTCGCCGGATACTTCAGTTGCCCGGTACAGGCTCCCGCCAACCTTTTCCAGGCCGTTGGGATTGATGAACCGGGCTAATTCCAGTCTGCCGGCTTCAATAACCTGATCATCATCCGGGAGCTTGTAGGTAATGGTCCCGTCAGTAGCGACCGAGATATCATGAGCACCCGGCTCAATAGTGTCCGCCCCTATTACATAGTAACCATCGCTGGTTACCAGATTGCCTTCCCCATCGATCATGAAGGCGCCGTTTCTCGTGTACAGGGGTTCATCATAACCGGGGACTTCGACCTGGAAAAAGGCATCACCGCTTATGGCTACGTCCAATGGGTTTCCGGTGGGAGAAAGGTTGCCCTGGGTAAAGAGGGTCTGAATTGCTGCCGGCCTTGTTCCCAGCCCGATTTGCAGGCCTACCGGCTGCATGATTTCTTCAGACGCCACCGGCTTGCGGATGGTCTGATACAGCAGATCCTGGAAGTTGACCCGGGATTTCTTAAAACCAATAGAGTTAACATTGGATACATTGTGGGCAATAGCATCGATGTTTAACTGCTGCCCGTACATGCCCGTACTGGACGTGTATAGAGCTCTGAGCATAAAAAATCCTCCTCTTGGTGCCGGCGTATCGATCAGTCAACGCCGCGGGGCCCCTCAAGAAGAGTCCGGCCCCATTACATATTTCATAACTGTTATCGAGAAAACTAATGAAAAACTTTAGCATGTTTTGAGATATTTTTACTGAAGGAGAGTTGGTTATGTTCCGTTATGCATCAACCGACCTGGTGCCTCCGGCGGGCAGGCAAAAAGAGTGGCTGCTCACAAATGGAATCGGTGGTTTTGCCGCCTCAACCATATCGGGAATCAATACCAGGCGTTATCACGGTTTGCTGATTGCATCTCTTAAACCCCCGGTTGACCGCCGCCTCCTGCTGGCCAAGCTGGAGGAAGAGGTTATTGTTGACGGTAAGAGGTATAAGCTGTTCGCGTCGCAAACCCTGGGAGGGTTTGCGGGCTATGGCTTTAATTACCTGCTGGAGTTCAAAAGATTCCCCTTTCCTACATATGTCTATGAAATCGAAGACTGTATCCTGAAAAAGGAGATTATCCTGGTATCAGGTCAGAACACAGTCATGGTTAGGTACAGTCTGGCCAATGCCAACGAGAGGCCGGTACGCCTGTGCATTTTTCCCCTCATCACCTGCCGTGATTACCACTCTACAATCCGCAGGAATGATTGGCGGTTCGAAATAGTGGAGGATAACGGAACCAGCGTGGCCATAGAGCCCTTCCCCGGAGCGCCTCTGCTTTATATGGGCAGTGATGGTGCCCGCTGTGAAAAAACAGGGTTTTGGTATTTTGATATTTTTTACGAAAGGGAAGCAGAGAGGGGGTTGGATGCGGTAGAAGATCTGTACTGTCCTCTCTGCTTTGTGGCCGAGGGTGCAAAGAGTACGGAACTGTGGATATGGGCGGGTACGGAACAGGTGGAGGGCAGCACCGCCTGTATGCACCGGTACCGGGATCAGGAAATATCTCGTATTAAGGCCGTGGCCGATAACGTTTCCACTAATAATAAATACCTGAGACTCCTCAGCCTGGCAGCCGACTCTTTCCTGGTAAGGCGTTCCGAGCTGGAAGGTCTGACGATAATAGCCGGTTACCCCTGGTTTGCCGATTGGGGGCGGGATGCGATGGTCTCATTACCGGGGTTAACCTTGACAACCGGTCGGTTCGAGGATTTCCGGCAGGTTATGAAGACTTTTCTCACCTTCGAAAAGGATGGACTGATTCCAAATCTGTTTCCCGATAACCCGGGACCGCCGGCCTACAATACCGCAGATGCATCGTTATGGGTTTTCTGGTGTCTTTACAAGTATTATCAGTACACCGCTGATCTCAACTTCCTGGCGGAGCAGTACCCGGTGTTGCTGCGCATACTGGAGGGTTACATTAACGGTACTACCCTGCACGGCATAAGAATGGACAGCGATGGTTTGATAATCCAGGGCGAGACTTTTCAAGCCCTGACTTGGATGGATGCCCGGGTAGGCGGGGAAGCGGTTACGCCTCGCCGCGGGAAAACCGTGGAAATAAACGCTCTCTGGTGTTTTGCCCTGTATTTTACTGGATTTCTGGCCTCTCGTTTGGATGACACCGCCAAAGCCCGCAGCTTGAAGGAACTGTTTAATAACTCCCGTAACGGCTATCGGAGGGGATTCTGGTTCGCAGACGGGGGTTACTTGTATGACTGGATAAGTGAAGATGAGCGGGATGAATCGATCAGGTGTAACCAGGTAATCGCCTTGAGCCTGCCGATAAGATTACTAACCGTTGATCAGGAAAGGAAGGTACTGGGTACGGTATGGCGGCATCTCTGCACCGGTTACGGTTTGAGGACCCTCTCACCTGCGGACGACAAATACCGGGGACAGTGCACAGGCAATCAGTACCAGCGGGATAGCGCTTACCACCAGGGTACCGTTTGGGTATGGCCCTGGGGACATTTTATTACCGCCCTTAACCGGATTTACAGCGGACACCCGGGAATTGACAGCCTGATTCGCCGTCTGGTTTCTCCCCTTATTGCCCATCTCCATGAGGAGTGCATAGGCACGGTCTCAGAAATCTTTGACGGCGATCCTCCGCACCATCCACGGGGATGTTTTGCTCAGGCCTGGTCGGTGGCGGAGCTCTTGCGGGTCATTTACGAGGAGGTAGAGCGGCGGGCGCCGAAGAGAACACTGCCTGAATGGGTTGAAAAAAGACCATTGCCTGAAGGATGATAAAAGGGTAAAATTATGGGCAAGCCGTTGGTCGGCTCATTAGATTGCTTGCTCATGGCCCGGTGCGGGCAGGTTTATATACCGTTACATATTTGCCTGCCAGGGAGGGATACGAAGTGTTTGGCTTTATTGGCAATATTGGACCTTGGGAATTGGTTCTGGTTTTAGTCATTGCTCTGATTATTTTTGGACCGGGGAAACTGCCCGAAGTGGCCAGGTCGGTAGGGAAAGGAATCAACGAGTTCAAAAGGGCTACCAACGAGGTTAAACAGCAGGTACAGGAAGCTGTCAGCCTGGACGATAACGATAACAAAGCCTGACTCAGCAAGGGCGGAGCAACCGCATACTATTATTGCTCTTATCAAGAGTGGCGGAGGGACTGGCCCTATGAAGCCCGGCAACCCCCGGAACGGGAAGGTGCCAATTCCTGCAGGACATGGTCCTGACAGATGAGAGGAGGATATCCAGGTGATAAAAGGCCTCTTCTGTGGAGGCCATTTTTAATTCTTGAGGTTAGTGGGGAGTGAGTGAGAGCATGAGCATCGATCTATGTTCAGAACTGCAAAAAAGGATTTTCATCCTGGATGGAGCTATGGGAACCATGCTGCAGCAGGAGGGGTTGGGGCGTGGTGAATGCCCGGAGATGTTTAACCTTACCCATCCTCATATTCTGGAAGATATTCACTCCGCCTATATCGAGGCGGGCTGTGATATTATACAGACCAACACCTTTGGTGCCAATCACTTCAAACTGAGTGAGTATGGCCTGGGGGATAAGGTGGAGGAGATCAATTCCCGTGCCGTAAAGATTGCCAGGAAAGCCGCCGGAACCAGGGCTCTGGTCGCTCTGTCCGCAGGTCCCTCGGGAAAGCTCTTCAAGCCTTTCGGAGACGTTGAATTTGATGAGCTTTTTGAAGCTTTCTCCGTCCAATTCCGGGCGGCGGAAAAGGCGGGAGCGGATCTGATTTCCATTGAAACCATGACCGATATTGCAGAATTGAGAGTGGCGGTTATTGCAGCCCTGAGCACTACCCGTCTGCCGGTGCTGGCCCACCTTACCTTCGAGCCTGATGGCCGCACCTTGATGGGTACGGATCCGGTTAACGCCGTTCTCATGCTGGAAGCCCTGGGGGTAACGGCAGTTGGAGCCAACTGTTCGGGTGGAACCACTCAACTGCTGCCTGTTATTGAGCAGATGGCGCGGACCACCAGCCTGTTTATCTCGGTGGAACCCAATGCCGGGATGCCGACGCTGGTAGGCGAGGAAACCGTCTTTCCTGAGACCCCGGCAGAGATGGCCCGGCATGCTCTGGCATTAAGAGATGCCGGAGCCAACATAATAGGTGGGTGCTGCGGCACCACTCCGCAACATATAAAAGCTATATCTGAAACCCTGCGAGGGCTGACGCCGGTCAGCCGAAAAACAGCGCCGGTTTGGGCATTCTGTTCCCGCACCCGTTACCTGGTAATAAGTGATGAGGCTTATCCGGCTTTCATTGGAGAAAGAATCAATCCCACCGCGCGCAAAAAATTGGCTATGGATATAAGAGATGGACGCATGGAAGTGGTGGTGGGTGAGGCCAGAAGACAGGTGGAAGCCGGGGCGGCCATGCTGGATGTGAACATGGGGGTCCCCGGTATTGACGAACCGGCGGCCATGAAAAAAGCCGTGCAGGAGATCCAGACCGCGGTCGATGTTCCTATCGCTATCGATTCAACCGATCCGGCCGCAATCGAGGCGGCATTAAAAGCTTTCGTCGGTCGACCGCTTATAAATTCCACCACCGGTGAGGAAAAGAGCCTGGACCGCATTCTGCCCCTGGCGAAGAAATACGGCGCTGCGGTACTGGGATTGTGCCTGGACGAAAACGGCATACCCAGCAGGGCCGAGGAACGGCTGGCCATAGCGGAAAAGATCTATCGCCGGGCCCGGGAGTACGGATTAAGGGACCAGGATGTATTTATCGACTGTCTGGTGAAAACGGCCAGCGCCGAACAGGAACAGGTGATGGAAACCCTGAGAACGCTCCAGATGGTAAAGTCCCAGTTGAAGCTGAAGACGGTCTTGGGGGTCAGCAATGTGTCCCACGGTCTGCCGGCCCGGGATATTATGAATTCATCTTACCTGGCAATGGCTATGGCCTGTGGTTTGGACCTTCCTATAATGAATCCTTTTGAAGAAAGGATGCAGGATGTTATTCGAGCCGCAGCCGTACTGATGAACCGCGACAGCTATGCATCAAGTTACATCGAGTGCTATAAGAATCGAACAACGCCGGAGAAAAAGGCCCCACCGGTGACGGCTTCGGGAGGTCCAAAGCCGCCGACTGTCGCGACTGATACCGGTGATCCCATTAAAGACGCGGTAGTCAAAGGACAAAAGGGGCAGATAGTGGACTTGGTCAGGAAGGCTCTGAACGACGGCCAAAACCCGATGGACATTATAAACCGGCATCTTATCCCCGGGATCGAAGAAGTGGGAGAGCTTTATGACCGCAAGGTGTACTTCCTGCCGCAGTTGATGCTTTCAGCGGAGACGATGAAAGAGGGATTTGAGTACCTCAAGCCCTTGCTGGTGAAGGAAGCCCAGGTGCAGCGGGGTACTGTGATTCTGGCCACGGTGGAGGGCGATGTACACGATATCGGCAAAAACATAGTAGGCATAATGCTGGAAAACTACGGTTACCGGTTAATTGATCTGGGCAAAGATGTTCCGGCCTCCCAAATCGTTGCCCGAGCGATTGAAGAGAAGGCCGATGTGATTGGCTTGAGCGCTTTAATGACGACTACCATGCCGCGAATGAAAGAAGTGGTTGAACTGGTCAAGAGCAGAGGTCTCAATACCAAGGTTGTAATAGGGGGGGCGGTGTTGACCGGGGATTATGCAGAAAAAATTGGTGCTGATGGGTATGCGCCCGATGCCCGGGCCGCAGTGGTCACCGTCAACCGGCTTATCAACAGGTAACAGCGGCATTGGCAGGTCAAATACCTATAAAGATTTCAGATAGATACGGAAAGGGGGATTTTGCAAAGGATGGGAGTAACAAGAACCTACGAGGAGATCAATGAAAAAATCCGGAAAGGGCAGGCGGTGGTGGTCACCGCGGAAGAGGTTATTGGCATCGTTGAAGAGAAAGGGGTAGAAAGGGCCGCCCAGGAGATTGATGTAGTTACAACGGGCACCTTTGGTCCCATGTGTTCTTCCGGGGTATTCCTGAACTTTGGCCATTCCAACCCGCGCATCAAAATGCAAAAAGTATGGCTGAACGGGGTTGAGGCCTATTCCGGTATAGCGGCCGTCGATGCCTACCTGGGAGCCACCCAACTTCCGGAAAACGATCCTGAGAACAAGGTTTTTCCGGGCAGGTTCAGCTATGGCGGGGGACACGTGATCCATGACCTGCTGGCGGGCAAGGAGATAAGACTTGAGGCGGTAAGTTACGGAACCGACTGTTATCCCCGCAAGAGGATTGACACCCTGATTACCTTAAAGGACATTAACGAGGCTATTCTGTTCAATCCCCGGAATGCCTATCAGAATTACAACTGTGCGGTTAACTTAAGTGACCGAACCCTCTATACCTATATGGGGATTCTTAAGCCCCGACTGGGCAATGCCAGTTATTCAACCTCCGGGCAGCTTAGCCCGCTGTTCAATGATCCCTATTACCGCACCATTGGAGTTGGCACCAGGATATTCCTGGGAGGAGGGACAGGATATGTGGCCTGGCACGGCACCCAGCACAACCCCAACGTAGCCAGAAATGAACTGGGAGTACCTACCGGGGGAGCCGGCACCCTGGCAGTAATAGGCGATCTTAAACAGATGAGACCGGAATGGCTGGTGGGAGCCAGCCTGCTCGGTTATGGTGCCAGCCTGATTGTGGGCATCGGCATCCCGATTCCTATCCTGGACGCAGAGATAATGAGGTTTGTATCTGTCAAGGATGAGGACATTGTCTGTCCCATCGTTGATTACAGCGAGGGCTATCCCTTGTGCAAGCCTGGTAATTTAGGTCTGGTTAACTATAAAGACCTGAAGAGCGGCCAGATCATCATTGAGGGGAAAAAGGTTACCACTACTCCCCTGTCAAGTTACCCCAAAGCCCGTCAGATTGCAGGGATACTGAAAGAGTGGATTAAAAACGGCCAGTTTGAGCTGACGGCCCCCGTAGTAAAACTGCCCTCGGCAGGAGACCCAGTGGTAATCAACTCTCTGCCGGAACGCGATGTGAACGGGCGTAATGGTAGGAGGTGGTAGGAATGTACAAGAGCCGTGTGGTATGTTTTTTCTCGGAGGCCCAATCTGAACAACCCATAATTTACCGTTTGGTCAAGGACTATAACCTGGTTATCAATATACTGAAAGCGGACATCAATCCGCGCAAGGAAGGCTATCTGGTGGTTGAGCTTTCCGGGAATAGAGAAGACTATGAATCAGGTATTGGGTTTCTAAAGGATATCGGGGTAAGGGTAGAACCCCTGAGCCAAACCGTGG